>JGI24025J20009_10002115_pt1 | contig 14580 bp, 13 predicted proteins | sample Cruoilmetagenom3_FD_20009 | JGI IMG/M metagenome (IMG submission 20009)
AAGGGATTTTTGTTTTAAGGGGAGTGCTCCAGATTGCTCCCCCGTCAAAGGATTCTGTCTCATATAGAAATCCACTCTTGTTACGCAGTAGACAATACAGATGATTTAGTTCTAATTCAACAAAAGTTGGTTCCATAGCACCACGTTGTTCCGGAACATCTATATTATTACTACGCTGCCAGGTTTTGCCCTCATCATCTGAGTAAAGAAAAGTAGCAGAATAGTGCTGGGGCTTTTTTTTATCAGGAGGTAAATAGACAGTAGCCACTAATAATCGCCCACTGACAAGTTGTTGAAAGTCCTCAGGAGCACCATAAAATGGTGGTTGATGATTAGGAACAATTAACTCTGGTGTGAATTCTCGTCCAAAGTTCCAACTTTGTCCCTGGTCAAAGGATTCACGGAGGATTATTCTATTAAGAGAACGTGCATAATCAGCCCAAACAACTACCTTTTTTGTAACAGGGTCCACCTTTGCCCCTACATATCGCCCCTCACGATTAAACATTAAAACCCTATTGTTTCCACGAAGCTGCACTAAAAAGCTATGAGATATATTCGCACCAGGAGATGCCATGAATACTTCTGGATCAGACCAGGTTTCACCCAAATTTTTAGAGAGAGAATATAACATTACATTGTCGTTATTACACTCATGAATGTCATAAGCTGTCCAGAGCATTAATACTCTGCCGTCAGAAAATTGGTAAAACGAAGGCCCCTGGTGGTGACTCCATCCACTCCCACCTCTTATAAACGAAACATACTCCAACTGCCCTGGTTTATAGTGACAAGGCGTAATTAAACTAATATCCATTATATTTTCCTCCTTTTGATTATTCTGTGTTTATATTTCAGGGATCCTTATTTTATAAGAACCCCTTTGTTTCAATTTTTTTCTTACTTAATAAATATTATTATTACATATCCTTAGTACTGAAAAAGAGCCTTTGTACTTTGAGGAAGAAATTATTTTTTCAGGCATTAAGGACATTAGATAAAATCGCTGTAATTCTGAAATAGCCACTTTTTCACTATATTAACGCTCTCTTTGGACCAACCTATATAAGGAGGACGTACTAATCTTCACCTGTCAGGAATCTCTTTGCACGAGGTATATTATAATGAATAATAGGAATATCCGATGAAGATTCATAGAGATCATAGAAAAATTTTAATATTTCTTTATCGCTAAGTTCCGACCAATAAGGAAGAACTACCTGTACTCTCTTTACTCCTTTTTCCCAAGCATATTGCATTCTACGAATTGTTTCAAAAGTATTGGTAGCACCACAACCTATCATTGTGGGAATGCGAAACGGGAGAACAGTTTCTATGAAAATATTAACTATTTCTTTAAATTCTCCAAAATCTAAAGTATAAAATTCACCGCTGCTCCCTAAAATATAGATTCCACCAGGCCTTATTTTACATATGCGCTGGAAGTTTTCTACAGTATTTTTCTCATCTAATTGAAATTTCTCATCCCAGAAAAGAGGAGGTCCTGCCCAAATACCTTCTAAGTTACCAGCTGTAAGATTTTTCAAAGTTTTTCCTTTTTCTCCGGGAAGCTAAAGCAGAATTCTCTCACCTTCAAATACGGGACCCTGTGGTGGCTTGAGCCAAGCAGGTTTCATTGTCCATGTCTGAAGACGCGCTTGTTCTGCCATTTTATCACAACTATAATCGAGTGGCAACTCAAATGAGAGAATTGCATACATTGTTGCTCTCCTCTCCATAGGAAATCTCTAAGCTAAAAAAACATTATACCTCCCTGGTATTACATCAAACCCCAGAATCCAACGAAATTTCCAGGTTCCCCAGGAAAGGGCTTGAACATCATCACCGGGAATAATCTCTATTCGTCCCTTATCATTTTCAATCACAGGATTTAAATTTACTACTGGTTGAGTAGACATTTCTTCATCTCCTCATAGATTTTTATAAAAGGGGACGGTTCTATTTTATTTTTGTTATCTTTGCAGATTCAATAGCGGATTGAACATCTCTACCACTGGCTGTATATGCCAAACCACTACGCTCTATCATCAAGAGAGCACTACGCGTAAGCTCCATATTAGGAGATGTCTCGGCAGTTTCTCCGTGGAGAGTACAATCTCTAAGCACGATTTTTCGATAACCCAGAGCTCTCATTGCCAGAAGACCACCTTCGGACCAGACCAGACAACCACCTGTAGCGAAACCTGTATAGAGAATGTTCCAGATACCATTTTCATGCAAAAGAGTTGTAGCTTGGGCTGTTGTTGTAACCACCCAATCTTGGGGTTGAGGAGCAATAGGCGGAGCAATGTCTAAAACTGACTGGACATCTTTAGCCCCTCCAGAATAACCTGGACCATTCCATTCTTCATTGTATTCTTTTTCCCAATCCCGATAAACACTTAAAGGAAGTTTAGAGATTGTCTCGGGAACCCGGCCAGCAATTTCTCTATATTGTGGGTACTTTTTGGCACAATCCCAACCACTTATAAGATAGATGACACGCATACCTACAGTATGGGCGATTTCTATTAGAGGAGCGATATGCTCTTCAATAATTTTTTTCATACGAGGAACTGAACCCCATGCGCGCACGTAATCAATATAAGGAGAATTAGCAGACCATGGTACTCCTCCCGCAAAACCTATATTGGAGGGGTGCATACAGGCAATAACTGTATTAGCCGCATTGAGGGTGAGCATTTTTTTCTGTAATCCTTTAAATCCACGCTCGGGAATAGGATCATTAAAGAATGCACATCCATAAGCAAAATATTGAACAGGAAATGTAAATTCTATCTCTTTTCTATTTTTTCTCATCTAAACACCTCCCTGAAATTCTATAGGCATCTTCTTCTTGCTTTCTCATTTGGTTCAACCCTTCTCAAGTCTTATTTCATAAATATGAGCTTCATTTAGCCCGTTAGTTGCCTTTACTTCAACTCGTAGTTTTTTGATAATTACCGGCTCAAAGGTATGCTGACGATGTCTATGGTAATTACCGATCTCACTGAGAATCTTTACCCATGATTTGCCGTTATGAAAATAAAGAGTATAATCTTTTACACATTCAGGAGCAGGTCCTCTTTCCACCAGCTTATTCAGATTGGTATCAAAGGTTAAATAAACGGTATCTATTTCTTTTCTCTGTACGGACTCGAGCTCTATATATTGTGGCATTGACTCATCAGGGTTGGAAAACCACGCATTTGTATTTTCTTCTTCAGGACGAGTTATCCCATTTATTACGTTCTCTGGTCTATATTCTTCTGACTTAAAGCTTGAGGCACTCACCCGAGTTTTCCTCGCTAAATCATTTTCATCCTCATTTCTTAATCCTATAATGTAACAATCGTTTTTGAGAAGTAGTTGCTGAAGTTCAGTAATATAATTTTTATAAATTCCCCGCGGATTAGTATTATGTTTTTTACAAAGATAAGCCGCTGTCCCCACAACTTGTCCTTCAACAGCGCAGGTAGCCATCAAACGTGTTGAACCTAAAGCTACATGGGTTACGCTAATATTTCTTCCAGCCATCATTAAATTCTCAATATCTTTTGAGTAAAGACAACGAAAAGGAATACTGTAAAGTCCCTGATAACTATTTTTACAGGGAGGCTCTTTTGCAAAAATACCTTGAGGCGGATGTAAGTCAATAGGCCATCCTCCGTAGGCCACCCTATCAGGAAAAAGCTTATGTTCTCCATGATTTTTAATGTGGTCCCACACTCCGAAGAGAATTTTCAAAAGCTCTTCTTTTATTCTCTCGTTGTCCTTAATGGTATTTAAAGTTCCCCCATACTCTATCCACCAAAATCCATTTTTAATATAACTATGGTCCCGAAAAGGTAAGTCCTCATCATTAGGGAAATCATAAGCCCAGGAGGGAGATTTAAAAGGAACAGGATAACCCATATCTTTAGCTCTAAATAAAAGAGAGCTACCCATAGTATACTTATCAGCCATTTCGGAAGCTCTTGTCTCCCCGAATTCATCCTTTGATTCGCGTCCCATTCTGAAATCTGCTCCGGCACTATAAGCCACAGCACCATCACCACTGGCATCTATAAACATACCTCCTTTTAGGCAAAATGTCTTCTCTGTAGATATTTGGTCGGCAAGGACGCTTTCTATCAGGTGGGAATTCTTCATATTCGCCTTTTTTGCTCTTGTATTAAGATAAAGGTCTATATTATTTTCCCTCGTCACCCAATCCCATAAAACTCCATCCCATACCGAGTTTATTCTTCCATTCATTGGACTGGGTTTTTCATGATTTCTGTATCTATCCTCAATTCTCATTTCTTCTATAATTCCTGTTTCTCGAGCATCCCGATTGCAGTGATCTGCACCTCCTATCTGCACCCCAATTTCGCTACCGGAATTACCTCCTAAAACTGGCCTATCTTGAATAAGAGCTACCTTAGAGCCTAACCGAGCGCAAGATATAGCCGCTGAAATTCCCGCTAAACCTCCACCGATAACTACGGTATCATAAACTCTTTTTTCAAGCAATGTAAAACCCCCCGCTTTTTTCTTTAGAAGAAATCTATTAATTCTAACGATAAGTTTATCTGGGGTTCTATTCTTCCTTCTTTCTCCGAAAAAGCTAAAGCAAAATTCTCTCGTCTTCGAATCCTTGCTCTACCCTCTCTCTCAAAAAATTATCCAGGGCCTGCAATTGCTTTTCAAAAAGTTCATCGTTTTTCTTTAGTAAACGCGCCTTCTCTCCCATAACGTGAAAAGTCCCACGTAGTTTATACCCAGTCATAATCTCAGCAAGCCAACCGGGAATATCATCAATGCAATATTTAGAGGGAAAATAAACATCTTCAACATCAAATGAGAGAATCGTATACATTGTTGCTCTCCCCCTCTTAATAATTATTTATTCTTTGTTTATCTCAAATTTACCTTTAATTATGGTCCGAAATGCTTCTGCGTATTTTACTCCTATTTTGTTGCCCCAGGAAGAAGCCCTTTCTTTTATAAAGGTCTTTCTCTTTTGAGTAGCCTGACTTTTATGTTTGAGAAACGCTTTATACTTAATCTCTAAATATCCTGAAATATCTACAAATGTATCAGGAGGAATATTAATAATTTCCCCATAAGAGCTGGGACTCCAGCCGTAAAAAGAGCCCAATTCTATCTCTTTAGCCGCTTCTTTAAATGCTTTAAATATCAAAGTACATGTGCTACGGTGTTCTGGGTCGATATCCAGAGTATGAGTAAGAACAACCCGAGGCTCATACTTTTTGATCAAAGAAGCCACATCTTGTGCCTCTCTCCATAGTTTTGAGATGCTGAAGTATCCCTTTTTAACTTGAGCAAGACCCATTTCCCCCTGATCGCCTTATGGTCAGATCGTCAAACCAGATCTTTCCTCTTACTGGTCCAGTACAGGTGTGGACCGAAAGCCGTAGCTCAAAAAGTCCTCTTTGAGTTATAAATTGGTCGGATACGAGTATCCATGGGAATGTGCCTGATGTTGGTCCAGGTATTTTCTGCCACTTTTTTTCCTCTGTATCACGTACCTCAATGCCAGCGAAGCTAAAACCACACAATCCTTCAGCATGAAGCCATACACTAATTTTAACAGTTTCTCCGGGAGGAAGCGATAGTTGTCCGACATATTTCCAGGAGGCTACCATCTTAGTCAAAACAGACCCCTCAGCCACTATGAGAATACTTGAACGACCATTGTGGGCTCGGCCAGATTCATTACCACCCTTAGCACGGTAATCATAGATCGCTCGGAATGGCCCACCCAGTATAATCTGAGGCTCCCATCCCAATGGGAGAAACTCTCCATCGCAATCTCTATCCATCTCAAATGTTCCATTTACATCAATTTTCGAGTTCCTCTTATTCACCACTACAAAATTTTGACCGAGAGGAGCTTCGTCTAATATGATTTGAGGAAACTGTGGTATTTCTTTTGGTTTTGCTTTTCCGAGAGCTCTCCATAAGGAAACCTCTAAAGGACGGTGGGTCAGGCTGTTTTCTTTTGAAATTAGTTCCGCATCGTGGAAGACCATTCCTTGGGCGCCGACCGAAAGAAAGTACGATGCTTCTGCAGCAGCATAACGTATGAGTATGTTGGGACCATAAGCTTCAAGAATATTCCTCCATGGCCTATCACAAAACATATAGCCAAGAAAAGCCNTTTTGCCTTTCTGACAGGCAGAGATTACTTTCCTCATTTTTTCAAGACCTTTTTCCGAATAGAAAAGATTATAGTTNCGTCGGTGATTATCAAGGGATAATTCATCTACAATATGATTTTCCAAGAGGCGGTGCCAATCTATATGAATGGGTGTAGATATCATACAGTTGCGCTCATAAGGCAAAGCTAACGATATGGTAAGATCGTGGGTGTGGAGTATGTCACGGGCTTGACCAAGAAATTGCTCGACGAACTCACCGCGGAGATTGGCCCAAACTTCCCGGTCAAATTCCTCGTAGCGAATATCTATTCCGAAACGCTCCTTATAAGCCTGTACAATGGGTAAATTGAACCCCGTTTCGGCTGGTTCCACTGCCGGCGGGATTTCTCCGGAGGGAATATGATTGGATTTGGTGCAGAAAAAAATACCATCTACATCGCGATCGGCCAGCTCCCGCACCCAGCTCAAGCGGTACTCTCGAACCTCCGCATAAGCATAGCAAGGGATACAGTGTATTGACCGCCCATCTGAGGTAATTGGACAGAAATCAGGATGGGCTAAAAGAAAAGCATCATACCATCCTTCGAAGAGATCAATCCATGGAAATATTTCCAACCCACAGCGATGGCATTCAGCAGCCATTATGTTTAAAGGGTCAAAATCAGGACCGAAAGCATCGAGACGCTCCTTCCAACTCGTGGCATAGACTGATCTGTAGTTCACGAACCCTTTATTGGTTATACGCAGTTGAATCCGAGTTAATCCACATTCCGCAGCTCGCTGGACGGAACAAGCACACTCTTCAGGGTCATATCCTCTACAATTGTAGTCCCAGTTCAATGCTCTAACCGGCTCTTTGGGAGATTTTCTTCTGGCGGATTCTCGCATTTTATCCTCCTATAGCTACTATTTTTGGTACCTCTTCTTATAATTTTTGAGAAGTCCCTAATTGCACAAATAAGCTCAGTTTTTGCTAATTAATTCGACAAATTCGTTAATTATCTTTCAATCTGCCATTTGGTACCCGCAATATAAGTGATACCATCCTCCAGAGTTATATAATAAATGGTAAAAATTGAATCATCAGAAAGTAAAACAGAAATAGGATAACCAAGATTTCCAGGTGATCCCTGTCCATCAGCCCTTAAAGTATATTCATTCTCTATCTGCCAGGTTTTGCCATTATCAATGCTAAGACACGCTTTTATTCCCATTGGTGGCGTACGATAACCATAGGTACAAAGAATCTTACCATCAGATAAATTAAGAAGATTTGCTGGATGTCCATACATTGAAGTTTTTTCTGGCTCGCTCCAGGTAAGTCCTTCATCATTAGAAAAACTTTGCCAGAGATAACCCTCGGGTTGAGATCGCATCATTGCCAGAATTTTACGATTAGCTGTTTCAATAAGAGATGTCTCGCCAAAGCCAATTTCTTTTGAGATGGAGGAAAGCAAAGAAATAAACTGCCAAGTTTTACCTTGATCTGTGGAACGCAAAAAGAAAACTGAACGTATAAAGGAAGTCTCATCTATTTCCCTTCCTTCTTTTTTTCCATAAACCCCCACTAATCTAACTCCTTTTGAAGTCACTAGATAAGATGATTCATTAAACCCCATTAAACCTAAAATATATTCAGGAGTTTTAATAATTTCTGTCTTCCATGCAGTGCCATTATCAGTAGAAATAGATCGATAGTAATTTGGAGAAAGATAAGCAATTACTCCTTTGCGCACATTTCTTATATATCTACCTTCCTTTGTTAAAGATTCTTTTTGTGAACTAGAAACATACCGCCAACCCTTAGCACCAGCCCTGACAAGGATGCCTTNAGAAGTTCTATATTTGGGATTTATAAACTTGTTTTGTGTTTCACTCCAGGTTAATCCGCCGTCATAGGAAACCATTTTTTTGCTACCACCGGTAGGATCAATATGACTTCTGCGTATTTTCGTATTAAAATTGGTAATTAGAGCATCTCCTTCTAATTTAAGTAGACTGGGAAAACAAGCATATACACCTTTTTTTTTGTAAATTACAACATTTTTGCCTTTTCTATTTTCCATTTTTTTCACCTTTCAAGATAGAAATTTTTTATGCTCCTTTCCTTTTTTGTCGATAATAACGCTTTTCAAGATTGTAAGGTTTATAGGGAATATCCTTAAAATCTTCAAACATATTAAGATTTAAAATAGTATTATTTTTTATATTAACTTTCGCTCTGGCGCCGCATAAAAAATTCACAAACCACGGATGTAATCCTCCTACATTTCCTGGCCTTTTAACTGCAAGATCATCTTGAACTATTACTTTACTTTTTTTGATGTTCCTACGGGCAACTATCACTTTTCTTCTCTTTATGTCCTCATCAGGCTGATTTCCGTTTTTATCACAAACCACTATATTACTTCCTGAACCAAGAGCAGATTCCACATATCTTACATTTCTAATAATTTCTTTCATCTCCTCAGCTTCAAAAGAAATAACATTATCAGCAACATTTTCTGCATGTTTATACAAAAGATGTTTGGAAATAAGGACTGGCTTAAGAGCAGCTACTGCATAAATTAAAAATTTGCTTGTGGTATGTTCAACGCAACCTACCATTACACCTCTTGAAGAAAAAGCACTCTTATAAGTATTCATCACATTGAGATTGGCAGTTTCATAAAGTACCTCTGCATCACCTGTTTCTTGTGTTGAATGAAGTAAAATGATATCTTTACACCCTGCATCAATAAGCATGCAGACTGCGCCTTCCACTTCTGCTAATGTTGCGTTTATGTCATGAACAGTAACAGGAATCTTTTTTTTTGCAATATGTTTTAAATATAATGAGTTATTTAAATCATTAGAATTAATGTTAAGCATTGGCGAGCCTAATTCTACTGCCATATCTATACTTGGAGAGTCGAGGGGGGTAAGGTATAGGGTTATATCTATTTCTTCTGCAAACTTAAAAAGTTCTCTCCATTGATCTTTATCAAAACTATTCTTTTTCCATAAATCTATTGACCCAATATTTTTATTATCAACCTTATATTCTTCAAGAGGAACGTTATAGTGATAAAAATCATCTCCAGTTGTCATAAACATATCAGCACCATCACAGCCTGCTTCTTTAGCTTTATATAAAAGCATTTTTGCTATTTCAAAATCACCACTATGAGCAACACCAATTTCTGCAGTTAAAAATATTGGTTCACCTTCTCCAATTAATCTGTTTTTCACCTTAATTTTTTTATTCATCTTTTTTACCTCACTTTTGCAAATAATGGCTAAAATCTCAAAAAATGAAATAAGGATCTCATATTCAAATATAAAAATGTAACTCTTGTGTTTATAAGACTTATGGTAAATATTCGGTGAAGGACATTTTATGTTGTTAACTGCGAGCAAAGCAGGTAGCCGCAACCTTCAGGTTGCGCTGTTTTACGCAGACTAAAGCCTGCGCCTACCAAGATTTATAGTCTTTCGACAATTTCTCTATGTCTCATTCTCCATTGAGGCGCGACTAAAAGTAGAGCGCCTTTGCTTTAGATAGGGTTATGTTGTCCCTATTTTCTTCGCTGCTATGAGCTCCTCCGACTGCCCTTTACATACCCTGACTTTTCAGCCTTTACCTTATAATCAAGGTCTTGCGTATAAAGGGCTCTCCCAAATTTCCTTTGAAATCTTTCCAAGCATACCGCCCCTGATACCCCGAAGAAAATCTGCCTTATGCAGGTGTCTGTCTCTTCAGACAGATTTCTAGTTTCGCCTCTCCCACCTTACTGTGGAATTTGTCAGGAGGCTTCACGAGTGTAGATTACTCCCTGCCCTTGCCCCTCAGGCTACATCGCTGACAGATATTTACGATGTCCCGAACTTTCCATCGGGGTAGACTTCAAAGAACTTTCCTGGCACGCTACTGAGTATTTATCTCTAATCTCCTTTATTCCTACACTCTGTTCATCATATATCCTTATTTCAAAAATCCTTGCCGAAGGACATCCCCATGTCGACAGGACCTCAATTTTGATTTCGTTCGTTGTTATCCTCGAAAATTTGTGCACTCGTCGGCGGAGGAAGTTATCCCTATATGTGCCTATCTCTTTCCATTTCCCTTTTCTCCCGTAAAGAAGACGGTAGTCTCGAACTGTCTCTTTGGGTGCTTGCCATGTTGGTAAGTGGAGATTATGAGTGAGGCTGAGGTTGGTATCGAAAGTCAAATAGATTGTGGTAAAAGAGATAGAAGACTCGAACTCCAGAATAGCACTCTGTGGCAACGGTAGATCGGGATGCGAGACCCAGAGATTTGTCCAGGAGTCTGACCGGGTAATACCTGATGTAATATTTTCTGGCCCGTAGGGATATTGCAGGGGTTCGGTCTTAAGGCAAAGGTTCCATTTTTTTAGCAGAGGCTTCAAATTGTGCCAACTTAGCTTAGACTTCATATAATGCCATCTTTTGTAAGGCTTGAAGAGAGGAACGGTGCCGGTAGGAACGAAAAGTCCGCTCCCGTACACAATAATCTTAGGATTTTTGTCGAGTGCCAGCCAATAAAGGCTTTTCGGGGAAACCTTGGCGGAAATTTTGAAGTCTACCCAGCATTTACTTTTAGAGGGGATCTTTGAGGTCACCCAAGCTATATCCTCCTCGTCAGTGAAGTCGCAAGTCCGCTTTGTCTTCCTTAGATGTAGCGTTACTTCCGTATCTTCATCAGCTTCCATAAGAAAACTAACCACATCTACCCTCTCACTCGATACCGGAATGAGCTCTCCAAGAGGGATATTTAGCCTTCGCGGAACAGTTGGTTCAGGAAAGAGAAGAGGGGAAGAACTACTGGTGGACACCTTAGCGGTCCGTGCTAAGTCTAAAGGATCTTCGTTCTTCACGCCGGGAACGTAATGGTCATCTTTGAGAAGCTGTTGTTGCAGTATGTTTATCCGTTCGGGATATATCTCTTTGGGCAAAATATTCTCTTTTTTACAAAGCCAGGCGCAGGTTCCCACAGCCTGTCCCATCGCTGCGCATGTCCCCATTAAGCGGGTACTCCCCAGAGCCACATGGGTTACAGAAATATCTCGGCCGGCCAGAAATAGATTCTCAATATTTTTGGAATATAAAGAGCGAAGGGGGATAGAGTAAACTGGCACAGCACGTATATCCATTTTCTTGGCATCTCCAATAACTGGCTCCGGAGCTTTATCCTTTGCCAAAATTCCTCCAGGAGTATGCAGGTCAAAGTACCACCCCCCAAAAGCTACGACATCGGGAAATATCCGCCCCTGCATTACGTCATTCCCTGTGAGAATGTAATTCCCTATAATCCTTCTACTTTCCCTTTTTCCGGGGACTTTTGCTATCCAATCTAAGGCATAATTGCTAAATCCATGGTCCTCTTGATTCTTCAAGTGGTCCCATACACCCAATACATGTCTCATCAGTTCATCCCGAATCTTTTCGTTGTCAAATATCGTATGATAAGGAAACCCTACTTCAATCCACCAATGACCGGGCAATCGATTATGAAATCTTGTTTTAAGGGTGATACTTTCCGCTGGATATTTCTCCGCCCAGGAGGGTGGCCTAAAGGGAACAGGTTTACCTACATCCCTTACGGCAAAGAGGAGAGAACTTCCCATAATTCCCATATCAGGTTTACTGGGAGCCCACTTCTCATTAAATTCATCTCTAGCCTCACGTCCCATTCGGTATTCTGCACCGGCAAGATAAGCAACTACTCCGTCTCCGGTAGCATCTACAAACAGATTGCCTCTGATTTCAAGCTCGCGTTCACTCCCCAACTGGCTGGCAAACACCGATAATAATCTATTCTTTTCCTTCTTTACTCGACGGATATTGGTATTTAGATAAAGAAAAAGGTTCTTTTCCTGACGACATTTATCATAAAGCACCAGGTCCCAAACATCATTAATCTGGCTCTCACGACGACTGGTAAAATTGTTGAAGCGTTCGGTAAGAACAAGTTCTTCTATAATTCCTCCCTCCCTTGCCCAGGGGTTACCATTAGCTGCTCCTGCTAAAGGAACGCGGATCTCACTGCTGCTATTTCCACCAAGAACGGGTCTATCCTGAATAAGTGCTGTTTTAAGCCCGAGGCGGCTGGCAGCGAGGGCTGCGCATACTCCTGCCAGACCACCTCCGCACACCACTAGATCAAAAACTATAGAAACCTCTTGTTGAGGAACACGTTCTTCAGAAATGGACATTCTTGTCTCCATAATTTTGCTTCTTTTTTTATTTTCCGTCTTTATACACTTTTACCTTTCCTTACCGAAAATATAGAGTAAACAAGGAAAAGATTTTAATCTTCTACAAGTAAAGGAAACTTCCTTCAATAAACCTTACTCCCTCCAAAGAGTGAAAGTAATAAGTAGCAAGAATTACCTTGTCTTCTATTTCCACTGAACTAGGATACCCGAGATCGCCGTGCAAGCCATCATTGCGAATAATTATTTCATTCTGCAGGTCCCAAGTTTTTCCTTCATCATTACTTAGACAAGCTCTTATCCCGTAAGGGGGTCGACGATAACCATAAGAACAAAAGACTCTTCCATCTTTTAGATAAAGGAGATGAGCAGGATGGCCCCACATGTCTGTCTTTTTAGGAATACTCCAAGTATATCCATTATCCAAGGATTCAGATTGATATAAATATCCTTCCACTTTACCTACTCTCATCATACAAATAATCTTTCCTGACGATAAGTATACCAGCTGTGGCTCTCGAAAATGTACATTACCTAAAGGATCGTAAGCAATTGTAGTTGGTTCATCCCAAGTTTTTCCTTTATCACGAGATCTCATAACTAAAGCTCTATCAGTCTCCTGAGGCTTCTCAGGATGTCTCGCATATAAAGGAATCAGTAATTCACCACTTGGAAGTTCCAAAATAGCATCTGAAGTGAATACTGCGCTATAATTGGGAACATTAACCTTAATTGCTTCCTTTTCCCAGGTGTATCCATTATCAAATGACCTTACTACGAAAGTTCCTCTCTCTTTACGACCAAAAGGTTCCTCTTTTATTACTTCCCATTTAAAGAAATTAGCTATTAAAGTGCCATCTTTTAGTTGTACTATTGATGGATCTTGGACTCCATATTCATCATCATAGACGATAACTTTGCTCTTTAAATCCCAGGTTTTTCCCCCATCTTTTGAACGGACAAGCACTGCCTTAGAGGTAGAATCAAGATGGGTTATGCGACTCCTCCTGACAGCTTCCCTAAATCCTACTACTAAATCCTCATTATGTAATCTTTCTATATCAGGAAAAGCACTATAAGAACTTTTATTGCTATAAATAATAATGTTTTTGGACATTTAAATACCTCCTGTTTTTGTAATAAATTATGTATCTTTATAGTATAAGTAGCACACTTTTCCCTGCTATTCATTTAATAACTGCAGCGATAAAGTTTATAACAACTAAGTTGTCAAATAGCAATAATTTTTGATTTTTTCAGTGTATACATCAAAATACTGTTAGTTACTATTCTGAATCTGTTGATATTATTGGAAGAGCTTATTTTTCTCTTATATTTTGATGGGGCTGTTTAGTAAACTCACGCTAGAGTAGAAAAGAGTCTTCTTCAGTATTGCCTTATCCTCTGAGTAAAGAAAATCAGATCAGTCGTTTAAGGATATATTTAATCCCTCCAAATTAGACTAACTTTCTCTTGCTCCTAAAGCATTTTCCCATCTTTAGATTCCTCTTTTTAGTTTACAGTATCTTAACACACTGTCTAATTTTTGGGGTCCCTCAGAGCAAAAAACATTCTAAATTTTTAAAATATCCCATACCTAAAGAAAACCCCTCTTTTTGGATTAAAATGGAATATTTCTGCTGAAACAAGTTTATCTTTGAAGTCTTTATAACTTATATTTTTACCGACAATTGTAGTAAATGCAGGACGACAACCGTCACCAACATCTACAACAATGCTATTTTCTAAAACCCTGCTTTCTCCTATTCCCTTTTCATTTTCAATAAATGCATTCTGAGTACAAAGGTATCCTTCTACATTTTTAGGATTAACTGTAATTTTACATGAATGAGGAAATTCCCAAACTCCTCTTAATCCATCAATAAATTGTGCAACAGGTTCTTCGTTTTCTTTAAGGAAAAGATATAGTTGAACATAATGGTCAAGATTTAAACATTCTACAAACTCTTTTACTTTTATAGGGAGAGTTTCAACTACTGGATGTCTTATCGCTGGTCTTTTTAAACCAAGATATTTTGGAATAAAATTTGAATATTTAAAATGGCATCCAGTCCAGTTTCCAAATACTTCCATTTCAACCCAAGTTTAACAGTAAAACCTCATTTTTGACTCTTTAAATCGCTGTAATCATTAATATATAAGGATTTCTATTTTTAAAAGTTAGATTATGTGGTGAC
>JGI24025J20009_10002116_pt1 | contig 14578 bp, 14 predicted proteins | sample Cruoilmetagenom3_FD_20009 | JGI IMG/M metagenome (IMG submission 20009)
TCCTGTTTAATGTTCTAAGGGTCTGTTGACCTTTGCGGATTAAAATTTGTTCAAACTAGGGGCTATTTAATCGCGGCGCGAGGTTTGTAACCTAGTGGGCTAAGTAAAAGCCGAGCAAAGCTTCCGCGTCCTGCTCACGCCCTTTACCTACATTCATGTAGGCAACAAAGAGTAAATAGCCCCTAGGAAGAACCCTTTGGCAGCGCCTGTTTGGCATTAATGCTACGTTATCGCCTATTTGTGGGGAACAACCACACTATATAGGCTCTGCCTTGCCTAAATACCAAACAGACAGCTGCAAATTTAACCTTAAAAGATCAACAGACCCTAGCATTAAGTAAGAAAGTGCTAATGAATATAAAATTTCAGTCAAAGTAAAAGCCATTTTATTTTAAATATAAAATGGCTTTGTTAGGTTGGGTTTAACGCAGGGTGAGCTGCTGGTTTATTTCTTCAAAAATACCGGCGTCGTCTATGGTTGAAGGTATTTGTAGTTCGTCGCCATCGACCAGTTGACGTAAATTTTTGCGTAGTATTTTACCTGAGCGAGTTTTTGGTAATCGCTCTACGCTTACTATCGTTTTAAGGCACGCTATAGCGCCTATTTGGTTGCGTACTGTTTGCACAAGCTCTTGCTCTACATCGGTAGGGGAGCCGGTAAAGTCGTTTTTAAGTACGATCATGGCCATCGGTAATTGGCCTTTTAGTGTATCGGTAACCCCGAACACCGCGCACTCTGCAACGGCTGGGTGGGATGCGACTATTCTTCCATTTCGCCGGTTGAAAGCCTATGGCCTGCTACGTTTATAACATCGTCTGTGCGGCCCATTATAAATAGGTAACCATCGTCATCTATGTAACCACCATCGCCGGAAAGATAATACCCCGGGTACTGAGTTAAATAACCGGTTTTAAAGCGCGCTGTGTTTTTCCAAATGGTGGGTAAGCAACCTGGCGGCAGCGGCAATTTTATAGCCACCACGCCTTGCTCGTTTGGTGCGCATTGCTCGCCTTGCATATTCAATATTTGCACATCAAACCCAGGGGTTGGCACGGTAGAGCTGCCTGGTTTTGTCACTAATTCTTCTATGCCTACGGGGTTACAGGCAATGGCCCAGCCGGTTTCTGTTTGCCACCAGTGGTCGAGTATTGGCAGGTTGGTTTTTTCTTTTAGCCAGTTATACGTTGGCGGGTCGAGCCGCTCTCCCGCTAAAAATAAGCGTTTTAAACTACTGGTGTTGTATTGCTTAAAGCCCTCTGCGTTAGGGTCTTCTTTTTTGATGGCTCTAAACGCAGTGGGCGCTGTAAATAATGCAGTTACTTGGTATTGCTCTACTACTCGCCAAAATGCACTGGCATCAGGTGTGCGAACTGGTTTGCCTTCAAACAACACTGTTGTACAGCGATAAATTAGCGGGGCATACACTATATAGGAGTGCCCAACGACCCAGCCTATATCTGAGGCAGCCCAAAACACCTCGCCGGGCTGCATGCCGTAAACGGTTTCCATGCTGTAGTGCATAGCAACACCATGGCCGCCGTTTTCACGCACTACGCCTTTAGGCGTACCTGTGGTGCCTGAGGTATATAAAATATAAAGAGGATCACGCCCACTTACAGGTACTGGCTCTACTGCAGTGGCTGTTTGCATTGCCTCATCCCAGTTAATATCTCTTGAGGGGATAAGCGTGGCAGCTACTTGTTCGCGCTGGTAAATAACGCAGTGATCTATTTTATGATTGGCAAGATCTATGGCGTGATCAATCAGCGGTTTATATTCTATTACGCTATCTACCTCTACACCGCACGAAGCGCTCAGTATGAGTTTAGGTTTAGCATCGTCTATACGTACGGCGAGTTCATGCGCTGCAAAGCCACCAAATACCACAGAGTGTATAGCGCCTAATCGGGCGCAGGCCAGCATGCCTATTACAGCTTGGGGGATCATGGGCATATAAATAACAACGCGGTCGCCTTTACTAACGCCTAACGATTGCATTACACCGGCAAATTTAGCTACCTCTTGCTGTAACTGGTAGTAGCTATACTTCTGCTGCGTGTTGGTAACGGGGGAGTCGTAAATAAGCGCGGTTTGCTCGCCAAAACCGGCAATAACGTGTTGGTCGAGCGCTAAAAAGCTGGTGTTTAGTTGGCCATCATCAAACCAATGGTAAAGGCCGTCAGTATCTTGTGTGTAGGCGTGTTCAGGATTTTTATACCAAGGTAGGCGCTTTGCTTGTTCAAGCCAAAATTGTGCTGGGTTTTGTTTAAAGCTTTCGTATTGTTGTTTATATGGGCCTAACATAATGGGCTCCTAATACTAAATGTGTGTGAGAGACCTTACAAAAGGTAGGCTTTTTTTTAACCGATAGGTATTCGACTATGGTCGGCTAAAAGTTAAACAACACTTTGGGTTTTAAAATACAAAATTGACAATACAAAGCGTGTGGCTCAGCATGGCGAGCAATTAAAATAAGAGAAAACGCAATATGAGTAACGTAGTAAGAGTAGGGGTTGCGGTTATTATAATGCGCCAAAACACTATTTTATTAGGTGAGCGAATAGGGCGCATGGTGCAAATACATGGGCAACGCCTGGTGGACATTTAGAATTTGGTGAAAGTGTTGAGCAGTGCGCAATACGCGAGGTATTTGAGGAAACAGGGCTAAATGTGAGTAAAATTACTAAGCTTGATTTTACTAACGATATTTTTAGTGCTGAGAATAAACACTACATTACTTTATATGTAAAAGCCGATTACGAGGGCGGCGAGCCTGTGCTAAACGAGCCAAATAAATGTATGCAGTGGCGCTGGTGCGACATTAATAATTTACCATCGCCACTGTTTACATCACTTAAAAACTACTTAACTACAACAACGCTTACGGTTTAGTTGATGGGCTTAATAGTAATTTTTTAAAGCTCACTTGGGCGTAATCACCATTTTGCTTGTCGGTGGCCCAATCGCCAGTGCCTAAACAGCCTGGGTACCAAATGCCTTTAGCGCTTTTGGTGCTACATTGGTTATAAGCACCCGCTTTAAAGTAATGCCAATCGGCAGCATAGCCATTAGGGTGATCTTTTTCATCTACCTTGCCATAGGCATCTATGTTATTGCCTAAGTTAATTGCGTAGTTAACGTCTTTTTTGCCTTGGGCGCTAAAGGTTAAGTACATCATGTTTTTATGCACGTTTACTGTGTAACTAAAGTCTTCGCCAAGCGCTATGCCNGNCNCANCGGGATCGTCCGAGTTTTCCCAGGTATTACCCCACACAGGGTATGTAATGTCGGTTCGGTTAGGATCTTTTTTTGGTAAGTTACGTTCGTAATTCCAAAAAACAGATCCGGTTTTATGGCCAGGCCATTTTTTATAATAAATTTTAAGTGGTTCGTTACCCCAGCCAAAACCCAGTTTAGTATCTATTAAGGCCTGATCTTTACCTGCGTGAATTTGCCCTACCACCACAGAATAAGCGGCTTTTTTATTAGGGTCGTTAGCGCGTAGTGCAACATGATCCACCTTTAGGGTGGCTTCCATTTTTCCGCCTACCGAGCCAAAGCGCTCCGATAGCGGGTGTACTGCTAGGGCAAAGTTATTCTTTGAATTTTTAGTTTTTATTTTGGTATTGGTGCCGCGGATCATTTGTCTTAGTTCACTGCGGGTATTGGTTGAATTGGCGCTGGTAAGCGCTTTGTTTGGCGAGGTAAATACCATATAACCTTGATCATCAAGGTAGAAAAAATCAGGGTGCGCGTAGGTTTGGATCTCTTCTACGTCTACGGTATCTATTTTTCCATCGTTATTGAGATCTACAGGTACGTTTATTTTCCATTGCGATAAATCAAATTTTGACGCAGGTACTGCGACATTACTATCAACAGGTGTACTTGTGCTGGCACAGCCCATAAATAGCAAAGGGGTAACAGCAGCCAGTGCTGTGAGTTTAAAAGTAGATGTTAGATTTTTCATTGTTGTCTCTGTGTGATGATATTAAAAATGAGCGATATTAACTTCGCTTAACTTTAATCTAACATACCAATTTAAAATATCAACATTACCAATTTTTTGTTTTCGTAGTTTTTATAGTGCCTTTTTGGTTATACCAAAGTGGTTTTTTGTTGCTGTTGTTTTTTACGTTTTTTATTTAGGTGTTTGCGCTGCGCTTTTTTTACATGCTTAACTATCCACTTTGCCATAATGGGCATAAGTTCTGGCGCAAAGTTATGGCCCATCCCAGGGACTACTCTTAGCTTGGCTTTTTTTATAAGGCTTGCCGTTTTTTTCCCTGCACATACGGGTATTACCACATCGTCGCTGCCATGAATTACTAAAGTAGGCGTTTTAATTTTACGAATTAAATGTTGCCTGTCTTTACTCGCTGCCATAGCAATAAGTTGGCGTTTGTAGCCACTTGGATTATGCGCGCGCTCTACAATTTGCGTTGCATGATGGCGAAGTGCGTCTTCTGATTGAGGGTAAGCGGGGCTGCCAATAAGTTGGTTAAGTTTAATGTTGTAGTTTATTGCCTCATCACGGCTGGATGTTTTGGGCTTTAATTTGGCAAGCTTTATAAATACGCCAATGCTTTTGGCACTCAGCCTTGGCAGGCTAGAGCTTGACATTATAGTGGTTAAACTTAGCACCTTTTTTTTATGTTGAGCTGCAATTAGCTGAGCAATCATACCGCCCATAGAAGCACCTACAAAATGCGCTTTTTTTATTTTAAGCGCCGCCATAAGCGCCAATACATCGTTTGCCATATCATCAAGTAAATAGGGCGTTTGCGTGCGTATGGGTAGGCGTTTACTTAACCACGATTTAAATAAACTTGGGCTAGGGTGATGCTCTAAATGGGTAGATAGGCCAGTATCGCGGTTATCAAAGCGTATAACCCTAAAGCCTTTTTTTACTAAGGTGTAGTAAAGCGAGTCCGGCCATACGGTCATTTGTGCGCCTAAACCCATAATAAGTATGATTGCGGGGGCTTTTTTATCGCCTTCGTCTTGGTAACTGAGTTTTATACCCTGAGGTGTTTTAATTGTTCGCATAGCCAACTAGCAGTGTTTGCGTTGCTAAAATTATAGACCCTGTTTATTACAACTTGTTGGCAGTAGCCGGAAGCGGTAGTTGCCACTTGTTTAAAATAGCCTGATATTCGCCGTTTTCTTTTAGCGTGTTAAGTGCATGGCTAATAGCGCTTGCGGTGTGTTTATCTAGGGTTTTGTTGGCACTAAAATATAATTTTGAAGGGTAGTCGGTTAAATGAATTCGCTTAGTTATTAAATTGGGGTTTAGGCCTGAGTGCTTTAGCTCGTTATTTAACGTAAGTGTGTTGGTTAGTACAAAGTCGATGCGTTTTTTATAAAGCATTTGCCACAGTTGCTGATAGTAGCTTACTAGAACTAGGTTTTTGTCTTCGGTAAAACCGGCGTTTTTTAAATAGGTGGCACTTGAATAGCCACGTATTGTGGCCACTTGGTAAAATTTTGCGTGATTAAGGTGGGTAACTTCATCAGTACGGTTTTTTAAGCTAACTAAATAAGCATCGGCAAAGTATGACTCACCTAGCCAGGTGTATTGCCTTGCTCTAATGGGGGTTTTTAAAAGAGACAACGCAATTGCATTTGGGTTGTTTTTAAGCATTGTAAAAATACGCGCCATAGGAATTATTTCAAACTTGGCGGATAGCTTTGTGTGTTTAATGGTGGCTTTGGCTAAATCGACTAATGCGCCGTCGGGTTCGTTATTTTCATTTATAAAATGATAAGGCGGGAGATCTTCTGCTACAAAGGTAATGGTCTGTGCGTTGCACATGGCGCTATAAAGCATAAACACACAAATACTTAATACTACACGCACAAATTTAACCCACATGTTTAATTATTATGGGCTCTAGTTTAAAGAGTGTTGATTAAAAGGTATCCCATAAATGTTTATTTAATGTGAATAACACTGCGGTTCATTTACGTTTTAAAAATTGTGTGGGTGTGCAATGGTGCCATCGTAAAAAAGCACGATTAAACGAGCTCTGATCTTTAAAGCCTAACAGGTTAGCTAGTTCGCTAAGTGGGAGCGTACCAATTAACGTGTGGGAGCGGTTTTTTCTTTCTTGTTCGAGCAATTGCGCAAAGGTTACATGTTGTTTTTTTAAATGTCGCTGTAGCGTGCGCGGTGTTACGTTTAGTGCGCTTGCAACTGCAATAAGCTGGCAATTTTGTAATGTTGTTTTTGCAATAAGTAGCTGTTTAACTTTTTCTGTTAGGCACTGCTGGCTTTTAAAACGTGATAGCTGCTGTTGTGAAAGCTGCTTAAATGTAGCATTTACAATGGCGTTGTCGGTTTTAAAGGCAAGGTTTAAATAACTGCTCGGAAAATTTATTTGGTTATGCGCTGCGCCGCTTATAACGGGGCATTTAAACCACGCCTCTAACTGTTGTGTGTGCCTTTTAGGCCAATTATGTATAAAGCTGATACTGCTTGGGCAAAGTGATGCGTTTATCAATTGGCGAATAACGCTTACCCACGCAGTCATGTTTCGTAATACTACTTGTTCATTACAATGAGGATGAGCATGCCAGCGCACCGTAGCGGTGTCTGCAGTTTGCAAAAACTGCGCTTTACCAATATCTGCCACTAAGCTGTCGTAATTTAACAGTGCCTTTATAGCGCTACTTAGGGTATCGCTCGATTCTATTAAATAGCCCAATATACCGTAATCTGCGGGGCGAATGTGCATACCTAAAGTAAAACCAAACAGCGGATCGTTTAGCGCTTTTTGACCATACACAAGCAGCGCATTGTAACTTTGTAAACTAATACGGGGTGCTAATTGCTGACTATGCTGGCGACTAAATTCAGTAAACCCGATTGCCTTAAGAGCCGTATTAGAATCAATACCTTGGGTTTGCAAGTAATCTAAAATGCTCGAAAAGTAATGATCAGCCAGTGTATGCATTTGTCGTCTAAAGCTAAAAAATGGTCGTGTATGAGCAAGCTTGCCATGTTCAATTTTTATATGCTAGTTACATGAGTAATTATCTTCGCTGTAAACAATGATCTTTATATCAATAAAACAAACGCTTAATGCAGATCCTTTGCAAATAATAACCACCTTGTTGGATCATCAGCAGTTAGATCGCTTTTTTAATGCCAAGTTTGAGCTAATAAAAACAGCAAATAGCGGTGAGCTAAAAGGTGGTAAAGGCGCTATTAGGCAAGTGAAAATGGCAAATGCCACGTTTAATGAGCGTATAATAATGGCTAACCCCAGCCACATTTGCTACCAAATAGTAGGTAATAAGCCTGTGGCAAACCATCAAGGTGATATTTATTTAGTTGCTAATACAGGGGCTAAAAGTATCACTACCGATCTTAATTATTGTATACGCTGCAAAGCGCCGTGGTGGCTGCCAAATGCTTTGCTAAAACACCTAATTAGTAAAGATATAACCCAGGCATTAAATAAACTGCAGCATTACTTTATGGCGGGCAAAGTATGAACTCAGAAATTATTTTACTTGCCCTAAGCCCTGTTTTTTTAGTGTTTGTATGCTTTGAATTTGTAAAATTTAAGCGCTATTACAATATAAAAGACAGCCTAGCAAACACCGTTTTAGCCTTGTTGCACCAAGGCGCAGATGCAATGGCACTGCTGCTACTTATGCCATTTTTTTACATGCTTTACGAGTACCGTTTATTTGATATAAAGCTAAGTGTATTAAGCGTTGCTTTTGCATTTTTACTGCAAGATTTTTTGTACTATTGGTTTCATCGTGCGTCGCATCATATTCATTGGTTGTGGGCTGCGCATGTGGTTCACCACAGCTCCACTAAAATGAATTTTACCACTGCGTTTAGGCAAAGCATAATGTACCCAGTAGCCGGCATGTGGGTATTTTGGCTACCTATGATACTGCTAGGGTTTGACCCTTTAACCGTATTTAGCGTAGTGGCACTTAATTTGGCATATCAATTTTTTGTGCACACGCAAATAGTGGCTAAATTAGGCTGGTTTGAAAGCGTATTTAATACGCCATCGCACCACAGGGTTCATCATGCAATTAATAAACGCTACCTTGATAAAAACTTTGCCGGAGTGCTTATTATTTGGGATAAATTATTTGGCACCTTTGTAGAAGAAGACAAAAATCAGCCCTGTAAATACGGCATAGTAGGGCAGCTAAATAGTAATAACCCACTAATAATAACGTTTCATCAGTGGGCTCATTTATTAAAAAGTACCTATACGGCGAAAGGGTTAAAAGCTAAATGCAAAGTACTATTTGGCTACCCAACCAGTAGTGTTAAAGTTAAAAACGAGTGATTTAGCCAAGTGGCTTTTTACTTCTTGGCGCTCCGAGTAAAATAAACATATGGCAAATACAAATAGATAAAAACGCACTCACACCTAAGGCACCGCCATAACCATCAAGCTTTGGTACTAGGTATTCAAATAAAAACGAAAATAAAATAGATGAGCTGGCAACGGTATAAATACCAAATCGGTGTGGGGCGCTCATGCCTATAAATGTGCCGCCAAAAAACACGACTGAGTATAAGTCGGGGTTTAGGTTTAAAGCACTTAATAGTAAATAAGCAATAATAGAAAGCGAGGCCGATGCACGTATGCCGTCAAAACGATTATGTTTGGCTAAGTAAAACGTTAAAAACGCACCTAATAAGGCTATAAACGGGTATTCTAAATTCATAAAACCATTCCTTTGGCCAACATAAATAAAGCCACGCTTGCAAAGGCAACACTGCCAAGCTTACCGCCAAATCCGGTAAACATATTTATGGTAAGCACATATAGACTGGCGCCAATAACAGAAATTATGGCTATTTCCCAATAACTTGTAATTAAGTGTGTAGAGCACATGCCGGCAAAACTACCTGCGTAAATAGCCGCATAGGGATGGTTTTTAAACCGAGCAGGAAAAGGAATAAACGAGCCAATTAGCCCTGTAAGCGCCGCCGAAATAACTAAAGGCAATGCAAAAGTTGTGTGCATGGCAAAGCAGGCTACAAAGCCTAAAAAGAAGGTTATAAACTTTAAAAATAAGAATTTAATCATAGCAGCGCATTTTAAACTAATCCTTTTACGCTTTCTAACTATCTCTAATAAATAAAATGTGGGTGTTAGCGTTAAATGTTATTAAGGCTACTTTTTAAGCTGGGTTGGTATTAACTATGCTTATTTGTGGCTGTTAATGTTTCATAAATTATATTTTATGTATAATAGAGGTTATTAATATACAAATTTAAAAGATTAAAGGTAATTTATGTCTAACTGTTTGCACTTGGCTATACCCGCTGGCGATTTAAAAGTAGCGAAAACGTTTTACTGTGATGTGCTTGGCTGTAAAACAGGGAACAGCGAAGAAGGGCGCTGGGTAGACATAGACTTTTGGGGTAATGAGCTCACATTACATCAAAGCGAAGAGCGCTTACCCACTGTTCGCCACGATGTAGATATGGGCGCAGTGGCGGTACCGCATTTTGGTATTCATTTATCTGAAGATGAATTTAACGGTTTAAAAAAAACGCATAGAAGATGCGGGGCTTGAATACCTAGATAAACCGTATCGCCGTTTTGTTGGTGATGAGTTTGAACAAGAAACCTTTTTTATTGAAGATCCAAACGGCAACGTGCTTGAAATGAAAACCATGGTAAACCCTGAGGTTTTATTTAAAAAAGCGTAAGCAATATTTATTAAAGAATAGGCCACTTTTGTCGTGGTCTTTTTTGTACCTATAGATGAAAATAATTACACCGTATGAGTTATATTTATTCACTCTACAGTACGGAATTTTAAACGTAGACTAACGCGCAACTCTCATACTTTATAGTTATTTATGTTGCTGTTAAAACTCACCATTGCGCCATTACTTTTATTATTTATTCACTTTGCTCAAAAACGCTTTGGCAGTTTTGTGAGCGGTATTATTCCGGGCTTGCCTATTACATCGGGCCCTATTTCGTATTTTATTGCGCTTGAGCAAGGTAAGTTATTTGCGAGTAACTCGGCTGTGGCGTCGCTGTATGGCATGAGCGGTATAGGCTTATTTTGTTTTTGTTATGCTGCCATGCTTGCAAAATACGGGGTAGTTAAAGCGCTGTTTGCTGCATTAACACTATGGTGCGCTTTTAGTGCATTTACCTTGTTATTGCCGGTGAATATTGCCTTTGCATCGGTGTTTTCGCTCAGTACTTTATTGGTGCTTGCACTGGTATCGAGTAAGTTAAAATTTGCGCCCGATGCCAAACCTTTTACCGCTGCGTGGGAGCTGCCGCTAAAAATGTTACTGGTCAGCTGCTTTATTATGTTAGTTACGTTTATATCGGCAAAAATAGGCGCTATGTGGAGCGGGTTACTTTCTACTTTTCCGGTAATTTTGGCGGTTATGGGCAGTATTGCGCATGCAAGTGATAAAAAATACTCGGCGTATAAGGTGCTTAACGGCGGCATTATTGGCTCGTTAGGGGGCTGTGTGTTTTTTGCTGTGATTGCACTCGCGCTTAAGTTTGAATTTGTGATTTGGCAGGTATATGCAGCGGCTGCAGTGTGCTCAACTTTATTTACCATTATTATGAGCCACTATGTAAACCGTAAACAATTTGCCAAGCCGGCTACGGTTTAATAGCAATAAGCAGTATTGCCTAAATTTAGCCATCTACTAACGTGAGCGGCTTAACCTTTCGTTGTATTTTTTCGTGGTACATGGCGGTGTCGCCCGCTTTTAAAATTTCATCAATGGAGTGGGGCGGTTCACTAAATACGGTAGTACCCATACTTGCTTTAATGGCTATAGGGTCGTTGTTGTGATTTATTGTGAGCCTATTTAAGGCGGTTTTTAAATGATGAGTTTTAGGATTTACCTGCGCATTAGTATAAAAATGTGCAAGCACTACAAATTCATCACCGCCTAAGCGCCCTACAGCATCGCTGCTGCGAACACTGCTTTTTAAGCAACGGGCAACCTTGCATAAAGCGTCATCGCCTACAGCATGGCCGTAGCTGTCGTTTATTTGTTTAAAGTCGTCTAAATCTATATACATCAAACATAATACGCCGCCTTTTTTGGCGTGCATATTGATAAGCGCGGTTGATTTTTTAGCCCAGCCCCTGCGGTTTAAAATACCACAAAGGGGGTCGTAGTCTGCTTCGGTTTCGGCGCGCTTTTGTGCAATTCGCATTCGGCTTATGCGCCTTGAAACCGCAACAGCTAATAAAAATGATTCAACCGCAAACGCTAACACAAACCCATAACGCTGCATAAACGGGCTTTGGTTAATAAGCAGCACCCTAAAAATCATACTTACTAATACAAAGCTAAGCGCTACAAATACGAGTGTTGCCTCGCGCACACCTTTGAGGGCTTGCATGGCTGCTAAAGTAAAAATAACAGCCACAATAAACAGCGAAGAATAAGCCATTATATGCCCTGCTATTGTCCAAAATAACAGGTTGGTAACGAGCATTTTAAGTACCGCGCATAGCATTACAGTACAGGCCAATGTTTTGAGCAGCTTAGTTAATTTAGACCAGCGTTTATTAGTCTCGAGCAACGCAAGCATAAACCACGTGGCACTTAGTACGGTTAAACCAATGCTAAGTAGGTATAAGTTAAAAATAACGCCAGAGACATGCTGCGTTACAAATAAATACAGTTGCCCTTCTTGGAGTAAAATAAAGCTGCCAATACAAAAAATGTAAATGCTGTAGAGCTTAAATACACTTTCGTTAAGTCTATGCCCCATTATTAATACATAAAAAATAAGCGTAATGCACAACCCATAAAATGAGCCCATAATCAGCGAATGTTGCTGCGCTTTTTTAAAATAAATGTGAGTTGGCTGCCATTTAAACCGCGGTGTGTAATTAAGCTTTGATTCTAATGTTATTGTGGCTGTAAAAGCCCCCGAGTCCATTAAGTAGGCTACTTGCCCTGCTTTTAAGGGCGCTTTTACAGTGTTGTTTTGCTGCCAAGTAAAGCTATCTAGCCCCGGGCGTAAAAAGCTTAGTACGCCACCATTTTTAACAGAGCAACTTATTTGATATTGATTAACACCGCGTTGAGCAGTGAGTTCAGAAGGAGTATTTACCTTTAGCACAGAGGCAGGCGTGGGTGAGTTTAAGTGCTTTATTTTACATGTATCGGCAGCATGAGAATCAAAAGTAATAAATAACGCGAGCAAAGTAATGAAAACAAAAAAGAGCGCCCCCTTATTTTTAGGTGGGAAAAACGTCAATCTATTACCTTTATAGCTCATAAGCGGATCCAATTTTTACTACTTTTTTTATACTAGCAGAGCCGGACTATTTAGCTATTAGTTTACTGTTTAATAACGCTTAAAAGTGCGCTATTAAATTAGCTCCTGAGGTGTTTATGCCCGCCAGGTACAAAATAGCCGCAACTTAGTTAAGTAATTAAAAACACCATGTTGATAATTTGGCAATAATATTCGTATTAATTGTTTTAAATGATGATAGTAAACTGTACTCATTGGTTACTAGCCTTATTAACAATAAAACAGGATCACACTATGAAATACTTACACTCATTATTAAGCTCGAACGCAGGCATGGCAGCACTTATTTTACGTGTACCCGTTGGTTTAATTTTAGCAGCGCACGGTGCACAAAAATTATTTGCTTGGTTTGGCGGCTACGGCCTTGAAGGCACAGGGCAGTGGATGGCAAGCATTGGCCTTGAGCCTGGCTACTGGCTTGCAATGATGGCAGGCAGCGCTGAATTTTTTGGCGGCATTGCTTTAGCCATTGGTTTATTAACGCGCCCAGCGGCTGTAGTTACGGCGTTTACTATGCTGATTGCGATATTTAGCGTGCACATTAGTCATGGTTTATTTGTAGCAAACAACGGCTATGAGTTCGCACTTACTTTGTTAGTTGCCACGGCTGCACTGGCTATACAAGGTGCAGGTAGCTTATCGGTTGATAACGTAATTGCTAAAAAGTTAGCGAATAAATCGCTGCCTCAGTAGTAGTAAATAACAATTCAGTATTAAAAAATAGCGGCTAAATTAGCCGCTATTTTTGTATGGGTTAAGCGCTGTTTTATTTAGCACTAAATTTTAAAGAGTAGTTGTATTGCTTTTGCTCTAGTAAATACTCTTTATGGGTACTTGGGCTCCACGAGTCATCGCCGCCAACCCCCATATGTTGATGGTCAATATGTACATGTAAGCAATCATCAGCGACTAGCTCATTAGTGTGCTTTGCTTGCGTTAACATGCTTTGTGAGTACTCACTGGCGGCAAACAAAAACGCACCAGTTACGGTTAAATTACTAATGCTTAGTAATTGGCAATCACTACGTACGCCATTATCGGTTGGGAATATATACGGTGTATGTAGCTCATTATATTGTGCGCTGTAATACCCTAAGCGCGCAGCCGCTTTACGATCTGGGTAGTTTTCAAATGGGCCTAAACCAAGCCAATTTACTTGTGTATCGCTTGGTTTATTAAGCGTTGTGCTTAACCCTATGCGTGGCATGGGCGGGAGAGTATCGTTTAGTTGTATATCAACATTTAAGTTAATTTCACCGGTATTATTAAGTGTATAAAGCCAAGTTGTTTTTGCTTGTACTGCGCCATTAAATTCATAACTAAATACACAGGTAATACGTATATCTACGGTTGATTGCACTACTTCAAACGAGCGACATGTACGCTGCCACTGCCCAATACCCGCTCTTAACCAGCGTGCTTCCCATGCGTTAGGATCTAGGTTGTCTACTTCGCTTACGCCTATATCGTTATCAAGCGGGGCACGGTAAAAATTATCAACCAATGGGCTATTAATAACTTGGGTTTGATTGTGTAGCCATTGCTCAATAAGGCCTGATTGGCTATTAAACACAAGTTTAAAGGTATCGCCTTCAATACTTAGCTGTGTGTTGGTTTCGCTAATATTTAGTGCGCCGTGCGTTGAGGCGTTTGCTAAAGCAGGCGAAAATGCATCAGCGCTTAAATTTTGACTATTTATAAGCTTAAATTGCTCGGTGTTTAATACATGCTCGGCACTTGCAAAGCTTGAGTCGTTAATCAGTGCAACATCTAAATTAAGGTGATATTGCGCACCTGCTTTAAACACCGTTTTTGTATTAATCGTTAGCGTTTGCGTGCTTTGCGGAGAAATATTAATAACTTGCTCGCCTTGCTCTACACATTGGCCATTTTCTATTAACTGCCAAATAAGCTTTTCGTTATCGGTTGCTCTAAATACATAATCACTAAATATATCAACGGTGTATTGGTTTTGAGTTTGCTCTCGCAGCGTAAATTGTAAATGTTGCTGACTGTATTTAGCTTCAAACAGGCTTGGGTGCGGTGTACGGTCTGGAAATAATAAGCCGTTTATACAAAATTGGCGGTCGTTTAGCTCATCACCAAAGTCGCCACCGTAAGCCCAGTAATGCTTGCCGTTTTTATCTGTTTTAGATAAACCCTGGTCTACCCAATCCCAAATAAAGCCACCTTGCAAACGCGGGTATTCTCTAAATGCTTGCCAGTAATCGTCAAAGCTACCTAGGCTGTTACCCATTGCATG
>JGI24025J20009_10002118_pt1 | contig 14572 bp, 12 predicted proteins | sample Cruoilmetagenom3_FD_20009 | JGI IMG/M metagenome (IMG submission 20009)
TCTTGCAATATAACATTTTTTAATTAATGGTAAATTAAGTACTAGGTCATGACATGAGATATATCAGCTTTGGGTATACTTTCTTGACTGAAAATGTCTTCGAAAGTATACCATAAAGCAAATATAAGAATTAAAGCAATAGATTAAAAAGTTATCATTCCTTCACTTCGTTCGAGGACGGAGTCTGAAGGAGCGATAGCGACTGAAGAATCTTATTAATAATCTTGAATATAAGCTTTGGGTATACTTTCTTGACTGAAAATGTCTAAGAAAGTATACCACAAAGCTATTAATGGAAATTATATAGGTAAATATAAAAGGATCATGTCTTGACATAAAGCATATAATTTTTATAAATTCTTAATAAGTTTAATTAGGGAGTAGTTATGAAAAGGATGGATGGAAGAAAAGTTAACGAATTAAGGGAAATTAAAATAGAAAGAGATTATTTAGAATATGCAGAAGGTTCAGTACTAATAGAGGTTGGAAAAACCAAATTGATATGTGCAGCAAGTGTTGAAGACAAAGTACCGCAATTTCTAAGGGGGAGTGGAAGTGGTTGGATAACTGCGGAATATTCGATGCTACCTAGTTCTACACCCATAAGGACTTTTAGAGATTCTACTATTGGGAGAGTTAAAGGTAGAACACATGAAATTCAAAGATTAATTGGTCGATCATTGAGAGCTGTTGTTGATTTAGATAAAATTGGAGATAGGACAATCTGGATAGATTGTGATGTAATTCAAGCTGATGGTGGGACAAGAACTGCAGCAATAACGGGTGCTTGTATAGCATTATATGATTGCTTAAATAAAATGGTTTCTCAAAGAAAGATTATAGATTTACCAATGATAGACTTTGTGGGAGCAACAAGCGTAGGATTAGTTAATGGAGAAATTCTCCTGGATCTCTGTTTTAATGAGGATAGTAATGCACAGGCAGATATGAATGTTGTTATAACTTCAAGAGGTGAAATAGTTGAGATTCAAGTGACTGCAGAGGATAAACCTTTATCAAAAGATATATTTCAAAGAATGTTAAAAATTGCAGAAGAAGGAATAAGAAAGATAATTGATATTCAAAGAGATTTAATAGGTAAGAATATGGATTAATCAAAAAGGTGATACAAAAATATTTATTTATTTTAATCACCACTTTTATATAGAATTTAAGAACAAACGATATGCATATGAATAAACAAAGAGAGATTGTAATTGCTTCAAAAAATAAAGGTAAGATTGAGGAGATAAAATCAATTTTATCTGATAAAAACATTAAATTGTTAACTCATTTTGACTTTGAGGTTTGGTCAGAAATAAAAGAATCGGATAATAGCTATGAGGAAAATGTTCTGAAAAAGGCTGAAGCAGTAACAAATTTTACAAAAAAAATATCATTAGCTGAAGATTCAGGACTCGAGATTGATTATTTGAATGGAGAACCTGGAGTAAGATCGGCAAGATATGCAGGAGAAAATTCCACTGATTTAGAAAATGTTGAAAAAGTTTTAAGTTTAATGAAAAATTGCCCTTTTATAGAAAGAACTGCAAGATTTCGTTGTGTAGCTGTTCTATATCTACCAGATGGAAAACTCTTTATGTCAACGGGAAAATGTGAGGGTAGAATAGATTTATCACCTCATGGTGAATCTGGTTTTGGGTATGACCCTATTTTTGTACCGGAAGGTCATACCTATACAATGGCTCAAATAGGAATGAAAGATAAAAATAAGATAAGTCATAGAGCAAAGGCTTTAAGAAAATTATTTAGAATTATAAATATTTAATTTATAATTAGAATAGAAAAATAGGAAATTCATTCGGGGCGTAGCGCAGTTTGGTTTAGCGCGCTTGCTTTGGGAGCAAGAGGTCGGAGGTTCAAATCCTCTCGCCCCGACCATATTATTTAAAAAACTAATTTTATAAGTAGCGAACTGTCTATTTTATATTATTTACATATGATTTAAGATCAAGATTATTTTTTTTAAAATTTTAATTATTTAGTATAATATTTTTAATTTTAGATTTTAATTAGTGAGCGGGAGTAGCTCAGTTGGCTAGAGCGTCAGCCTTCCAAGCTGAAGGTCGCGGGTTCGAGGCCCGTTTCCCGCTCCATTTTTTAAAAAAATAAGCTTATTTTGTTAGTATTTCATATAAATTCAATTCAAAAAATTAATCAGGAGATCATTATAAGGATTACAAGAAGGCAAATAGAGTTTCTCTCAAAATTTTTAAAACTATGTAGTAAAACAAATGGATATATTCATTACACTGATTTGGCTGAGAAGCTCGGTGTAAGTAAATATACTGCTTATGATATGTTAAGACGTTTAGAGAAGAAAGAATTGGTTTCTCATAAGTATATACTTGGTCATAAAAGAGGGAAAGGACGCTCGAAGGTTCTGTTTTACCCATTTCCGAAAGCAAGAGAATTACTTATAGAATTATTAGGAGAGGATATTGAAGATAAGGAATGGAAAGATTTTAAGAAATTAGTATTAAAAGAAACGGGAGATGGGAGAGAAAAATCATATTCAAGACTTTTGAGAAGAATTTCAAAAAAAGCTAATAGAGTTAGAAGACCAATGGAGTATTGCACTTATTATATGATGAGTTTATTTTTAGAAATTAAGAAAATAAAGAATAAATTTTTAAAGACAAGATTAATAGAGAATCTTAAGAAATTTAGAAAAAGAAGTAAATTGAAAATTAGTTCTCTTGCTGGAATAATTTTAGGCACATTTCAATTGGATGAAGACCTCGATGTTTATAATGAGCATTTTTTAAATAACTTTTTAACATATGAGCAATATTTAAATGAAATGAGCAGTGATAGTAGAGATGAGTTTGATTCATTCGTAGATGAGATTTTCAGCAAGATATTTGCTTAAATTTTTTAATAAATTATTTATTTAATTTTTTTTAAATTATTTTTTTGGTTTTTTTGGAATTTATAAATTAACAATCATTGAAATTAATGGAGGGATAATGATAGAGAAATCAGAAAGAATTACACTTTTTACTAAAAGGTTGAGAGATGCAAAAAATGCTAATAGATATTTTTTTATGAAAGAAATTCAGGGTCCTTCACGTGCTAAAATAATTGTTGAGGGAAAGGAGTTTATTAACTTTGGTTCTTATAGTTATTTAGGTATTTCCGACCATCCAGATATAATGAAAGCAGCTAAAGATGCAATTGATAAATATGGCACAGCTGCAGGTGGTGTTAGATTATTAGCAGGAACTACAACATTACACATGAAACTGGAGGAGAAGTTAGCCGAATTTAAAAGAACAGAAGCAGCAATTACATATAGTAGTGGTTATGTTGCAAACCTGTCTTCTATTTCAAGCCTGACAGGTCCAAAGGATATAGTTATAATGGACAAACTTGATCATGCCAGTATTATTGATGGTTGTATGTTATCAGGAGCTCATTTTAGAACTTATAAACATAACGACATGAAACATTTAGAACAGATATTGGAGAAGAACAAAGATTATAATATAAAGCTAATTATTATAGATGCAGTTTTTAGTATGGATGGAGATATTGCTGACCTTCCAAATATAGTAAAATTAGCTGATAAATATGGAGCAGATGTAATGATAGATGAAGCTCACGCATTAGGAGTATTAGGAAAAAATGGAAGAGGAATAGAGGAACATTTTAATATTGAAGGAAGTGCGGATATTAAGATGGGAACATTGAGTAAAACAGTACCAAGTGTTGGTGGTTATGTTGCTGGTAACAAAGATTTAATCAATTATTTAAAACATATTTCAAGGGGTTTTGTGTTTTCTGCAAGTCTTCCACCATCAACAGTTGCTGCATCTTTAGCGACTTTGAATGTTATGGAGAAAGAAACATGGAGATATGAAAAGTTGAGAGAGAATACAAAACTATTTAATCAGGGATTAATTGAAATGGGTTATGATACCATGAATAGCGAAACTGCAGTAGTTCCAATTCTAATAGGAGATGAAGAGAGAACATTGGAGCTTTCAAAATTTGTAAATGACAACGGTATTTATGTTTGTCCAATTCTTTATCCGGCTATTCCAAAAAATACAAACAGGATTAGAAATCATGTGATGGCAACACATTCTAAAGAAGATATTAATAAAGCTCTTGATATATATTATAGTGGAGGGAAAAAGATAGGTATTATATAATACTCCAAATAAAAAAATATACTAAGGAAGGGAATAATTATGAAAATAATATTATCTGCTTCACTAATAATGTTAGGGTATTTATTAGGTTCAATACCCAATGTTTATATTATGGTTAGACTTTTTACAGGTAAGGATATAAGAAAATTAGGAAGTGGAAATGTTGGTGGATTAAATGCTATAAGAAATGTAGGTTTACCAGTTGGTCTTATAGGTGGTATTTTAGATGTGGCAAAGGGAGTTTTAGCAGTATTTTTAGCTCAAAAATTCAGTTCAAATGAAATAGTCCCTCTTTTAACTGGTATAGCGGCTGTTGCAGGTCATAACTGGCCCTTATATCTAAATTTTAGTGGTGGAAAAGGAGTTGGTACAACAGTAGGTGTGATGAGTATGATAAAACCTTTGGTTCTCATTCCTTGTTTAATAGGTGGAATATTAATTGCACTAATTTTAAAAGAAGCATCAATTGGAGCGATTGCAGGATTTTTAGCGGGAACCATTTATCTCTGGATTGATTCCAAATCTGTATATTACCTTCTTTTTGGTTTAGTTTTAACTCTATTCGCTATACTAAGATTCAGGAAAGATTTGATTAGATATCTAAAAAAGAAAAATATAATCAAAGTTTAGAAATAAATTGCTTTGCATTAGAATTATAAATTTGCACCATTTTTAAAGTATTTGTCTGATTAATTATAGATTTATAACTTGGTATTTATTTAAAACATCTTTTTAAATAACAAACTCTCAAATTTATCAAATAATTAACTGTTTGCAATTTTTATAAAAAAAATTGATATAATTAANTAAGATAATAAAAATTATATGCGCCTGTAGCTCAGTTGGATAGAGCTACGGACTTCTAATCCGTAGGTCGGGGGTTCGAGTCCCTCCAGGCGCGCCATTTTTTTTATTAATAACTTTGTGGCATATTTCTAAGGATATTTTAAATAAAATAATAGTTATTAGCTTTTTTGAATTGAAATATTTTGTATAGTTTGAGATAATTTAATTAATGGTGAGCGTAGCTCAGCTTGGTTAGAGCGCAGGATTGTGGCTCCTGAGGTCGCGGGTTCGAATCCCGTCGTTCACCCCAAATTATTAAATGCGGATGTGGTTCAGTTGGTAGAACATCACCTTGCCAAGGTGAAGGTCACGGGTTCGAGCCCCGTCATCCGCTCCATTTGATTATAAAATTTTCTATATTATAAATAAATTTCATGGTTGATTAAGGTTAATAAGAATAGTTTAAAATTTCAAATCTGAGAATCTAATAAAGACTACTTTTAAATGATAAATTATCTTTAATTTATATGTTTAAAAGCTTTATTTTAAAAAGTGAAGATAGAAAGAAATAAAAATAATTAAGGGGATACTTCCAGAAGTAGTAAAGAATAATTATTATTTTAATAAAGGAAAAGATGCAAGCGCCTGTAGCTCAGCTGGATAGAGCAGCGGACTTCGAATCCGAAGGTTGGGGGTTCGAATCCCTCCAGGCGCACCAAAAAATTTAGGAAAAGATTAGAAATAAAACCAATGACTTTAATCGTTGGAGTTATCACATAATAGTACAAAAACACTACAAAGAGAAAGTGGGTCGTTAGCTCAGCTTGGTAGAGCAGCTGACTCTTAATCAGCAGGTCGCAGGTTCGAAGCCTGCACGACCCACCAATTATAAAAAAAATAATCTATAAAATATTTTGCTATTGAGAATAATAAGAATACTGTAAACAGTTATAAAACCATAATAGAACTATAATAGATAGCGAGAGTGGTGGAATTGGCAGACACGCTAGACTTAGGATCTAGTGGGTAAAACCTTGGGGGTTCGAGTCCCCCCTCTCGCACCATTTTTTACATCGGTTATATGAAATTTTAAAATAAAGAAATTTTTATTAATGATTTCTTTTATCTTATAAAAGATAAAAAATATTTTTAGAGTAAAATAAATTCTAATAAAAAGAAAAGAATAAATAAATATTCTTTTAAAAAGGAAAGAAAGGAGAATAGCTCTTATAGTATTTCTTTAAGAAATTTTATGAGCTTTATTTTTAAGATGAAGTTAAAAACATCAGTAGAAAAAATTGATAAAAATAAGATTAAGATAGATGTGGAAGTTTCACATGAATTGTTTAAAGAAGATATTGAGAAAGCTTATAAAAAGATCTCAAAATCACTAAAAATTCCCGGTTTTAGAAAGGGAAATATACCTAAAAAAATTATAGATACAAGAGTCGGTCAGGACTATATTTTAAATGAAGCCTTAGAAGAATCTATATTAAAATATTATCTTCAAGCAGTTTCTCAATCAAAGGTAAAACCTGTTATTAAACCAGAAATAAAGGTTGAACAATTGGAGAAAGGAAAGTCTCTAAGATTTATAGTTAAAGTATTAGTTGAACCAGAGGTTTTGCTAAAAAAATATAAAGGAATTAAATTAAAGAAAAGGATTGCAAGAGTTGGTGAGAAAGAAATCAAATCACATCTTGAAGGATTAAGAAATCAATTTGCGAGATTGGAAGATGATAAGAACCAGGTTGTAAAAAAAGATATTTATACAGTTGTTGATATCGAATGTTATTTAGATGATAAATTATTAAATGAAAATACTGGTACAGATTATTTGCTACAAGTTGGATCAGGGGCTTCATTTGGTGATAAGGAGAAAGAGCTAATTGGGATGAGAGTAGGTGATAAGAAGATTTTAGAAGTAATATATCCGGAAAATTATTCTAACAAGAAAATAGCGGGTAAAAAATTAAAATATCATATTAAAATAAAAGCTATAAAAAAGAAATTACTACCCGAGGTTAATGATGAATTTGCAAAGATGGTGGGTGGTTTTGATAACTTAGATGAATTAAAGAAATATATTAAAAATGAAACAAGAAAGAAAAAAAAGGAGGATATCGAATCTTCGCAAAAGATCAAGATACTGGAGGAATTAATTAAATATAATCCAATTGATATTCCGCATATTATGATAGAAAACCGAAACAAAGAACTTATAGATAATTTTAAACAAAATCTTACAAAACAGGGTTCAAGTTTAGAAGACTTTTTAAAAATGACAAATCAGGATAAGAAATCATTTGAAAAAATTTATAAAAAAAGAGCTGAACAGGAAATTAGTCATAATCTAATTTTGGATGCAGTTTCAGAAAAAGAGAGTATAAAGGTATCTGATGAAGTAGTGAAATCAGAAGCTAAAAGAATAGCAAGTTATGCTGGTGATAAAAAAGATGATGTTTATAACTACTATATTAAAGGAATAGGTTATTATGATTTAAAAGTGGAATTAAGAAGAAGAAAAACATTAGATTTTTTACTGGCTAATGCAAAAAATGTTTAAAGGAAAATGAAATTTGTATAACTTAATATCTTTAAACATATGAAGTTATATATAAATTAATATCAAATTATTAAAAAGAGGTGAATTTTGAGTAATTTAATACCAATTGTTATTGAACAAACAAGTAGAGGTGAAAGATCTTTTGATATCTATTCAAGATTATTAAAAGAAAGGATAATATTTTTAGGTGATAATATAGATGATAGACTTGCTAATTTAGTTATGGCTCAATTACTTTTTTTAGAAGCGGAAGAACCCAAGAAAGATATAAATCTTTATATTAATAGTCCAGGTGGATTAATAACATCAACCATGGCAATTTATGATACTATGCAGTTTATAAAATCACCTGTCTCTACTATTTGTATGGGGCAAGCAGCAAGTGGTGCAGCTTTAATTTTAGCTGCTGGAGAAAAGGGAAAAAGATTTGCTCTTCCACATGCGAGGATTCTTCTACACCAACCAAGCGGTGGAACAACCGGAAGTGCTTCAGATGTTGATATTCACGCTAAGGAAATATTGAGAATGAGAGAGATGATAAATAAATTATTAGCCGAACATGTAGGTCAATCAGTTGAAAGAATCAGCAAAGATACTGATAGAGATTTTATTATGACAGCAAAAGAAGCCAAGAAATATGGAATAATAGACGAAATATTTTTTAAGAGATTATAATTAAAGTTTCTTTAGATAAATTTTAAAAGTGGAAACCTTTGGAATAAACTTGACAATTTTACTTTAAGAAATTAATATATTCTGAAATAAAAGATTTAATTATTTTAGCTTTTATTTAAATAAATAGTAAAATAAATACATTAAAAAAATAGTTAAAATGCTGAGAAGAGAAATAGTAGAGAGGAAGAATTCACAGAGAGAGATTACATTTGGTGTAAGTAATCTTGAAGAATAACTACTCTTGAAGTCATCTCTGAGCTATTAGACTGAAACAAAGTAAGTCTAATCGGTAAGTCCGTTATATAGAACAAGTGCTCCCCTTTTGGAGAAAGAAGGTGGTACCACGAATTAAGCCCAATTCGTCCTTTTGAAAATTGGGTTTTTTTATTTTAATAAAATGGGGTCTAAAATGGGGTCAGGTCTTGTAAAATGGGAGCAGGGCTTGCAATATAACAAAATTTAACTAATAAAAATAATAAAAGCTTTGGGTATATTTTCTTGACTAAAATGTAGGGCAAGGCTTTAGCCTTGCATTATAAAGCAACCCTAAAGAGTTGCCCTATATATATACTCTCCACTGATAGGAGAGGAATAGGGAGAGGGGGAATTTAATATCTCTATGAAACTATTACAGCAAAGTTAAAAAAGTTAGATTAACAGAAATTTACATTTAAAGGAGGGAAGTAAGCCTAAGTGTTAAGCTTACAAATGATATGGATAAGATTATTAATAAAAAATATGATCCTTCATTAGTCGAAGATAGAATATATAATTTTTGGTTAAAAAAAGGCTATTTTCATGCAGAAGTTGATAAGAGTAAAAAACCTTTTACCATAGTTATTCCACCTCCAAATGTTACTGGTATACTTCATATGGGTCATGCATTAAATAACACAGTACAGGACATAATTATAAGACTGAAAAGAATGCAGAAATATAATGCGTTATGGCTACCTGGAACAGATCATGCGAGTATAGCTGTTCATAATATTATAGAGAATATAATGACTGAGGAGGGGATAACCAGACATCAGTTGGGCAGGAAGAAATTTTTGGAGAGAGCCTGGAGATGGAAGGAGAAATACGGAAGTTTAATAATTGATCAATTAAAAAAACTTGGTTGCTCATGTGATTGGGAAAGAGAAAGATTTACAATGGATCCCGGTCTTTCAAGGGCAGTAGTTACTGCATTTAAAATGCTTTATGATGATGGATTGATTTATAAAGATTTCAGGATGATAAATTGGTGTCCAAAATGTTTAACTACGGTTGCAGATATTGAGGTTGTAAGAGAGGAGGAGGATGGAAATTTATGGTATATAGACTATCCGATAAAAGGTGAAGATAATTATATAACAGTTGCTACTACAAGACCTGAAACAATGTTAGGTGATACTGCTGTAGCAGTTTATGCAGAGGATATTAGATACAGATCTTATGTTGGTAAGACTGCAATATTGCCATTGATAGGAAGGGAACTTCCAATAATTGCAGATGAAAGAGTAGATCCAGAATTTGGAACTGGTGCAGTTAAAGTAACACCTGCTCACGATTTTGATGATTATGAAATAGGATTAACCAATAATCTAAAACTGATAAATATATTTAATGAAAGCGCAAAAATAAATAAGAACATACCAAAATATCAGGGTTTAGATAGATATGAATGCAGAAAAAAAGTAGTAGAGGATTTAAAAACTTTAGGTTTGCTAAGAAAAATGGAAAAACATTCTTTAGCTATAGGAAGACATGACAGATGTAATTTCATTATAGAACCAATGATTTCAGAGCAATGGTTTGTAAAAATGAAACCTTTAGCTAAGAAAGCTATTGAAGTTGTTGAGAGACATAAAATTGAGTTTATACCTAAAAAATGGGAGAAAGTTTATTTTCACTGGATGAGAAATATAAAGGATTGGTGTATATCAAGACAATTATGGTGGGGACATCGCATTCCAGTCTGGTATTGTAAGGATTGTAATAATATTATGGTAGAGATAGAACCACCAAAGAAGTGTAGAAGCTGTGAAAGTAGTAACATATATCAAGAGGAAGATATTTTAGACACCTGGTTTAGTTCTGCTCTATGGCCATTCTCTACTATGGGGTGGCCAGAAGAGACAGCAGAATTAAACTATTTCTTTCCTACAAATACTCTAACAACTGCTAATGAGATTATTTTCTTCTGGGTGGCAAGAATGATTATGACATCATTATATTTTATGAAAAAAATTCCATTCGAAAGAGTTTTTATTCATCCTACAATATACGATAGATTCGGAAAAAAGATGAGTAAATCATTGGGAAATGTAATTGATCCTGTTCCTATAATGAAGAAGTATGGTACAGATGCTTTAAGATTTACACTTTCATTTTTAACATCTCCTGGCAGAAATATAGCTCTGGGAGAAGAGACGATAGAGGGTATGAGAAATTTTGTAAATAAGATATGGAATGCTTCAAGATTTATTCAAATAAGTACAGGGGAGATTAAATTTAAAGAAATTGATAAAAATAAATTATCTTATGAGTTAGAAGATAGATGGATAATCAGTAAATTTAATATATTGGTAAAGAATGTATTGGAAAATCTTGAAGAATTCAATTTCGCGAAGGCCTCAAAACATCTTTATAATTTTTTCTGGAGACAGTATTGTGATTGGTATATTGAACTTTGTAAAAGAAGGTTATATCAAGATGAGGATGAAAAAGCTAAAAGTACTGCGGGACATGTATTAATAGATATATTAGAAAAATATTTAAGGCTTCTTCATCCTTTTATGCCATTTATTACTGAGGAAATATGGCATAATTTATCCCATAAAAGTGAAAGTATAATGTTGAGCTCATATCCTGAATATAAATCTGAAGAGATCGACAAAGAAGCAGAATATGAAATAGAGGTTTTAATAGAATTGATAGGCTCAATTAGAAAGGTTAGAAGCCAATTAACAGTAGAACCCTCAGAGAGATTTCCAGCATACTTAATCGTGGATGATTTGGAAAAGAAAGGTATTTTAGAAACAAATAGTGAAAAAATTATAAAATTAGCAGGTTTAAAATATGTTAATTTTATAGATAAAATAGATGATCCATCTAAATATGTAAAATCACATATATCAGGAGTAGATATATATATACCACTACTCGACTTAGTTAATATAAAAGAGGAAATAGAAAGGTTAAAAAAACATTTAAATAAGCTTAAAATTGATTATGAAAAAAGCAATAAGAAGCTCTTAAATGAACAGTTTCTGCAGAAAGCTCCAAAGCATGTTGTCTTAAGGGAAAAAGAAAAGCTGGAAGAACTGAAAAAAGGGATAGAAAGTATTGAAAAGCAAATAGAAAGTATAAAATAAAAAATAGTAAACCAAGTTGAAAAGCTATTATTAATATTGATTTAAAAATTTAAATTATTAATTTTAGGATAAAAATTGACCTTTAAGGAAGTAGTGGCAGAGTTGGATGCCACTGAGAAATTTGGAACAAATCCCAGTCTCAACACTATAAGGGAAATTTGCAATATATTGAATGATCCTCAGAATGATTATCCTACTATTCATGTAGTTGGAACTAATGGCAAAACATCTACTACGAGGATGATCAGCTCTATATTAACACATCTGGGATATAAAACTGGATGCTATATCTCTCCTCACATATATTCATATGTTGAGAGATTTGCAATTGATAACGAATTTATTAGTGAAGATGATTTTATTTTTTATTATAAAAAGATAAAACCAATTGTTGATAGATTAAATAATATCTTAGATATTGAAAGAGTAACACATTTTGAGATATTAACTTCAATAGCTTTCTTATATTTTAGTGAAAGAAAATCTGATTGTGTGGTGTTAGAAGCTGGAATGGGTGGAAGGTGGGATGCCACAAATTTAGCCAATTCTAAAGTTGTTGTATTAACCAATGTTACAAAAGAACATACTAAATATCTTGGTAATACGATTCGTAAAATTGCAATAGAAAAAGCTGAGGTTATAAAAGATAAAGCATATGTAGTAGCAGGTTCATCCAATAAAGATGTTTTAAAAGTACTAAATAAAAAATGTGAAGAAAAAAAGGCATTATTGTTTCGGATCAATAAGGATTTTTTTATAGAAGATTATCAAAAAAAGAACGATTACAGAATAGCCAATATTAAGGGAATTTATAACTATTTTTCGGAAATTAAAATAAATCAGATTTCAAAGTATCAATGCGAAAATGCAGCTATGGCAATTGCTGCAGCTGAGCTTTTTGCAGGAAAGGAGAATATAAAACCAGAATTATTTAAAAATACATTAATTCCTGTTGATTTTAGAGGAAGATTAGAAAAAGTGAGAGAAAATCCAACTATTATTTTAGATGGATCTCATAATCCTGGAGCAATGAAAAAATTAGTATTTGAAATTAAAGAGAATTTTCAATATAAAAAACTTTATTTGATTTTTGCTGTTCTTAGCGACAAAGATGCCAAAATGATGTTAAAGATCATCTGGTCAATTACAGATAACCTGATAATTACAGAAAGTGAATCATACAGGAAATATCCTTACCAAAAACTTTATGCGTTGGCAAAAAAAGTTAAGAAAGAGATGAAAGGAGGACCACTAAAGATTTTTAAAAGAAAAACCATATCAGATTCCATAGATTTGGCAAGGAAATCTTCCAATGATAATGATCTAATATGTGTTTGTGGATCATTTACAAATATACCCCTTGCCAGAAATGTATTAAATATATAGTTTTAAAATAATTTTTCTTGCTATAACATAATCAAATATTATAGAATTTATTGAATTTCTAAAATATTTATTAAAAGGGAGTAATACATTGCAGATTTTTCAAGATATATTAACTTTTTTTCAATCAGGATTTTTTAGATTTATTTTGTATCTCTTTTTATATTTCATCATTGTTATCTGGTTAAGTTTTGTATATTGGACCTACAGAGATGCGAATCAGAGGGGAACAAACGGTTTGCTTTGGGCTCTGGTTGTTTTTATCTTTAATTTTTTTGGACTATTAATATATTTAATTTTAAGACCATCAGAGTATGTTCAGGATGTCATGGAAAGGGAATTAGAAATAGAAACAAAGGAATCATTAATGAGTTCGCAGATTCTTAAGTGTCCAGCTTGCGGGAATGTTATAGAGAAAGATTTCTTTATCTGTCCATATTGCCGTAAGAAATTAAAAAATCCATGTCCAAAGTGCGGAAAACCACTTCAATTAAACTGGTCAATTTGTCCGTATTGTAAAACACCATTATAGAATTGAGGAGAAATGAATATTAAAGAGAAAACACTTGTAATTATAAAACCGGATGGAATTCAAAAAAAATTAATTGGTGAAATAATTTCTCGTATTGAAAGAAAGGGATTAAAAATAACCAATTTGAAGATGATGAGGATCTCTCAAGAATTGGCGGAAAAGCATTATGAGGAGCACAAGAAAAAATCGTTTTTTAGAAATTTGATTAATTTTATAACATCTGATTCAGTTGTTGTTATGATAGTTGAAGGTGAGGATGTTATTTCAACATTCAGATTAATGATGGGTCCAACCGATTCAAGAAAGGCTGCGCCAGGTACAATAAGAGGAGACTATGGTCTTAATATTGAAAGAAATATTATTCATGGTTCAGATTCTATTAAAAGTGCTAAAAGAGAGATATCATTGTTTTTTCAAGAAGAATAAAAGGAGGAAGTTTGAGAACGAGAAGAACTGGGAGGATTTTTATAACATTATTTGTAGGTCTTTTTTTTGGAGCAATTTTAGGGCATATATTGAAAGATGTGTTACCTATTTTAGATGAGGGTTTGAAAGTTGGACTTAAACCACTCTCTTTAAATCTTTATTTATTTGATATGAGTCTCAGTCTTTATTTTAGGATCACTTTAGCAGCTATAATTGGAATGTTGATTGCATTTCTTGTTGTAGACTTGACACGAAGGTATTAGTGAAAGATTTAATATTAGCATAACAATTTATTAAAAGGAAAAAATTACTTAGCATTTTTTATAAACCCTGTATTGCATTTTTAAAGGTAACTGAAATAAAAAATATATACATAGTTTTCAGATAATTAAAGAAGTTAGAAATTTTATAGAAATTTACTTTTTATTTAAAGGAGATATTAGATGCCTATATTTGACTTTTTTACAGGTTTAGTTGGTAGAGATATGGGAATAGACTTGGGTACTGTTAATTCAATGGTTTATGTCAGAGGAAAAGGAATAGTTTTAAGGGAATCATCTGTTGTTGCAATTGATAGAGATAACAATGATATATTAGCAGTAGGTTCAGAAGCAAAAAGAATGGTTGGTAGGACTCCCAGTTCAATAGTAGCAATAAAACCATTGCG
>JGI24025J20009_10002121_pt1 | contig 14564 bp, 16 predicted proteins | sample Cruoilmetagenom3_FD_20009 | JGI IMG/M metagenome (IMG submission 20009)
GGTTCGAAAGCAAGAGATCGATTATAAGGGATTCTATACGATCATATATAAAGAATCCACGTTATTTGTTGCCTACAGACTCAACTGCGTAAGTCCTAAGGTATTTTACCCAACATGCTACTTATATTCTTTACATCCCCTTCTAGCACAGAAACATTACCCTCTACCTTCGAAATGTTAACACTTAGTTCTACCAAGCTTAGATTTAGATACTCTATACTCTCATTTATATATGGCAAGATCTCTGAAGGCACCACCACTTCAGGGACCACCAGCTCAGGGCTAATCTCCACATCATCGATCCACCCCGCGCCCTGCAACCTAGGATAGCAGTTCATCTTCCTGAAGTCCCACTCTATCCAGTACGTCCCGTTATCCAATATGGAGTAGCTCTCCTTCACCCATTCGGATGAACTGCAAACCCGCTGCACGTTCTCATCTACAGAAAAGGTAAACTCCGTAGCCCGGCCAGCGCTGCCCGAGACGGGATCTTTCTTCCACCAGAATCGTATCTCTGCTGGCCCCTGGACCTCTCGGCTCAACGAACTCATGCCCGTGCAATCGATCTCCCCCGACCTCAAAGAATAAGCATCACCGTGACTCTCCATATCGTCCAGATGCCAGTGCACTCTACCACCAGGAATCCAGCCAGGGCCGATACCACTCTCGAAATCATAAGCACTTGCAAATATGAATGGAACAAATAGACAACAGGCGATTAACGTGGCTGTTGATAGCGATGTTAAGTGATGGAATAACTTCATGTTGGTGCCTTTACGTCCTGGTTTTGTCCTCTACAACCCCGTACTCCTATCCGTCTCCCTCGACCTGTTCATCCAAGTTTAATCGGCTGTGCAAAGTTGTATGTAATTTCATCATACTTAAAATTTTGAGTCGAATCAGTATCCAAAAACCTTAACTATGCACCGCATCAGGACTACGATCGTAAACCAGGACCCCATACAACATCTCCAGATACCAACGAACCTTGACAGAAGCACCCCTAAGTGCACCTATCGAGAGGCTTGTCTAATGTGGACATACTACCGATGGTTCCCTGTTGATCCATCGGCCTACACCCACATGGAGCGGAGGCATGTAGAAGGGGTCAATACATCGTATAGTGTTTCATATTCTAACCGATGTATTGGCCCCTTCCACCCAGCGGAGATATCGCCGCGGACCGATAGTGAGTGAATATCCTGCGGCGAGAATCGATTTGTGATGGCGCCGATCCCACCGGGATCGGGATGTGCTGGATTACCGCCGCGATTTTTGAGAATCGTACGAGTCTTGCGGCAGAGGTTTATTAAAGAGCGTAGCTCCGGTCGGCTTTCGTTGCCGTAGGTAGGTAGAACACGAGGATGCGGTGTGTTCAGTCGCTGATGATATTTTTGTATGGCACCTTGGCAGGTGCGGTTATGATGCAGGTGACATATTCCGCCCCGTTTTGTTACAGGCCCTAAATAATAAGGACGTCTGTAGGCAGACTTTTAATCTTTGAAGTTGGTAGTTTCTACGAGTAATTTATGAGCGTAAGAGTATTGAAGATCCCTGCTGAAGTGGTAGATGCGCTCCGAGTCCCGCCTGACGAGATCGAAGATGAGCTTAAGAAAAAGCTAGCACTGGCCCTCTATCAGCGAGGCATCCTTTCCTCTGGCAAGGCACGCATCTTATCCGGAATGATCCGCTCCGAGTTTGAAGAACTATTGGGCAAACGAACGATACACCGTCACTATACAGAAATTGATTTAGGAGAGGATATTGCTTATGCCAGAGGCGATCGGTGACTCGTCAACACCGATTCACCTTGTGACAGTTGGGCGCCTGGAGCCAACGCTTGTGCTGAGCCAGGTCTGGGGCAAAGTTGGTGGCCGATAAGCTCGTCCAGAACGATATATGTTTCGGGACTATACACCCCCGACCGAGCAGACAAAGCTTATATATGATGCATTATTCTATACATTAAAGCACTAAGTTGTACATTGGTGATTATTTGATCGTCGATAGAGGGCGTTTCGGCGGGTACGGGGGCAGCTTCGTCCCCGAGACCCTGGTCCAGCCACTGGCAGAGCTGGAAGAAGCTTACGAGAGGTTGAAGACCGATCCCGATTTCAAGAATATACACGAAGAGCTATCCAGGACCTACGCAGGCAGGCCTACGCCTCTTTACCATGCCAGGTCGCTCAGCAAGAAGCTGGGCCTCAAGATGTACCTGAAGCGAGAAGACCTGCTCCACGGCGGGGCGCACAAGCTGAACAACGCCCTGGGTCAGGCGCTTACGGCGAAGATGATGGGCAAGACCAGGCTCATCGCCGAGACCGGAGCAGGCCAGCACGGGGTGGCCACGGCCATGGCAGGCGCCAACCTGGGCCTGGAGACGATGGTCTACATGGGCGAGGTGGACATCCGGCGCCAGGAGATGAACGTCTACCGGATGAAGCTCATGGGAACAGAGGTGGTGCCGGTATATACAGGGTCCAGGACGCTCAAGGATGCCATAAACGAGGCCCTGAGAGACTGGACGGCCAGCTACGAGTATACCCATTACCTCCTGGGATCGATCGCCGGACCTCATCCCTACCCCACCATGGTAAAAGACCTGCAGAGCGTGATCGGGACAGAGACCAGAGATCAGATCTTGAAGGCAGAAGGAAGGCTTCCCGACTCTATTGTGGCCTGCGTAGGCGGAGGTAGCAACGCCATGGGGATCTTCTCAGGCTTTTTCCAAGACGAGGTGAACCTCATAGCGGTAGAGGCAGGAGGCACCGGCCTTACCTGCACCAGCAAGTTCGCCAACCACGGCGCCTCTCTGAAGGTCGGCGAGGATGGTATACTCCACGGGGCGCTCTCCAAGATCCTCCAGGACCCTTATGGCCAGATACTGGAGTCCCACTCCCTGGCACCGGGCCTGGACTATCCCGGAGTAGGACCTGAGCTGGCCCGGCTGGTAGATCTCGGCCGGGTCAGGTCCGAGGTTGCAGACGACGAGGTCGCCATGGAGGGGTTCAGGGTGCTCTCTCGACTTGAAGGGATCATACCTGCCCTGGAGTCGGCCCACGCCGTGGGCTATGCCCTCCAGGACCCAGAGTCCTTAGGAGACCTGGCCATTATCAATTTGTCCGGCAGGGGAGACAAAGATCTGGCGACGGTGATGCAACGTGAAGCTCTCTGAAGCTTTCAATGATCGGCCTTTGCTCATAACCTACTTCTGCGCCGGCGATCCGGACCCACAGTCTGTTCCTCGTATGGTAGATCTTCTGGTCCGCGCCGGCGCCGACGTGGTAGAGCTGGGCCTGCCCCATTCCGACCCCATCGCCGACGGCCCGGCGATCCAGGCCGCGTCCCAGAGGGCGATCGAGGCCGGAATGAATACCGACCTGTACTTCGAGATGATCTCAAAGACGGAGACGGACGTGCCTCTGGTCTTCATGGGCTACTACAACATGATCTTTCGCCGGGGCGTGGAGAGGTTCGCTCAGGACTGTGCCTCCAGCGGCATAACCGGTCTGATCGTACCCGACCTGCCCATGGATGAGGCAGGACCCCTCAAAGAGGCCTGCACCCGGCTGGATCTGGACCTCATATATCTGGTGGCTCCAAACACGCCTCCCGAAAGGATCGAGTCGATCGTCGAAGAAACCTCGGGCTTCGTCTACCTGGTGGCCAGGTCCGGGGTCACCGGGGCGCGCAGAGACCTCCTGGACGAGACCAAAGACCTGATCGATCGGGTCAAAACCGACGTCCCAAAGGCGGTAGGCTTCGGGATATCCACCCCTGAGCAGGCGGCAGAGGTGATCCGATCCGGGGCAGATGCCGCCATCGTGGGGTCGGCGTGCGTGGATCTGATCGCGAGAGGCGACCTGGTGGGGCTGGAAAGACTGGTCGGAGAGATGAAGGAGGCCATCCGGAGGAAAACTTGATCAGTCCTCGCGTCAAGGGCCGAGCATGGGCGGATATGATGTGAGCCGGTTCACCAGACGGATGACGGCCCGCTTAGCCGAGGGATCGGACGTAAAGATAGTGACCTTCGGAGACTCTATCACCGCGGGCTATGCAGTCTCACGGGGTTTCGGCCACTTCTGGAAGGAGATGCTCAAAGAGAAGTATCCCGAAACAGAGGTCGACCTGATAAACTCAGGCATCTGCGGTGAAACGTCTCTGGACGGTCTCTACAGGTTGGACCGATCGGTGATCGCTCATCGTCCGGATCTGGTCACGGTGAACTTCGGCATAAACGATATGTACTTCGGGCTCGGCCTCGACAGGTTCAAGTCCAACATAATCGAGATCGTGGACAGGATCATCGAGGAGTGCGGGTGCGAGGTTCTGCTTGTCGGTTCCGAGCCGCTTTTGACTGCTTACTACCGCGATCAGGTTCTGGATTATTACGGCGTACTGGAAGATGTGGCCGAGGAGATGGACGTGGGTTTCGTGGATGTTTACCGGGCATGGATGGACCGGACGAGCGATGGCGTAGACCTGAGGTCGCTGATCCTGCCCGGGCTGGATCATCCTGCGGAGAGCGGGTACAAAATAATCGCAGAAGAACTGATGAGGTTCTTCTGATCTTTGCAGCTCTGCCTGAACTCACCCTGGGCGACCTCCCGGACCGCTCGCAAACAGTGGTCGGGGTGAGCATCGTCGATCCATCACTTCAATGTCACAGCACCTCAGAACGACCCTGGCGATGACCGACAGGAGCATCGCGGTCAGCTCTGCAGATGAGGCCTAAAGGGTAAAATACGAGAAAAATCCTCCATTCGGTCGGATTTGCCATGAAAATGAGGGCCCAGGTTGCCCATGCCATGCCTGCAGATTTTCATTCTTCGGGCATGAGACGGGGGATCATGGTCGTTTACTTTGAGTACATAATGTTATATTATATACAGTCAAAAATTCTAATTGTTCGTCTGGATATAGTTTATTCTGCGTGGTTTGTGGGGTATATACAGCACTGAAATACAAATTATTTCAGTCGAATCGGTGGTACTGATTATTTGTTAGGATACACTTATAAGAGCGCAGTACCCTAAACAGAATTGCTCCTTGGAAGCAAACTTGCTGGGATATGATAATATGAGACGGGACAAGATTCAGATCATGGCCGCCATCCTAAATATATGTATAAACGGCGCAAATAAAACGAGGGTGGTCTACCAGTCCAACCTGAACTTCAAGACGGTTAACCCGTATCTGGATACGTTAGTCGGAAATGGCCTCCTCGACATGAAGCATGGTACAAGGATATTATACGAAACAACCGAGAAGGGCACCGATCTGCTGGAAAGCCTCGTGAATATCGAAGAGACACTGAAGGAATAAAACAAAGCTTCCAGATGTTTAGAAGAGATGTCAGGATCCCAATAGCTCAGAGCTCTCCCCTGTTTCTTACCACGCTATTTTCTTGCGGTAGTGGTTCCTCACCACTATGGCCACTATATTGAGGCTCAACACCAGCATCAGGAGAACCAGAGCAGTTCCCCAAGCGTTCGTTTCCACGTCCCATGCACCCAGAAAGTATATCAGGTTGAGAAGATGGTAGCAGAGATTGTTCACCGGCTGGGTCACATCGGGTACTACCCCGTAGATCTTGTGGACGGGCGTGGCGGAGAAGGTCACCGCCGTCCACATGATCGGCGCGGTCTCGCCTGCCGCCCGTGCCACCCCGATTATCAGACCCGTCAGCACCCCGGGCAACGCCGAGGGTATAACCACCTTCCGGACGGTCTGCCACTTGCTGGCGCCCAGCGCCACGCTACCCTCCCTCAGAGAGTTGGGGACGCTTTTTAGAGCCTCCTGGCTGGTCAGGATTATGGTAGGCAGGTTCATCAGACCCAGTATTATCGAGCCTGCTAGGAGCGAGAGCCCGAAGTTGGCCACGAGGAAGGCCAACCCGAACAAGCCGTAGACCACAGAGGGCACGCCGTTTAGACCTCCCACCGCGATGGTAACGGCCCGTTTCAGTCCAGTATGGGTGGAATACTCGTTGAGGTAGATGGCTGCACCGATACCCAGGGGGGCCGATATCAACATGGCACCTGTCACCAACCAGAAGGTACCCTCGATGCAGGTGCTTATCCCGCCTTCCTGCCCCAGACGGATGTGAGGCTCGGTGAGAAACTCCCAGCTTATGGCACCGATCCCTTTGTAGAGCAATAAAAATAGGATCCCTCCCAGGAGAAGGAGAGTGAAGACCGCCGAGAGCCTGATCATGGTGAAGACCAATATCTCTCTCCCTCTCTGGTTGTACCTGTAGATAAGGTTGATCGAGTCCTTGATCAGCAGGAAGCTGGCCAAGAGTACCAGGAATGAGAGTACCAGCTCGTGTCTGAATACCGCGCTCAGTCCGACAAGCGTGATCTCGCCTTTCGGGTGAAGTGTGTCGGTGGTGATCAGGAGGACGAGGGCCAGAGAGAGTACCATATCTCCGATCAGGCAGATGACCCTGTCAAACCGCCAGATCGTCCGATCGCTCCTGTAAAGGCCCATCGCTGAAGCGGATATGAGCACGATAGATGCCAGCAGCCCTCCTGCCCATAACGGGGTCGGCAGGGTTCGCTCAGGCTGAACAAACAGATAAAATAGTGACGAAACCAGCATGAGCCCGGATATAACAATCGCCGCCACGGGAGCGATCCGTACCTTCATTCAATATTCTCCGAATTTCTTCTGGATCATGGACCGGACCAGATCCGCAGAGATGTTCAGTACGGTGACGATGACCAAAAGCACGAAACCCACCGCAAAGAGAGAGTGATAGTGGAGAGAGCCGTGAGCCACCTCCCCCATCTCTCCGGCTATCACCGAGGTGAAGATAGCGCCCCGGTCGAAGGCGTCAAATAATGGAGTAGGAAGCCGGGCGACATTCCCCACCACCAGGAGGGCGGCCATGGTCTCCCCGATTATCCGCCCTACGTTGAGGATGACGGCGGCGATTATGCCCGAAGAAGCGGCGGGCAGGGTAACGTACCTCACGGTCTGCCATTCGGTCGCTCCTAAGGCCAGCGACCCTTCCTTGAACTCCTTGGGCACCGCCCTGAGGGCATCCTCGCAGATGGTAGCCAGCGCGGGTATGAACATGATCCCCAAGAGGATAGAGACCGCAAGGATGGACCTGCCGGTGAGCATCAAAAAGCTCCTTTCCAGGTAGACCACCAGGACCAAGACCCCCAGGAAGCCATAGACTATGGAGGGGACGCCTGCCAACAGCTCTATGGCCGGTTTTAAGACCTCACGACTGAGCGGGCCGGCCAGCTCGGAGAGATATATTGCCAATGGGACCCCCACCAGGATGTTTATGAAGAGTGCGATGAAAGTAACGAGGATAGAACTCCATATTATGGGCGCCATGCCGAAGATGTCACCCGCAGGGTGCCATTTTGGGCCAAGAAGCATCGCCTTCAAGCCCATCTCTTTGAAGGCCAGGAAACTTTCGTAGGTGAGAAAATAGAATATCAGAACCATGACCAGTATGGAGGTGATCGCGGAGAGAAAGAGTACGGCTTCAACGAGCCGATCGCCGTACTTACGATGCAGGCGGGCTCCGCGTCTAAATGGAGGATCCATGTTGGCTGCTGAGATGCATCATCCGTTAAAGCACTTATCTATATTCTCTATATAGGCCTCATAGTGCTAAATATCCTATATAGGCATTTGGCAACTTCTATCTATACTTTTTATACAGCCTGTAAATACCCAGGACCAGACCCAGGACGGCACCGATCATCAGCCCGATATAAGCGACATTTTCGTTAACGAGACCACACGCTACGTATCCAAGGACGCATCCCGTCAGTATCGAGATGGCCATCTCCATGCCGGCTGTGGCCGCTCCGAGGCCCTGGGCCAGAGTATCTCTGTTCATTTTTAATTGAAGGGAGGATTTACTCGTTATCGGTATTCTGTCCCAATCAGAGTTAGATGTTTCTGATCGAAGAATCTTGCCGCTCATTGGAAGAGGCTTCAACGGATCGACAAGACTTATTTACTATTTGTATACTCGTCAGTAAAGCATGTGGAGAGAAGAGGCCATCAGAGAAGTCCTCCGCCAGAACCCCCCTCTGTACTACAGGTATTGTATCCTCTCAGCCGTGCTTTTCGTGATGATTCTGTTCCTGCTCTTCACTTACGTCTTTCTCTTCTGACAGCTTCATCGACCGAGTTCTGCACGGCCCTTATCGGACTGTATTACCAAGGACGTGTCTCGACGACGCTGGTGGTTCCAAGATCTCTATCGGAACGCGCCATCGCTCCCGGGATCGCCGCATGTATTATTTTCTGGCATGCCGGAAGGCGCATGATCCTGGTGATGGAAGCTCTTCGGTATGGCAGTGACACTTTATCCGGTTGGTGTTATATAATACGAGCCCGTCAGTAGTTCACGCAGAGACCCGTTGTGGTCAATCAGGCCATATTCCTTCGCAGGAGAGTTCTTTCCTATCCTTCCGCTCTCAATTAATCACCACCAGAACGATTAAGACAAGCAGCTTTGTGATTCATGTATTGCGCACAAACATCATTGTGAGTCGTAGAACCGCAATTGGTGAATCACAAACAACTTTGTGATTCATGTGTTGTGCACAAATGTCGTTGCGAGTCATGGAACTGCGATTGGTGAATCACAAACAACTTTGTGATTCATGTGTTGTGTACAAATGTCATTGCGAGTCATGGAACTGCGATTGGTGAGTCACAAACAACTTTGTGACCAGCAGACTAATCACAAATGTCGTTATGTACCATAAAACGTGTTTAGTGAACCACAAATAACTCTGTGACTCATGCACGCATTACACCCCCTCCCTCTCAACGATATTGATCAACTTCTGGAAAACATATAGGTTTGGCCGCCTCCCCTGTCCTTGCCTCAAGACGTCTAAAATCTCATTTTCCGTCAGCTCTCTCAGTATCCTCGCGGCACTGCCTTTTGGGATTCCTGATTCACGAGCGAAGTTATTAGAACTGAATATTGGACGGGAAAATATGGTATCTATGGCTTGAATCGAGTACTGGGAGCGCGTGATCTCAGGCACCAGCAATTTCATGTTAGCATACAACCCGATGATCGCCTTTGCCTTCTGGCTGTTCTCGTCCGCCTGTTCCTCCACCGCCTGAAGGAAGAACGATATCCAGCTGTTCCAGTCACCATCGCGAGAAATAGCAAGCAGGCGCTCGTTGTAAATATCCCGATTTTGCTCAAGATAAGCGCTGATGTAGAACATGGGACTGGAGATTCTTCTTTTGTTGTAAAGGATCAGAGGGACAAGCATGCGTCCGATGCGGCCGTTTCCGTCCAAGAACGGGTGAATTAATTCAAACTGCGCCTTGAGAACGGCAAGCTGGACGATAGGATCCTTTTCTTCGTTGTGCAGATACTGCTCCCAGTTGGAAAGTGCATCCATCACCATCGGTGGTGTTGGGGGTACAAAGGTCGCCTGCTCGATCGGGGTGCCAGGCGGGGCGATGTAATTCTGAATGCGCCGGATTTCCCCCGGGGCTTTATCTCTGCCCCTGACGCCTGTGAGGAGAATGCGGTGAATGTCACGAATCATGTTGATGTTGAGAGGGCGTTCTTTTAACATCTCCACTGCAGCTCCCGTTGCTTTACAGTAGTTGATAATCTCGTGAATGTCACCGACTACCGGAGGGACCTTTCGATCGTCAAGTTCAGGTGGTTCTCCCACATCGGCCTCGTACTGCAAGACGTCTTCCAGAGAGGCCTGAGTACCTTCGATCCGTGATGACAGTACCGCTTCACGGATCGTCAGTGGTGAAAGCAATACCACCGGATTGATGATGCCTTGGAGGATTCCGTCATATCTGGCAAGGGCAAAATTTGCTTCACTTATGCGAGAGACGTGTATCTCCCAGTCGATGGAATCAAGGGGTAACTGATCAGGGGCATACGGTTCCATTGTATTATTCTCCTCTAATAGCGTCGGTGTCAAGACCGACTCCGGCTACGTTCGGAATCTCATCGAACTGCTATTACTGCTCTGATCTGTAAAAAGGTTTAGGGTCGTCAACTAGATATTAACATGCGGGCATGTCCAGAGGCATGTGCTCCACCCCGCTGTCACCCCTGCAATATACACCCTCGGATCGGAGACGCTCTGTACTCGTTCAACACGATTTCCCGCTCTGCTCCGGCTCCACTCCCGCTTTATCCACTTTCAGGTCCAGGATTTGCGGCACCCGTCCGTCCTGCGCTCTGCACAAGATCGCTCCCGAACGCAAAAACAGCTGAAGACAGGTGGTTAGCTTTCCAGCAGATATACCATCTTCTCTAAGAGCCGCCAGCAGAAGATAAGCTGGGCCATGCCTATGGCACTGACATACTCGTCTCCGTCCCGGTCGCATACCGGGATGTAAGGTCGCCCGGTGAGGCTGCAGAGTGCCTGCTCCAGGTCTTCGATCATGCTCTTGTGAAGCTCGCCGTCGATGGTCATAACCCCCACCCTATTGCCGTAGTAGTCGTCTCTCTGGAAGGATAGGGAGAACTCGTGCTCTGCCAGCCTCAGGAGGGTGCTGAGGTCGATGGTGAGGCCGATCTCAGATAGAGGGACCTCCATCATCTCCTGTATCATCCTGACGGAGTACCGTTCGATAGACTGCTCGGTCATGGGCGGGATAAGCCGAGAGTCTTCTATCTTGACCACCACCTCGGCATAGATCTTCTGGATGTCCACGTACCTCTTGTAATCGGGTTCCCGCTCCAGGATCTCCTTCATAACCTCCTCGGGCCGGTACCCCCGGTCGCCGCAGTCTCTCCGGACCTTCCACCTCCTCTTGACCACCCTGCTGGGGTCCACGAATATCTTGAGGTCCGTCTGTCGGCGGAGTTCCTCGGTATAGAAAGGGTGCAACCCCTCGATGATCAGTACGGGAGACGACCTGAAGAGGACCGGACCGGTGATGCGCCCCGCAGAGTGATCGTAGACCGGCTTTCTGATCGCCTCTCCCAAGCGTATGGCCGCCAGGTCTTCTGCCAGAAGGTCCAGGTGATTGGCCCGGGGATTTAAAGGGGTTACGCCCTCGATCTTTCTCTCCTCTCGATCCAGGCTGTGATAGTCGTCTAGAGAGAATGAAGAAACCATATCCTCGCCCAGAAGCCGCCTCATGCCGCTGGAAAGGGTGGTCTTGCCAGAGCCACTGTCTCCGGCTACCCCGACTATGAATACTCTCCCCGACTCCTTGACCCGATCTGCTAAACGCAAGAGTACACCACGACTGAGAACGTTATCGGCCCTGCTTCTCCATCATCAGATCCGCGAACTCGCTCGTCTTATCGATCGTCTTCAGCTCGCGTCGCTCGATGAGGACAGTTTCTTCGATGCATTCCAGCTTCGTGTCACCATCAACGATGACCGCCGAACGGGTCTTGGTCACCACGGATAGGCTGCTCATAAGCTTGGCCTTTTTGAGCATGGTGCTGGAGTACTTGCTTACCCCCGTCAAGACCACCAGGTCGTCGTTCTGGGTTATGGCGTTGAAGGGCGACTGGGTGGTGGGGACGACTTCGAAACCTATCTGTGCCAGGTGGCGGAGGACGTTATCCTCTATAGGAGATTGATCGGCTTTCACCGTCATCGTCGCCATCATATCCACCGGCTTGATGAGCTCCCTGTTGAATATCTCTTCCAACCGGAGAGCTACGTCTATGGAGGTGTCCATGCTGTCCATCTCGTATTTGCTCACCGTCCGCCTGGAGACGCTCAGCTCTTCGGCCAAGGCACCCAGCGAAAGACCCTGCGCCAGCCTGAGCTGCCGGAGAAGCTCGCCGTCGATCTTGACGTAGAGCCCGCCATGGGCGGCGTAGACGAAGGGAGGCACATCGTTCAACAGACAGTCTGCCAGGGTGTTGATGTTAACCGTGGGTACCCCGTACCTGAAGTAGACCACCCCTCGCTCTAAGCGGTGGTCCCGGGTCTTCTCGCCCACCAGGAGCGGGCTCCCCAAAAGGTATTTAGAGAGGCGGCGAACCTCTATCGCTGTCTTCTCATTTAGACCGTCGATGTTGGAGAGGATCTTGAGAAGAAACAGAAGGGTACCTCGCCTGGCTGCCAGATCGAAGCTCCTCGGCCTGACATAACACCGCTCCGAGGTGATGAATCCTGCCTGCACCAACATGTCCGCGACCCGGGCGGTCAGGACGTCCTTGTTCATCGCATATATATCCACGATCGGCCGCTATTTAAATGTTAACCATGATAATAACGATTGGGGTAGACGATACTGATTCAAAGAGAGGTCTCTGCACCACATACCTAGCAGCGGTGATGATGGAACGGGTCGGCGGCTTAGGCACCCTCGTAGGACTGCCCCGGCTGGTCAGGCTGAACCCTTGCGTTCCCTTCAAGACCAGGGGAAACGCGGCGGTAGCCTTCAGCCTGAGGACGGAAAGACCTGAGGACGCGAAGAAGATCGCTCTGGAGACCCTGATGGAGCTCTCCGACTTCTCCGGCCGGAATACCAACCCCGGCCTGGTGGTGGCCGAGGAGGTCCCTCCCGAGCTATTTCGCTTCTATAAGAGGGCCCTGAGCGAGATACTGGACATCGGCGAGGCCAAGGTGATCATCGAAGAGAACGGTCTGTGGTCCAGAGGGTTCAAGAACCAGCGAGGGCTCATAGGAGCACTGGCCGCCATCGGCGCCCGGTTTGAGGATTATACCTACGAGCTTTTGGCCTACAGGGAAAGGAGCCGGTGGGGCACCCCCAGAGAGATCGATGAGGGCTCGGTCTGGAAAGCAGACGACCTCACTTATCCCCGGACCTGGGATTCTGTGGACCGCCACAACCGGTGCATCGTCTTCGCCCCCCACTCTCCCGATCCCGTCCTCTTCGGGATACGGGGCGACGACCTGGCCGCCCTGGAGACGGCCCTGGAAATGATAAGATCGGAACCCTGGGAGAGGAAGGTGGTCTACAGGACGAACCAGGGCACCGACGTTCACATCAACAGAGGCGAGATCTGTGGTGTGGTGGAGGACAGAAGCTACCGGCTCCGCGGGGTCGTGTCCCAAGAACCCAGAGCAATCGAGGGCGGCCACCTCTTCTTCGATCTGGTCTCCGAGGACGGGAACGGATCCATCAGGTGTGCTGCCTTCGAGCCCACCAAGAACTTCAGAGACGTGATCAGAGAGCTGGTTCCCGGCGACCTCGTCGAGGTCTACGGTTCGGTCAAGAAGAGAACGATCAACGTGGAAAAGATGGAGGTCCTCCAGCTGGCCGAGAAGAGGGTGCTCGTCGCGCCCCGGTGCCCAACATGCGGGAAGAACATGAAATCTGCCGGCCGGAACCAGGGGTACCGGTGCAAGAGGTGCGGGACCAAGGCCACGGAGAAGGTGACGGCAACCTTGCCCAGAGATCTGGATATCGGGCTCTATGAGGTCCCACCTTGCGCCAGGAGGCATCTATCGAAGCCACTGGTACGGATGAACGGCCAGAATGTTCATCCCAGCAGATGAAAAAAGCGCCTTCGATTCTATCCTCCTCAAGAAAATCCTCCCTTCGGTCGGATTTGCTCTGAGCACATAAAGTTATACTTTATGTACAACAAGAAACGCCCATGGCCCAGGGGCCACCCATGACGATGAAAACGGATAGTCATGTGGACCTACTTTCAGACCAATGTTATACATCATGTGACCACCGTGCTGTGGGCTTCGAGTACGACGCCCAAGACAAAAGATGCATTGGTCCTGTATTAAACACTATATTTACCAAACGAAACACTGCACGACATATTGATTCTGTATTAAGCTGTGTATTTGCCAAACAAAACACTGTACGATGTGTTGACTCTGTAACAAACCATGTATTTGCCAAACGAAACACTGTACAATATAGTGACCCCATCCAGTTATTAATAGTAATTACGTAAGGATCGCATGACTAATTCTATATTTGTTTGGGATTTTGTGGACCAAAGCATTTAACATGTGGATATGTCCATCTCGATCGCAGTGAATTTCAACTCGGTCTAAGGTCCACGTACAGGAGGGACTCTAATATGGTCTTCGAGACGCTTAAAATGGTGAAAGGGGCTGAGAAGGACTCCTTGTCCAAGGTCGAACGCGCCGGGCAGGATGCTGAGGAGATGGCAATGGAGGCCAATAAGACGGCCGATCAACTGGTCAACGATACGATTAAGGGGGCAAATGTAGAAGTTGAAACGCTCATTGAGAACGCGCTTTCTCAAGCTAAGAGATCCGCCGATGAGATAATCACAGGCGGTGGGCAGGAGACACGACGACTCATAGCGCAGGCACAACCGAAGATAGAAGATGCTGGAAAGTTCATAGTATCTCAGATTGCCGGGTCTTGGGGGATATAGCATGGGTTCTGAAGGAGCCGATAAGATCGTCCAGGAGATCGTCAGGGTTGCAGATGTCCAAGTTACGGAGATCCTTCAAGAAGCCCGGATAGATACCGAGGCGATCCGAAGAGATACCGAAAAGAGGCTCTGTCTAATTATCTAGTGATGGAGGTCCGTAGGACTTTTTAGACATACCTTTAAATGTTATAAAGATAACAAATTTATTTGGTAATCATAGATATTT
>JGI24025J20009_10002122_pt1 | contig 14564 bp, 16 predicted proteins | sample Cruoilmetagenom3_FD_20009 | JGI IMG/M metagenome (IMG submission 20009)
CGGGGCGTCCCAATCCGCGTGTCACAATAACCGGCGCAAGGACGATGGCCGCGACGCCAAAGCGCAACATGGTCAGATCATAGGCATTCAGGCTGGTGGTTACGCCGAAGCGCAACATCACCAGCGATCCAGACCAGACGACGATTGCAACCGTCGCCCAAAAAACACCGACCAGGCCTTTGCGTGACACAGACATGAAGCCCTCCAATTTGTCTTGCATTGGTCATAAGCGTTGCTGTTCGATTAGAAAAACGATACCTTCTAATCTTATGATGCAGAAAAACGAAACGTCTCCACAACACGCCATGTTCCCTCGAACGCTCAGCCTTGAGGCATTGCGCAGCTTCGTAGCCATCTGTGAAACAGGATCGTTTCGGCGTGCCGCCAGCCGGGTCAATAAGTCGCCTTCCGCTGTCAGTTTACAGATCGCCAAGCTGGAAGAGGTGTTGGACACTCGGCTTATGGACCGCGACGCGCGGCATGTGGAATTGACCGAAGGCGGAAGCACGCTCCTTGCCCACGCCCGCCACCTGTTGGGGATCAATGATGAGACCATCGCCTTGTTTCATAAAACACCAGTTGCCGGGCGTCTGATACTTGCTGCCCCTCACGATCTGGGCGTATCGCTGGTGCCGGGATTTCTGCGGCAACTCGCGAGGGTCTATCCCAATCTGCATGTGGATGTGCGCCTTGGGACGACGGCATTCGTAAAGACCGAACTCGCAAGCGGCGCTATCAATCTCGGCCTATTCAACGACATCAATCCCGAAGGCGACGGGGTCACAGCGCTCTACAAGGAACCGCTGGCATGGCTTACATTGAAAGGGGGACGTGCTGTGCATCAAACCCCACTGCCCTTGGCTGTTGCAGAAGTTGGCTGTGCGTGGCGCGAGGCGGCCCTTGGCGCGCTTCACTCGGCGGATCAGCCCTACCGAGTGGCCTACTCGAGCGACACATCAATGGGGCAAGTCGCAGCGGTTCGTGCCGACCTGGCCATCGCGGCGCTGCCGGTCTCACTTGTAGATCGCGACCTTTTCGAGGTGCCGTCTGACATGATGCTCCCGCCACTCCCTAAAACCTTTGTTCAGGTTGCAGATGATGGAAGCGAGCTTGCCAAGGCAGGTGTGGCAGTCTTGGCGGAAAACTTACGAAGCCAAACGCCCTTTGCTGCAGAATAGCCCGACGGAAGGAGTATCGCTTGAAAGCAGCCGTTTGTTCACACTGCAGCATTGGTCAAAATGGGCTCAAACCCGTCATTCACCACTCCGGATCATGTCCTCCAAAGAGCCCTGGCGTCACGGACTCATTTGCAGCACCGATGACTTCTCACGCAATCGCCTCCATCGTCTTCATGCCGGCCACGCCACCAATGACGATGAACACAAATGTCAGGATCGACCCGATGGCCAGCGTCGATAACCCGGTCATCGCCTGTCCCACCGTACAGCCAAGCGCCAATACGCCACCAATGCCCATCAGCGCCGCACCAAACATGTTGCGGATCGTATCGCTTGTGTCGGCAAAAGTCGTCAGGGCGAACCGCCCCGAGGTAATCGCCCCAAGGAAACCACCCAGCAAGGCCCCAACCGTGGTCACGACCCCAAACCCCGGCGCGCCCAGCGCGGTATAGCGCATGGCATAATCCAGCGTGTCCCCGGTCGGGCGTACATAAGTCAGCGAAATCAATTGCACCGGCACGTCGGCAAAATCGTCAAACGCCAGTGCCGTCAGGAACCAGCCTGCGACCACGCACAGACCAATACCAACGCCCGCCGCCAGATTGCGCCCGGAAGCGCGAAATTCAGCGTTCATCAGGCAATAAACCAGCAACGCCCCCGCAACCGCAACAACCGCAGCACTCGTGGCCGTGGCAACGCTCATCCCGGTGACAAAGGCCAGCACATCGCCCAGGCCCTGCGTGGCCATCCCCATATCCGACAGGTTCATCGTGACCGGTGTGAACAGCGCCACCCTCAGCGGTCCCAGCATCCCACCGATGGTCATGTAACCAAAGATACCGGCAATCAGCAGAACCACGACCGACCGCATATCCCCTCCCCCGGCGCGCACCAGGTTTCGGCTTAGGCAGCCGCCCGAGAACACCATGCCAAAACCGAACAGCAAGCCGCCGGCAATATTGGCCCCCCAGGCAAAACTTGGGGTCAGATACATGGTTTGCGACATATCCGCGATCCCAAGTCTGCCGATCAGGGCAACACCAAGAATGGCCACGGCCCCGGCCAGCAACCAGGAACGAAAGCGGCGATAATCGCCGAATGCCAGAATGTCCGAGATCGACCCCATCGTGCAGAAATTGGTTTTGTAAACGATGTACCCGAAGACGATCCCAATCAGTAATCCGCCCCACCCGATATAAAGGGCTGGCGATTCCACCACGGCTTCTTTCCAGAGTTCGATCACTTTTCTACCCCTTGCTGGCCTGTTCCGCGCCCGGCACTACCGAACTCATAATCATATATTAGCATATCTGCTTATATAGTCTTTAAGAAAATTGTAACCGTTCAGTGCCCCATCCGGCTGCATGGGCATTGTTACTTGACCCAAGAGGCATAATTGTATTCAATTATGCTAATGTGTCATGACTGCTTTCTTGGGGAGACTGAAATGCTGGATACTGACAAACTGGACAACGCCAAAAGCATGTCGATCATTGTGACCAAGGGTTCTCTGGACTGGGCTTACCCGCCGTTCATCCTGGCCACGACGGCGGCGGCGATGGATGTGAACGTGACAATGTTCTTTACATTTTACGGGCTACCGCTGTTGAAAAAAGACCTGAACATGAAATTCACGCCACTGGGCAACCCGGCGATGGAGATGCCGATGATGGGCGGACATATGGCAATGCCCAACCTTATGTCGGTGCTGCCCGGTGTGGGCGGCATGGCTGGCAAGATGATGAAGAACCTGATGGCGAAAAAGGGCGTTGCGTCGATCGAAGAACTGCGCGAGGCAGCGGTGGAAAGCGATGTGCGCCTGATTGCCTGCCAGATGACGCTGGATTTGTTCGAATACTCGACCGATGACATGATCGACGGCATCGAANTGGGCGGTGCGGCGACGTANATCGAAGGCGCTCTCAAGTCCGACATNAATCTGTTCATCTGACGCNATCAGATCAGAAATGCTTGGAACANACCGTAAAACCGGGTCAGTCCGGGAAAGGAACTGAAAANATGGCCACCGCAACATTGAANGCCGAAGGGCTGAATTGCCCATTGCCGATCCTCAGGGCAAAAAAGATGCTGAAGACACTGAACGCAGGCGACATTCTGGAAATCAGCGCCACGGACCCCGGTTCGGTTGCCGACTTTTCCGCCTTCTGCAATCAGACTGGAAATGAACTGCTCAGTTCATCATCCGAGGGCAGCATCTATAAGTTCGAGATCAAGCGCACCTGAGCATCCCGATCCTGCAAGCCCGCCAAACCGGCGGGCTTATTCTGTTCAGGCGCGTTTGCAACGCACGACAAAATCCAGAAAATGCGTCACCCAAGGGTAGCAGCCGGTGTTTCGCAAATGGCAAAACCCGGCCAACGTGTTGCCCACATGCACCCCGTCCTGCTGCCCGTCCACGCCAGAGCCGCGCTGTATGTCGCAGGTGAACTCGGTATCCGCCGGCAATCCATCAATGCTGGCATAGTGGAACTCGTGCGCCTGCACCTGGGTTCCCGGTGGCCCCCAAGGGTGATTGTCGCGCAAGGCAAACCTGGCATAGCCGCGCCCCTGCGGTCGCTCGTGCATCACCGCATCGCCGCGAATCAAGCCAACCATGGGGGCTGTCCGGCCTTCCCAGATCAGGTTTTCGCACAGATACATCAGCCCGCCGCATTCCGCGTAACAGGGCAAACCTACCTCCAGCGCCTTTCTGATCTCGCCGCGCAGCGCGGTGTTGGCCGACAATTCGCGCATTCGGACCTCAGGAAAACCACCGCCGATAAACAAACCGTCAATCTTTGGCAGATGACGATCATTCATGGCGTCGATAAACACCAGTTCGGCCCCCGCGGTCCGGAAGGCCTCCAGATCGTCGGGATAATAGAACCCGAATGCCGCATCGCGGATCACACCGATGCGCAACACCGGCCCGTCTGGCTTTGGCGAAACCTCAGGAACCGGNACCTTCATATCCGGGGTCNTTCGGGCAATGTCACAGACNGCGCCCAGATCGACTGATTCGCCGACAATCGTGGCGAATTGGTCGATCATGTCGTCCATCCGCGCCAGCTCTGCCGGCGTCGTCAGCCCCAGATGACGCTCGCCAATTCCAAGCCGTTCATTTCGCCAGACACTGCCGACAATGGGCAGGTCGGTATAGTTTTCCACTGCCTGTCTCAGCTTGCCCTCGTGACGCACACCGCCGACCTTGTTCAGAATTACCCCGGCAATCGTCACCCTGGGGTCAAACCCTTGATACCCCAGCAAAAGCGGTGCAATTCCGCGAGACATGCCCACCGTATCGATCACCAGAATGACCGGCAGGTCCAGCAGTTTGGCCAGTTCGGCGTTACTGTCTGATCCATCCGTCTGCACACCATCGAACAGCCCCTTGTTGGCCTCGATCAGCGACAGATCGCTTTCATGCGCTTTCGAACAGAAAAAACCGGCAATGGTGTCGCGCTGCATCGCGTTGAAATCAAGGTTATAACACGCGGCCCCGGATGCCGCGCCCAACCACATTGGGTCAATATAATCGGGGCCCTTCTTGAACGTGCTGACCTTGTTCCCCGCCTTGCGCAATGCGGCGGCAAGGCCAGTTGAAATCACCGTTTTACCGGACGACTTATGCGCCGCCGCGATCATGAAACGCGGGTATGGCTTCATGGGCGAGCGGGCAGGAAATCCCGGTCTCGGGCCTCCCAGACATCCCGGGCCATCATCTCAGCCTCTTCGACAGAGTTGGCCTTGCCCATGGTCCGCAAGGTAACGGCAATCGTGCCGACAACCGACGTCACGGCATAATCGTCGTCCATTTCTCCTTGCCAAACCCTGATCAGATCGCCTGTGTCCATCTCGGTATTGGCCGGCTGATGCGGCTGTTGGCTCAGCGCTGGCCAGGTTTCCACCAACGGGTCGTCACTGCCATGGGTCATCCAGACCTGCGTGGGTTTGTTGGGCCGGCGCTCAATTTCGCCACCCTCGCCGCGAAACACCGCCATACGGGGCTGTCCCAGTATCTGCGCCGCTCCAGCGTGGATATCCATGAACCCGCGATGAAATATCCCTTGCATCATCACTGGCGCGCCAAACGGGTTCAGCATGCGTGAAAACGAATGCACCGGCGAGCGCAGGCCGAAAATGGGCCGCAGGTCGATCAGGTGGCGCAACATCGGGCTAAGCACCTCAAGCGGCACATAGGCAAAGCGCCGCTCGCGGATCTGCTCGGCGGCTTGCTCAAGGCTTTTCGCTGCTGGAAAGCCAAGCGTCTCCAGCACTTCGCGGGTATAGACGCGGCCCGGCGTATGCCCTTCGGTGCCATGCATCAGCACCCGGTATCCGGCATTGACCAGCGCCAGAACGCTTAATGTGTACCAGGGCAGTTGGATACGCTTGCCGGCATAGGTGGACCAGTCGATATCCACTTGCGGCAGGTCAGCTGGAATATCCATCGTGTCACGCGCCCCAAGGGCAAAACCGGCGATTTCCTCGGGCGCTTCTTCCTTCAGGCGCAGCAACATCAGGAACGCGCCGATTTGTTCGGGCAGCGCCTGATCGCGCAGGATCATCTGCATCGCCTCGCGCGATTCATCCAGCGTCAGATGGCGCTGTTTGGTCTTGCCACGGCCAAGGATGGCCACAAATTTGGCAAAAGGATGGGGTTGTTCACTCATGTCATTTTTCCGATTTCAGCGTTTCTGGCCTACATTGGCATCTGACAGGCTGGTTGGCAAAATTCGCAGAATTTTGGCCCCGAACCCGGTGGCAAACAGCGCAATCGCCACACCGCCCAGACCCAGCAACAATTCCGGCAGGCTGGGCCGGTAGCTGGCCACGCTCCCGTCGCCAAAGCCACTGGTTACCTCATAGCCGGGGAACAGTTCCATCGGATAGGCCTGCCCGCCAATGACGATCACATAGACCTGCGCCAACCCGCCCAGTACCACCAGAACCGAGGCCACAACAGGTGCCGCCGGGGTCTTGCCAAAGCTGGGATGAAAGATCACCAGCAGCGGAACAATGCCACCAATCGCAACCTGCCCCAGCCAGAACAGCGTAGTGAATATGCCGCCATCCACCAGCGCAAACCGTTCGAACCCGGCGTGTTCAGCCGAGTAGAGGTTGGTCAGGTGGCGCACGGCTGTAAAGTAAAGCACAGCCGCCACGAATATCGCCAATAGCCGCCCCATTCTCTGCATCAAAAGTGGCCCGAACACCCGGCCCGACAGGTGGCACAATGTGACCGTCACCAGAATGAACGCCGCCAGCCCAAAGGCAAACGACATGGCGATGAACAGCGGGGCCATGATCGCCGCGTCATAGCCGGGGCGCGCCACCAGCCAGCCAAAGATCGACCCGGTCCCGGTGGTCAGGGCAAGACGCCACACGAAGGCCAACAGACCCACCTTGCGCACGATCCAATAGGGCATGCCAACCGACATCTGCACCAACAGATAGGCCCCGGTTATGGCTAAAAACCCTGAATAAAGAATGAGATTCCAGGCAAAGATCGAGCTGAAGTTATAGGTCGTGGCCGCGACGATGATCCGGTCGGGTCGGCCCAGATCCAGCACCAGAATGGCCAAACCACCGATCAGCAACGCCATGGCCAGCAGCGCCGACAGCCGGGCCATGGGTTTGTAAACCTGCTGGTCGAACACCGAAGCAACCGAGGCCACGTTCAGCGCACCGGACGCCGCGACGATCAGAAAGATGGCAAACACATGTGGCAGGCCCCAGACGATCTGGTTGTTCATGCCGGTGACGATATGGCCGTGGTGCTCCACATAGAAAAACACCCCCAACGCGGCAGCGATGAATCCCAGCAATATGGCGGCCAGTTCCCAGACCCGCCTTGTTGCCTTGATTTCCCGATAGAGTGTCCGTTCCATGTGGCAGAACCTTTGTCAGAGATTGGTGTAGCGCACACCCGGATCAAGATCGAGATCGGGGCGCAGCGCCAGCGACGGAAATTGTGCCAGTCGTTTGGAGATGTCGCTGTCGGGGTCTTTCAGATCGCCAAAGATGATTGCGTCGTGGCCGGTGGCGGCGCAGGCCTCGACACAGGCCGGGGCGATGCCCTTGTCAACGCGGTGCACGCACAGGGTGCAGCTTTCGACGGTGCCCTGGCCGCGTGGTGCGTGGCTTTTCTGGTTGACCGTCGGCTCATGCACAAAAGACCGCGCCTTGAACGGGCAGGCCATCATGCAATAGCGGCAGCCGATGCAGGTGTGTTTGTCGACCAGCACGATGCCGTCCTCGCGTTTGAATGATGCCCCGGTCGGACACACGTCGACACAAGGCGGCGCTTCGCAATGCTGACACATCATCGGCAGGGTCGTTTCGCGACCCGTGGCCTTGTTCTTCAGGGTGATCTTGCGAATCCACTGGGCATCGGTTTCCGGATTGCCAGCACCCTTCCAGCCGTTTTCATCCGAACAGGCGGTCACGCAGGCCGAACAATCGGCGGCGCATTTGTTGGCGTCAATCAACAGGCCCCAGCGTTTGCCGGCATCCGCCGCCGCGTGTGCCTGAGACCCGCCAAAGGCCATCAGCGTCACGCCGGGCGCAAGGGTCAGGCTGGCCACGGCAGCACCGCTGCGCAGGAAATCCCGGCGGCTGAGGTCGGCCCCTTTTGCGGTTGGGATCTTCATTGGCCTGCCTCCCCGGATATGACTGCCGGTTTGGCTGTGTTCTGCTGCAAATAGGCAACAAGGCCCCGGATATCGGCTTCCCGCTGCGGCACGTGGGGCACCAACGCGGCGTGCGCCGCCCCTTCGTCCACCCCATCCGGGGTCGAGCGGTGGCACATGAAACAATCCACCTTTACGGCCACATAATCGTGGCAGGCCCGGCAGAAATGCCGGTCGCTTTCGTAAGTTACAATCTGGCCCGTACCGTCCTTGGTCGCGTGGCAGTCAAAGCACCCTTTCAGGCTGGCCCCGATGTCGCGGTTGCCATCGCGCATGGTCAGGTCGCGGTCGTGGCGCATCAGGTCCATGTGGTTGCGCCGCCAGTATTCGTTACCTTCCTTGTGCGGCGTACCGGTCGCCGCCGGAACGTCCGGCAGCAGCGCCGACCTTTCTTGCGCAATGGCAAGCGGGGCCGCGCCGGTCAACAGCACTGAAAGCAGAACAAGGCGGGCAATCACTGTCACTCGCCCAGCCCCATCTTGATGAAACCGCTGGGACAGACATCGGCGCAGATATGGCAGCCGATGCAGGCGCTGTAGTCGGTATAAACGTAACGCCCCACAGTGCGGTCACTCTTTTTCACACGATGCACCGCATCCTGCGGGCAGAAGATCACGCAATTGTCGCATTCCAGGCACATGCCGCAGGACATGCAACGCTCACCCTCTTTCTGNGCCTGTTCTTCGGCCAGACCGATGATGCGTTCCTCGAAGTTGCCCAGAACCTCGTNGCGCTCAATATGCACCTCGTCGCGCACTTCGCGTTTGACGAAATCGAAATGCCCNAGAAACAGCTCTTTATGCGGGATGATCTGCTTGTCGCTGCGGTCTTCGTAATTGTGTATGGCGAACCCGGCACCATCGGTTCCGCGCGCCTGAATATGGTCATAACTGTCGGGGGCATGTTCGCGCTGCTGCAACTCTTCCAGCAGGTTGAAATGGTGCACGTCCACCTTGGGGCGCTTGGCGACATCGCCATCATCCAGGAAATCGCTGATCACCTCGGCCCCTATGCGGCCATGGCCGATGGCGGTGGTCAGCAGGTGTGGTTTGAGGATGTCGCCACCGGCAAAATGCTTGTCCCGTCCCTTGACCTGATAGGTCGGGGTCGCGTCGATAAAGCCGCGCCCGCCATCCAGATCCTCAAGCCCGGTGAAATCACCCATCTGGCCGATGGCCGAAATGATGATGTCGCATTCGACCACGAATTCCGTGCCCTCGCGCGGGATGGGCTTCATTCCGTCCATGTCGCATTCGCACATCTTCAGACCCACGGCGCGCCCCTTGTCGTCCTTGATCACCTCAAGCGGCATGACACTGCCTTTGATGTCGATGCCTTCGCGTCTGGCATCTTCCCGCTCGCGCTCGGCCGCCGTCATCTGTTCGACCGGGAACAGCGAGGTCAGCGTCGCCTGCATCCCCTCGCGGGTCAGCGAAGATGCAACGTCCTGGCTGGTGAAATCAATTACCGTGCCGTCGTTACGCTCAGCCGGGCTGGCTTGGGTGATATGGCCAAGCCGGCGCGCGACGGATGCCACGTCCACAGACGTATCACCGCCGCCAACAACCACGACCTTTTGCGCGGTCCCCAGAACGTAACCCTGNTTGAACGCATCAAGGAATTCGATGCCGTTGATGCAGTTTTCGCATCCGTCCCAGCCCTCNATCGGCAANGCGCGCCCGTTCTGAGCGCCCATGGCCCAGTAGATCGCGTCGTAATCCCGCTCAAGCTCATCCACGGACACGTCCGTGCCGACGCGGGTATCGGTGCGCACCTCGACGNCAAGGTCNATGATCCGGCCAATTTCGCNGTCCAGCATACCGCGCGGNGTCCGGTAGCCGGGGATGCCATAGCGCATCATGCCGCCAAGTTCCGAATGGGCCTCAAAGATCGTCACGCCATGNCCGTCCAGCCGCAGGAAATACGCCGCCGACAGGCCGGCAGGCCCGCCGCCGATGATNGCGATCTTCCTGCCGGTATCTGCGCCNGCCCCGGTCAGTTTGACGTTGTTTTCATTGGCCCAGTCACCGACATATTGCTCGACCGCGTTGATGCCGACGTAATCGTCCACCTCGTTACGGTTGCACCCGGCCTCGCAGGGGGCGGGGCAGACCCGGCCCATGGTGGCGGGAAACGGGTTGGCCTCAGCCATGCGCCGGAACGCGTATTCCTGCCAGGCCATGCCCTCGACCGGGGGCTTGTCCATGCCGCGTGCAATCGCCAGCCAGCCGCGGATTTCGTGGCCAGACGGGCACGCCCCCTGACAGGGCGGGGTTTTATGCACGTATGTGGGGCATTTATACGACTTGTCGCCCTGAAATATCTTCTCTTCCAGATCCCAGTCGTCAGGGGTTTCCCCGTCCTCGAACCGGCGATAATTGTTCTCGCTTTGCGTGGTCATTTTATTCATAGCTGCCTCCGCTGGCTGGCCGGTCCCTGGGCTTGTTCATCAGTCTTCATCCGCATCGCCATCCGTTTCCTGACCCGTCAGGATAAGGGCGTTCGACACCAGCTGATGCACCGAAACGATTGAATCCATCTCATAGCCGAATGCCGGCATGATTTTGGAAAACTGGGTTTTGCAGATCGCGCAGATCGCCGCCATATGCGTCACCCCATGGTCCTCGGTGACTTGCTGCACCGCCGTCATGCGCGGGCTGCCCCCCTTGGTGCGCAGTTCCATCAGGTCGTCGGTCAGCAAACCGCCACCGCCACCACAGCACAGGGTGCTTTCGTGGGTGGTGGTGCGCTCCATGTCGAAATAATTGTTGCACACGGCCTTGATCACATTGCGCGGCATCTCGAACTGGCTGCCCGGTTCATCACCCATGCGCGAGGCGCGCGCCACGTTGCAACTGTCGTGATAGGTCAGCCGGATATGATCGTTCTTCGACTTGTCGATATTCAGCGTGCCCTTCTGAATCTCACCCCAGGTGAATTCCAGGATGTGCTGCGGGATCGGATAGTTCTGATCCAGGAAATCGAACGGCCCTGCCAGCGTGTTGAGGAACGAATACCCCACCCGCCAGGCATGGCCGCATTCGCCGAATATGATGCGTTTGACACCCAGATCCTGCGCCGCCTTGCGGATCCTCAGGGCAATCTCTCGCATCTGTTCATACGATCCTATGAACAGGCCAAAGTTGGCCGCCTCGGACGCATAAGAACTGACGGTCCAGCTGACCCCGGCCTCGTGGAACACCTTGGCATAGCCCAGCAACCCGTCGATATGCGGCTCGGCAAAGAAATCCGCAGACGGGGTGATCAATAGGATGTCAGCGCCCTTTTCATCAAGCGGGATGCGCACGGAAATGCCGGTTTCGTCCTCAAGATCCTCTTCAAGGTCTTCCAGCGTGGCGCGCAATGCCTTGGGGTTCAGACCCAGGTTGTTGCCGATCTCATGCACCTTGCCGATGATCTCGTTGCTGTATTTCTGACCGATGCCGATGTGATCCATGATATCGCGTGCGGCCATGGTAATCTCGGCGGTATCAATGCCGTAGGGGCAGAACACCGAACAACGTCGACATTCAGAGCACTGATGGTAATAGGAATACCATTCGTTCAGCACATCCTCGGTCAGGTCACGCGCGCCGACCAGTTTCGGGAAGTATTTTCCGGCGAAGGTGAAATACCGCTGATAGACCGAGCGCAGCAGATCCTGGCGCGCCACCGGCATGTTCTTGGGATCGCCGGTGCCAAGGAAGTAATGACATTTGTCGGTACAGGCCCCGCATTTGACGCAGGTTTCCAGATAGACCTGAAAGGCACGGTTCCGGCTGGCCAGCTCGGCCATCCTGGCCAGCGCCTTTTCCTTCCAGTCTGGCACCAGCTCGCCCGGAAAACCCAGCTTTTCCTGAAACTCGGGCTTGGCGCGGAACGGTTCCAGATCGGCCATCGCCCCGCATTGCAGGCGTGGAATTTCCAGCGGGTGCGCCATCTTTCGAACGTCGTCGCCCTTATTCGTACTGGCAGCCATACCTATTTCTCCAACTCAGCAGCCCAAGGAGCCAAGTGACGCTTTTCGCGCGGGTTATCAATTTGGTTGCGGGTCGGACTGAAGAACACACCCGGTGCATGCATCAGTTTCGAGATCGGGAAAATGATCATCAACGTCGCCACCGCGCCCAGATGCACCAACAGGACCGGCGTGGCCGGCAACTCGCCGATTTGCAGGCGCATCAGCCCCAGCATATAGGCCTTGACCATCACGATATCGGGATTACCGACAAACCGCATCATCAGCCCGCTGCCAACAATCGCAACCAGCAGGGCCAGCATCAGGTGGTCCGACGGGTTGCTGATATAGCGGATACGTTCCACCAGAACCCGGCGCGCCCACAGGCCCAGCAGCCCGCCCAGCATGGCAAACCCGGCATAGGTGCCATAAGGCTGGGCAAATACCACCCAGCCCCAGACCGGTTCAGTGAAATAGCGCAGGTGGCGGATCAGCACCAGCCACATACCCATGTGGAAGGTCCAGCCGAACAGCCAGATCCACTTGTTCGATTTGAACAGGCTTTCAAAGAACACCACTTCGCGCGCCATCCGCAGAACCACGCCCGTCTGGGTCACGGGCGCAGGTGTGGTGGGGATTTTCAAGGGTGCGGGACTGCGGGCATATTTGCGGATCTTCATTGCCACGCCGACGATCAAAATCGCCGTCGCGACATAGAACAGTATCGCGTAGATCACAGACAGCACGCGCACCCCTCCCGGTGTTTTTGCGTCAATTCATTGATTTCAAAGGCTTACGTGATTATACGCAGCCGGTTGGCTTGGGCAGGCCAGCGATCTTACAGGCCTGTTTGGCCGGGCCGTAGGGGAACAATTCGTACATATACTTGTTGTTACCCTTTTCCGGACCCATCGACTTTTTGACCGATTTGATCAGAACCCGAACCGCCGGGGCGATCTGGTATTCTTCGTAATAATCGCGCAGGAAGTTCACCACTTCCCAATGCTCTTCGTTCATGTCGATGTTTTCTGCATCGGCGATCACATCGGCCAGTTCCTTGCTCCAGTCCGAAAGATTGGTGATATACCCTTCTTCGTCGGCCGGAACGGTGTGTCCGTCTACTTGATAATCCATTTCGATTTCCTTCCTCGTTTTCCCTCATTCGAGGGGTGTTATTCAAAGCCAGGCTTGTGTGCGGTCGTGTTTCGCCACCAGATCGACGAACCCATCGTAATCAACGCCGCTGATGCCCTGCAACAACCGGTCGGCTGCCACCCCGCGGGCATCCGCGTCCGGACCAAGGACATAGATCATCACTGATCCCGCCTTTTGCCGGACCTGGTCGGCGACGGTGGTTCCCGTCAGCCCGCCGTAAACACCATCCTCGATCATCAGAATGGAATCGCCATCCTTGCAATGGCCAAGGCAGCTGACCAGAGCCCCGGTTGCGAAGGGAGATTTGTTCACTGTGTGCAATGTTGACATGATTTCCCCCTTCAAAAACTCAGAACCACGTCCTGATCGGCCATGATATCGGCCATCTCAGCGCGATTAACGATGCGGATCGACGGTCTTTCCGCCCAGTCATCGTCTTCGTCTTCATACGTGACCTCTTGCAGGTCATCCGCCGTCAGGCCGCGTTCATCCAGCGATTCCTGTTCGACGAACAGTTTGGTCACCTCATAGTCGCCCAAAGCCCGGAACGTGGGCGAGAAGTTCTTGACGCCGATGTCCGTCGTATTCTGGCCTTTGGTCAACTGGAACACACCATCGTCCAGAAAGGCCAGGCTGACATCCTGATCAAACGCNGCNCCGATCAGCACAACCTCAAGCGCCTCAAGCGCATAGATTGTACCATAAGGGGCCTTGCGGTTCACATAGAGAAATTTCTTTACGTCTGACATGATCCGCCCCTAATCGCCAAAGGTCACCAGACGGTCGGTCTGGATACCCATTTCAATTAACTGGCCAAGGCCCGAAATGCGAAAGCCCTCGGCGATGTTGTCAGCGTCCTTGCCTTGCCGCTTGGCCTCGTTTTCGTCCAGCAGTCCGCGTCGTTGCGCGGCGGCGATACACACCACCAGATCAACGCCGTGATCCTTGGCCAACGCAGACCAGTTCTGCTGAATGTTGCGTTCGTCCTGCGGCGGAATCGAAAGCCGGGTCGCGACGTTTACGCCGTCGTGATAAAAGAACACACGTGGTACCTCGTGACCTTTGGCTATCGCCGACTTGACGAAATGATAGGCCGAATCCGCAGCTTGGTGCGTATAAGGCCCTTCACTTATGACTACGCCGAATTTCACGTCTTTATCCCGTCCTAGAAATGCACATGCGCGGACATGTTCATCGACTTGCGGGCACCGGTCCAGGTGTCCAGATGATGCTTGGTGAAGGCCAGTTCGGTCATCTCAAAGAACCGGTTCCAGCCGATACGCTCAATCCATTCGCCCATCCGCTCCCAGTGCTTGGCATCCTTTTTGTAGGCTTCGACGATCCGTCCTACGACTTCCTTGACTTCGGGCCAATGCGGCGCGTTGTTGGGCAGGTTGGCCACGGCCAGCTTGTGAAACGTCGGTTTGGAACGTGCATTGGAATGCTTTCCGCCAACCCAGATGGCGATCTTGGTGCTGTCCTCGCCGTTGATCTGCATCGGTGGGCAGGGCGGATAGCAGGCCCCGCAGCAGACGCATTTCTTTTCGTCCACTTCCAGTGACGGCTTGCCGTTGACCATCG
>JGI24025J20009_10002124_pt1 | contig 14561 bp, 16 predicted proteins | sample Cruoilmetagenom3_FD_20009 | JGI IMG/M metagenome (IMG submission 20009)
CCACCCGCTGCTGCTGCCCACCTGAAAGCTCGTTGGGCCGGTGGTGCAAGCGATCCTCCAGTCCGACCGCTTCCAGCGCGGCGGTGGCTCGCTGGCGGCGGTCCTTCGCTCCAGAGTAGATCAGTGGCAGTTCGACATTCTCCAACGCCGAGGTTCTGGCCAGCAGGTTGAAGCTCTGGAAGACGAAGCCAATCTTGCGGTTGCGGATCTCGGCCAGTTGGTCATCGTCGAGATGGGCCACGTCCGTCTCTTCCAGGAAATAGGTGCCCGAGGTGAGCTGATCCAGGCAGCCGATGACGTTCATCAGCGTGGTTTTCCCCGAACCCGAGGGCCCCATGATGGATACCAGTTCGCCCTTGTGTATCTGCAGCGACACGCCGCGTAGGGCGTGAACCTCTACCTCACCCATGAGATAGACCTTGGTGATGTCTTGGATCTCGATCAGCGGTGGGTGCTTTCTCATGTTTGCGCTCCGGTCGAGAAAGGGTCTGATGGGATTCCCTCAGTCCCCTTCTAACTCTGCGGGCCGAAGGTCTCGCGCAACTGCTCAAGTGAGCTGACCTGGCGAATAGCCAGCACGTCCCCTTCCTCCAGCCCCGCCACCACCTCGCTCTGTTGCTCGTTGCGCATGCCAATCTGGATCTCGACCCGCACGGGCAGGCCTTCTTCCACCCGCTCCACGTAGGCCCTGTCATTCTGGCGATCGATCTGGATGAGGCGGTTGGGAACCACCAGCACGCTATCGGCGCGGGCGGTGATGATACTGGCCATGGCGCTCATGCCCGACCGCAGCGGGGCGTTGGTGGGCTCAAGGTCGATCCTCAGCCGGTAGGAAATCACGCCCGTCTCCAGGTTGGCGGTAGGGGCGATGGACGCGACGCGTCCCGCGATCTCCGCTTCCGGCAGTGCATCCAGGCTGATGCTGGCCTGCTGGCCGACCTCCACAATGCCAATGTCAATCTCGTCCACGTTGACGTTGATGTGGAAATGAGAGAGATCGGTCATCTCAAAGGCTGGCCGGGCGCTGGAGGTCAACTCGCCGGCCTTGATGTTCACGGCGGTGATCACGCCGTCGAAAGGTGCAGTGAGTCTTGTCCCGTCCAGTGCCAGCCGCGCTTGCTCCACCGCCACTTCGGCCTGTCGCACCTGGGCACGGGCGATGTCCAGATCCTCGGCCGAGAGCCCTTCCTTGAGCCGATCCAGCGTGGCCTGGGCCTGGGCAATCTGGGCCAGCGTCGCGGCCTTCTGCGCCTCGCTAGGCCCTCTGGTGGCCAGGCGGTAGTTCGTCTGGGCTAACTCGTGATCCAATGTGGCCTGCTGCAACTGCAGCGACGGGGGCAGCATGGCCACGTTGGGCAGGTGGGCCACCTGATCATAGGCCGCCTGAGCCTGATCCAAGATCATGCGGGCCCGCTCCACATTGCCCTTGGCCACCTGCAACTCATCGTCGCTGGGTCCTTTCAGGAGCTCACGGTAGGCGGCCTGTGCGCTGGCCAGCGCAGCCTCGGCCGCAGCCAGGTCGCTGGGATTAGGCTCAGTCTGGGCCTTGGCCAACTGTGCCTGGCTGATGGTCAGCCCGGTCTCGGCCTGAGCCAGGGCCAGCTCCATCTCTGCCGTTTCCAGGTGAGCTAGCAGACCGCCAGCCTTCACCTCCTGTCCCTCTTGCACCAACACGTCGGCCACCCGCCCCGCACCCTTGAAGCTCAGCAGCACCCGAGCCTGGGGTTCGATACTGCCCGTGGCGCTCACGGTGGAGATGATCGTGCCCCGCTCTACGGCCACGCTGTCGAAGTCAGGCGCTTCAGGCTCTTTCTCCTGAGCGAAGAGCTCGTAGCCGTAGACGCTGCCGACGATGACGACCGCCAGGATCAGGGTGATAGTGACAAACCGTTTCATTATGTTCTGTTCTCCCCTGTTCGACAAGATTTCAGAACACGCAGCTTCTCAGACATGCAAAGGCCGCAGACGGATCGTCTCCGGCCAAGGAAGCGCTCTCGTATTCCAAAGACCAAACGTCAACGCAAGGCGTCTTATTCGCCTTGCACCTTCCTAGCTCACTTCATCAACCCACCAAGCCATCAAGCCGTCGTCTTTCAGCCCGGCATGAAGGCCCGCACCAGCAGCGCGGGCACCAAACGCAGGCCCAGGCTCAGCGCGGCGTAGACCAGCACCAGCACAAAGGCTTTCCCCTTGCTGAACCGAGGCAAGACCCACAGCACAACGAAAACGAGCGCCAGGTGCCAGAGAGTGAATAGGTCTACGCGGGCCACTGCATTGTAGAGCAGGTTGCCAGCGTCTTCCACCGGCTTGCCCGTGGAGACGAAGTACGACAGGCCCGGATTGGCGATCAGCTCGTTCTTGTAGACAATGTACCCCGTCTGCACGACGTCGCGGAGGGCGAAGGGAAGCCAGGTCCAGGGCAGCGTGGCGAACAGGCCAGTGAAACTAACATCACCCCCAGCCATGAGCACGCTGAAGTAGAGAATGGCCGAAGCCATCAGCCAAGACAGGAGCAATCCCATCAACCCCGTGCCGATGGCAGTGGCCAACAGCACCTGCGGCTGCTGTAGGCGTGCGATCTGTGCACGGACCATCTCCGCCTGTTCGGCAGGGAGGTTCGCCAGTTGCTGCTGCACAGCTTGCTGTGCCTGCTCGACCGTTAGCGGGCCCGTGAGCACGATGGAGGCGATCATCGCTCCAATCAGCAGAATCACGGGCAGAACCCAGCGCCAGCGGGGGTAGGCAGCGATCTCGGCCAGCGCCGTTGCTGGCCGATCAATCAAGCTCACAAGCAAGCTCACGGCAAAAGGCCGTCGTTTCGTCTCCTCCATGCACTCTCCTCCCTATACGATACCAGCCGAGCAAGAATATACCACAGGCCAGTGTCTTTGTCAAGGCTTGCACAATAAGCGAAAACGTGGTATAAGGGTGAGGAGAAGTCGTGCCGCTGTGTCGGGGACCCATGGGCCCAGCGAAGGCAGCAACACGGCCCCGGGGCCATCGGACACCCAGTCCGCATAGGAGCGAAAGAGCCATGGCGAAGAGAGACGAAGTGCCCGACATCGTCATCGGACGGCTGCCCATCTATCTGCGTGCCCTGGCCCGCCTGGCCGCTGGGGGATGGGAGATCACCTCTTCCCAGAAACTGGGGGACCTTCTGGGGGTCAGCTCACCCCAGATTCGCAAGGACTTCTCTCACTTCGGGGAGTTTGGCAAGCAAGGATCGGGCTACAGGATAGCCTATCTGCGGGAGCAACTGACGGCCATACTCAAGGTGGACAGAGAGTGGGAAGTCGCGCTGGTAGGCGCGGGGCCGTTGGCAGAGGCGCTGATCCGCGAAAACCCCTTTGCTGGCAGAGGCTTCCGCGTTGTATCCGTGTTCGACAGACGCCCCGAGCGCATCGGCCTGAGACTAGGCTCGCTGGAGATACTAGATGCCCAACGGCTGCCGGAAGTGGTGCGCGAGCGCGGCCTGAAGGTGGCCGTCGTCGCCGTGCCCGCAGACGAGGCGCAAGAGATGGTGGACACGCTAGTGGAAGCAGGCGTCAGAGCGATTTTGAGCTACGCCCCCATCACGCTGAGCGTTCCGCCAGGGGTTCGCATCCAGACCGTCGATCCCGCTGCACTGCTGCAACGCATGGCCTACTACCTCTGAAGCACTACAACTGATACTCCTCGTGCCACAACATAGATCGTCCTGAGGTGTCCGGCTGATGGTAGACAAGGCTTACCATGCAGCCTGGATCCATAACTCAGGACGATTTCTCGCGGTATACCCGACCAGAATCCTGGCTGCCAACTGGTCACTCTCCGCCAGCCATGCCTCCAACCGCTCCAATTGGCTGGCGAACACCCACCTACTGGTGGATGACAAGGGTGCACGGGCCTGCTATGCTGTTGGAAAGGAGCAGGCGGGAGGGTGTGATGAAGAAACTTGTACTGGCGTCGACAATTGTGGCACTGCTGCTAGGCGCTTGCGCCACTGGCGGGCAGAACTTGGCTCCAGCCGACACATCTGTGTTCATACCTGCAGGCAACCTGGGCGACGCTTTCGCCCGGCCAGCTCATGGCATGGACATGGTCCATGTACCCGCCGGGGAAGCTATCAGCGTTGTCCCCAACTACTCTCCGGCCCACCATTCCTCCCACCGTGCGCCCAGGAGATCGAGCGCTGCCTCGACTGTCTCCACAGGGAGTCCGACGTCTCTGGCCAGAGCGGAGAAAGGTTCTTCCCAGTCAGCCGGAGGCTGCGGCAGTCGCGGCGGCAGCGGATGGGTACTCCTGGTCTCGAATGTGGCTCTGAGAGAGCACCTGACGCTCTCAGGGTCAAGCAGCCCCGAGTCCACTAGGAGAACGAGGTCGACAAGATCCTTGACACGGGTATTGTCCCGGTCTTGCCAGGGATAGCTGAAGGCATGCACTTTCTCCGCCAACTGCTGGGCAGCGGGACACAAAGCTACACGAGGCGCAGGAATGCCGGCAAACTCGAGCAGGTTGCTCCCCTCAACCCAATCCGGCAGTCCAAGCACGGGGTCACCGAGTCCCAGGTCGAGACGGAATCGAACGAAGCTGCGCCCAGCCAGCCGTGCGTCGACATTACATCGCGCTCCGCCCCACGGCGGGCGGTCTCGCTGTTTCCTGGGCCGCCGGATCAGGAATCGGAACCCGTCCCCGAGGTCGGCGTCGGCAGCCTGCTGCAGTCGATCGTACGCTGCTTCTATCACGGATACCTCCGGGGTAGACACGACCACGAGGCCCGCCGGGTCCTTCACCATCACGTCCAGGTCCAGTGTGGAGCGTGCGCGCCGCGGCATCCGCAGTTCCAGAGCGTATCCTCCCTTCAAGAGCCATGGTGGGTCATCTGCATGAAACAGGCGTGCCAGCAGCCGGTCGAAGGCCACCCGTCGTCTCAGCCGCTGCAGATCTACACCATCACGTTGGGAGGCGTTGGCCAAGTGCGCTTCAAGAGCCTCTCGGAATGCGGTGAGAGTGCCATAGCGACCAATCACGTCTCGTCCTCCTGCGAACGTGCTGCGGCAAGAGCTCGATTCAACACCTCTCGTACCTTGCTGGAGCAGTCAACATCAGTAAGCACGGAGCGGCGTACGAGGCCCAGGTCCAGGGCGTCCCGCACAGCTTGGTTGATGTGCTCCCTACTCAGAGCGCTACCAGCAACATCGACCAGTGTGCGAAGAGGTGTTGTCACGCGATATCCGACTCGCCGCTCGGTGTCTTCAGGAGAGAGGTCTCCACGGTGCAGCACGCAGCCCGGCGGGATCTTCTTGCGAAATCGCTGCGGCACCGTCAGGTGAACCTGGGCGGGCATTAGGTCACTGAGGCCATGGACCGTCAGAGCAGTATCGTGAGAGACGACCGCCTGCGGGACGCCCTTCTGGTTTCGGCTCCACAGTGACCAGCGAATCAAGTCTTCCCTCTCAACTGAGGGGAAGTCCCGCAGCCGGAAGAGGCCGCGGTCGATCCGCAGCCACGTGGTGCGCGAAACGTGGAAGTGCTGCTGTCGGTAGCCATACCCCGCCTCCCTCGCCTGCGCGGCGGTGAAGTAGCCCCCCTGCCCAACCGCGATCTCATAGAGCTTGCGAGCGTTTGTCCTTGGGTCCTTGTGCATGTGTAAAATCCTTACAGCGAATGTAAGGATTTTACATGTACCTGAGGATTTGTCAAGTTGAGCACTCATCGCTGCCGGGAAGGAAGCACCTTGTCGCTACCAGAATCGAGAAGAAGAGAACGGTGATTGCCTTCCGTGCCTGTAGTCGTGGTGGGAGCTACAGGATCAAACGCGTAAGTAGCCACCCTCCGCAGCACTGTCCTTGTCCGAGCCAAGCCTCCATAAATGCAAGTAGCAACAGAGCAGGCAACGCTGTACTACGCGTTGCCTGCTCCTGATTCTGTCAACTGAAAGGGCCTGCCTTGACCGAACGGCAGAGGTGTGATAGAATTGCTACCAGACAAGGAAAAGGATTGCCGAACAGTCTCGGCAATCCTCAGGCCAACTCCCCAAGCCCAGGAGATGGCAGGGAGATAGTACAGCAGCGCCGCTCCCTGGGCGAACGGGGGGAGGCGTTTGCCTTCAGAGGCAGGTCCGTTGATGGGTGTCGTAAGATCATCGCCCCGTGTCTGGACAACGAGGTCGCGGGAGCGCGCCAGGGTTTGAGCCCATGCGACATTCCAGTGCGAACGGCATGAGGAAGCCCGTTATGCCGCACAACACCACATTCACTCCCGGAACCGTCATCACCAACCGCAACCGCTTGTGGCGCGTAGATGGACAGGAAGGGGATGTCCTCAGCGCCACCTCTATCAATGGCGGCGAGGCAGAACAGATCAAGTTCTACATTCCCTTCGAGGATATCCGGCCCGGCCGTCTGGATCCGCCGTCGCCCGACATCGTGGGTCATTTTTCGATCGTCAAATGGTGGGTACCTTTTCGTTTGACAAAAACATGCCAGACCCGGCCCGCCAGGGAGACCTGGAGAAGCTGCGCGAACGTTCGCTGCTGCGGGAGTTCCAGGAATACGTGCAGGGCAAGGGTCGGCTGCGGGTCTTCCGCACGGAGGCGGTGCGGGCTGGTTTCAAGCACGCTTGGCACGAACGGAACTATCGGCTCATCGTCAAGGTAGCCGAGCGGATGCCGGCATCGGTGCTGCAGGAGGACGCCAGTCTGCTGATGTACTACGACAACGCGCTGATGCGGGCGGAACAGGAGCCGGTGCAGGGACGGTTGTTTTAGATTTGACAGATTACGTTTTGTGCATAGAATATGATGTAAGCCAACCTTTTCTATGCACACAACCTTATGGATAGCCCCTCGGCTGCGCTTCCTTCGGCTACACTCAGGACAGGCAGGACAAGCCCTATGGTCAGCAAAACCCTCGGCTCAACCAGCGCCCGGCTGCTCACGGCGCTGGCCGCAGACAATCGAACCATCTTTTCCGTTGCAGATGCCCAGGAGATTCTGGGCAGCAGCTACGACGCGACCCTCAAAACCTTGCGTCGGCTCACCCGCGCCGGCTGGCTGGTCCGCTTGGCGGCTGGCCGTTACGCCATCGTGCCTCTGTCGTCGGGAGAAGAAGCGACGCCACAAGTAAACCGCTACGTCGTCGCCCGTGAGTTGTTGGGCGAAACACCCCATTACATCTCCCACGAAAGCGCGATGGACGTCCACAACATGCTCACCCGCCCGGTCACGACCGTTACAGTCACCACACCCCGGCGATTGGCAGGCCGCGAGATTCTGGGCGTGCCCTACCGCTTCGTCTACGCTCCCCCATCGGCGCTGTGGGGCTCCGAACCGGTCTGGGTGACACCCTACGAACAGGTTACCGTCAGCGATCTGGAAAGAACCATCTTGGACGGCCTGGCCCGCCCCGATCTGTGCGCTGGCGTCAGCCAGGTTGCCACCGGCCTGTGGCTGCGCCAAGATGACTTTGACTGGGATAAGCTAGCCAGCTATGCCCAGAGGTTAGGCCGCCGCGCCGTGGCTCAACGGTTGGGCTATCTGCTGGAGCTCTATGACCTGGGCACGCCGTCGCTAATCGAGGGGTTACGAGAGATGGTCAGCGCCAGCTACGCCCGGCTCGATCTTCTGTTACCCGACGATGGTCCTTATCTGGCCCGCTGGCGACTGCGGCTCAATCTGGAACCGGAAACGTTACAGGCCATCGTCAGGACGTAACATGATACCACCAGGCGAGATTGCCCGCCTGGCCCATCAGCTGGGCCTGGGCGACAAAACCATTGAAAAGGATTACGTGTTGACGTGGGCATTGCTGGCCATTGCCAATTCGCCTCTGCGTGACCGGCTGGCGTTCAAGGGCGGCACGGCTCTCAAAAAGATCTACGCGCCTGACTATCGCTTCTCCGAGGATCTCGACTTTACGTTGCTCGATGACATCTCAAACGAAGACTTGACCGAAGAAATCGAAGCCCTGTTCCCCTGGCTGCGGCATGCAGTCAACATCAAGCTGGCCGTGCGCCGTGTAGAGACGCACCAGACTGGCAATCCCACACTCTACCTGAACTATGTCGGTCCCTTGCGCGGCGAGTTGAGCAGCCGGTTTTTCAAGGTCGACTTCACCCATGATGAACTGTTGCTGTTCCCCCTGGTCGAGGCGTCGCTCCAGGTGCCGTACAGCGATTGCCGGGGGCGGGCCGAGACGCTCCGTGTCTACTCGCCGGAGGAGATTCTGGCGGAGAAGCTGTGCGCCCTGCTGGGCCGCACCGAGCCCCGTGACCTGTACGATGTGCACTACATGCTGTCCTACCGCCTGGCCGACGCTGAAGCCGTGTCATTCCAATTGGGCGAGAAAATGGCTCACAAGGGGGTGGACACGGCTGCCTTGGGCGACGTGCTGGCGCGCAAGCAAAGCACATTCAAGCGCTTGTGGGAGCCGCGTTTGCGCGGTCAAATGCCCAACCTGCCGCACCTCGACGCGGTCATCCGCGAGACCAATCGGTGGCTGCGGCAGAGTGGGCTGGTGTAGGCTCTGATATGATGGATGACGTACCTCAGCCAGACCGTACCACCCTAGAAGACTGGGAAGCCTGGCTCGCCCCCCAGGTCCGTCAGGTCGAGTTGTTAGGCGAAATCCCCATCACTGCCGACGAGTGCGCCCAACTGGGCAAAGTCATCGGCCTGCGCGTGCGGACTCTGGGCCACACTCGGGGCTTGCGCACCCTGCGGTGCGACTACCCATGCGCCCTTGCCGTCTACATGGTAGCACAGGGCATGTACGGCTACCAGGGCGGCGACTACTGGAGCGAGGTCATCCAGCCCGCCGCCACCGTGGGCGCCCGGCGCCACGCCCGCGCCGTTCGTCTGGGACGAGGAGCGCCGCGCCATCTTGCGGGCCGAACTGGACGTGCTCTGTGCCCGACTCTACGGCCTTACCAGCGACGAACTGGCTTATGGCTTACATCTTGGACACTTTCCCCATCGTGCGGCGCAAGGATGAGCAGCGGTACAGAGAGTATCGCACGAAGCGGATGGTGTTGGAGAACTACGATGCGCTTGAAGATCGGGCTGGGTACAGGGAGCTGGGAATATGATGCGTGAGCCACGAACCTACAGCGAGTTGCGCCAGCAATGGCTGCAGCGCATCGTCAGGGACGGCGATCAGTTGCTGGCCGATCGTGCTGCCCAGGCGGAAGCGCTTCGACCGGCCTTCCGGGCTTCTATGGAGTGCCTTCAACAATTGCTGCGAGACCCCGATCGTGACCGAGAGGACGTGGTGGCCGCCCTGCGTCTCTTCGGCGCAGGCGAGGCGCTCGTTCAACGCGAGGACATACCGGCCTTGATCGAGCTGGCGCGGACCGCCCGTGAGGTCCGCGGCCCCGGTTCCCAATACGTGGAGCAGGACGTGCTGAGGGCCTTGGTCCAGGTCGCCGACGAGGAGACTCTCCCTTTTCTGATCGAGTGCTTCCGCTATTCGCGACCCCGAGATGGATCGGCCGGTTACCGGCGGCCCATCGTGCTCAGGGGGATCACGGCCATCGCCATGTTAAGTCGAAACGAAGAAGCGCTGGACATTCTGGATCAGGCCTTGACCCACAGGCTGTGGCGCGTGCGGTTGGCCGCCTGCCGGGCGATCCGGGAAGTGCGGGGGTTGTCCCAACGGGGTTTGCCCCCGCGGCTACAGCAGCGGCTACGTCACATCGCCCAACGCGAACAAGCACGGGGCATTCGCGTCTGTGCCGAGCTGGCCCTGGAGGAAGCCGGGCGAGGTAGAACGTAGCCATTGAGGAGGAGAGCAGTTATGGACCCCTGGACGGAAGAATGGGAACAACAACGGGCCGAGCGGCGCAGCATCGAGACGATGCGCCGCATTGCCCTCGATGCGATGGAGTTCGGCGACGACAGTGCGGCGTTCTACACCTACGCCGCCGAGCACAATCTCACCGTGAACGAAGTCGTCTACTACCTGAACGCCTACGAATACGGCGGCGAAGCGGGCTTGCGGGCCGTCCGCAACCCCGACATCATCCCGCCCGACGCCGCACGCCAGGCGATAAAAACCATCGCTGCCATGCTGGATGAGCACTTCGAGGGGCGCCTGCCCTATCGCCTCACTGACGAAGGGACCGCCATCGGCATCCACGAAATCCAACAGCGCATGAGTGGCGATAAGTACCTGTTCCCCGTCTGCCAACTGCGCCTGACACTCGAAAGCCGTCAATGGCACCTCTACTGGATGCGCAAGTTCGATGCCTGGTGGCCATATTCTCCTCCCGAGACCGGCCGCAAGTATACGCTCAAGGCCAGGCTGCACCAGGTGCTGGAGGACGAATCCGGCTGCTTTTGGGGGTGAACATCTCACCAAAGACCTGAGGAAGGGAGAAAAACCCCGTGAGCGACTCGGGCGATAATCAACTCGGTCCGGACGACGCGAAACTCATTCGCCACTTGTTACAAACGGATCCGACTGCCTTTGAGCGCCCGATTGGGCCTCAACTGCATCGGCGGTATCAGCAGGCAGATGAGCCTTCTCGCCAAGGCGAAGGCTGGTGAGAACAGCCCAGGAGGAGACGTGGGCAGAACAAACAAAGAGCGCATCTTGGATTACCTCTGGTCTATCTTGCCTGGCGTGGCGACCAACAGCCAGATTGGAGCGGCCACAGGCATCAAGTCCCATCAGCAGGTCTATCTGCTCACGCAACAGTTGCTGCATGCAGGTCGGATACAGGATGAGCAGCGTGCACGCGAGTGGGTCTTCTGGGCCAGTGAGTCGCTTGCGATACAACTGGCTTCGCCGGGACCGGCTCCGCGGCGCGGGCTATCCCTGCGCGCCGCCAAGGAACTGACACCACAAGCCTTCGAGGAGCTGGCGCGGCAGGTGATGAGCGAGCACTTCGGTGTCCCTCTGACGTCCGGAGAGGTACCTGGCGTGCCCAAGCGATTTGACCCGGTATCCTCGGATGGGAACATTGTCGGCGACGCCAAGTACTTCACCCTGGTGCGGGGTCAGCGGCTGCCGCCAGCCAAGTTCTCTGTGATTGCCGAACACGTCTGGCTGTTGGAGAAGACCGGCGCACCGATCACGTTCCTCGTCTTTGGGAACGACCGGCGGGTGCCGGTCCTGTGGCTCAAGAGGTACAGCAGTCTGGTATCTGACGTTGTCTTTTACCTTCTGGCTGATAATGGCACACTGGAACATCTCGCCGTGCCAGAACGAAGCCTATCTGCGTCCGCAAGTAGGGAGACCCAATGAGCCAGACTGGAAAGAGCCTCACCAGCACCGAACGCGACATGGAAGCGCTTGAAGTCTTTGTCGTGCGCAATCCCGACCTCGAACAGCTGGAAGCCCTGCTGGATCAGTTCAACATCTTCGAAGCCATCGGCGCCGTTCGGCAGGAACTGCGCCACTCCGACTTTCTGGCTTTCCTGCTCAACCCGCAGCAAAACCACCGCTTGGGCGATGCTTTTGTCAAGCGGTTGCTCCAGAAGGCACTCATCGCCGCACAGAGCGCGTCTATTCCTGTCAGTCCCATTGACTTGGATGTATGGAGCCTTGATGAACTGGTCATCCAACGCGAATGGCAAAACATAGACATCATGATACTGGATGAAGCGCACAGCCTGGCCATTATCATCGAAAACAAGATCAGCGGCGGCGAGCATTCTGGGCAACTGAAACGCTATCGTCATACCGTTGAACAACACTATCCCGACTGGTGCATCATCGGCCTCTACTTCACACCTGATGGAGACCCTGCATCGGACGACAGCTACCTGCCTATTGGCTATGATCTTGTCGCAGAGTTGGTCGACAGACTGGCCGAGTCTCGAGCTTCGACGCTTGGCCCTGATGTACGCACACTGATGATCCACTACACGCAAATGCTGAGGAGGCACATCGTGGCTCAGTCTGAAATCGCCGAACTATGTCAACGCATCTACCACAAACACCAGCGCGCTTTGGACTTGATCTACGAGCACCGTCCTGACCTCCAAGAGCGAATCCGCGCGCTCTTGGTGAGTTTGGTTGAGGAAGCGCCTGGGTTGCACCCAGATCGCAGCACGAAGACCTACATCCGCTTCGTTGCCAGGGAGTGGGACAGCCCCGCGCTGCGGCAAGGCAGCGGTTGGACGCCCTCTGGACGCATGTTGCTCTTCGAGTTTGAGAACGCGCCCAGGCATCTGAAGCTGAAACTGATAATCGGGCCTGGTCCCAAAGAGATCCGCCAGAAGCTGCACGAACTGGCTCACAGGAGCGCCGTTCTTACGGCGTTCAGGGCGCTAGCGGGCAAGTGGAACACGATCTTCCTCCGCGATCTCCTGCGCGCGGAGGACTATGATGGCGCTAGCGCTGACGACCTAGAGGACCTGATTCGCGAACACTGGAGCCACTTCCTTCAGAGCGATCTGCCGAGGATCAATGAGACTGTAGCGGCAGAGCGGTGGATCTGGGAGCCCCCGTCCAACGAGCGAAGCGCCTGATCACGTCCGCTACAAACCGTGTGCCGCCAAGGAAGGCTCATGAACCCTTTCACCATCCTATCCGCCGTCCAGCAAGACTACCTCACCTACGTCCGCGCTTTTCAGCGTTTCCGGGATGGTTCCCTACGCTGTGATATGTACGAGATATCTGTGGGACTCCAGTGTTCGCCAGGCCCACCTCAGTCCGGAAATGCTCTCCCAGATATGGGCAAAAGGCGGCTTTTTGGGGGAAAACGACATATCCGGGGGACAAACGCGACCCAGAAAGGCAAACAGGGTGTCGCTACGGCCCACGAATAATCCCCTTCCTCATCACAAACTAGGGAACCATCCCTCATTTTGTCTTCAGTGGACATGCTTACCTCCGGTAACACTTTCATTTGAGGCAATCATACCACTTCGGTAACATTCTAGGTGAATGAATGCGGTGTTCTTGACTTCGTAGTAGTATTGTGCTATACTATGTTGGTCTCGCATTGACGAGGCCCCCCGCAGCGGTCCGCCCGGGCTACCCCGTGCTCGTCACCGTCCATCGTGACCATTCGGCAGCAGTCGTCTATCTTCTGGAAAGGAGCGGTGATCCCATGTCTGCCATATTCAGCCCGTCCAAATCCCTTCTGGTGTGCATTGCATGGTCAGTAGCACTGGCTCTGGCTGCAGTAGTGGTGCTTGGTCTGGGTGGTTCGCTGGCCACGGCCGCTAGCGAGCCGCACGGGTCTAGCTTGATGCCAGATGTCGCTGACTGGCAGGTGTCAGGCCGGGTGTACCAGGGCGATTGTGGTATCGAGCCGCCCACCTCGCTGCGGTTGCAGGGCGTGAGAGTGGAGCTGTACGGCTCCAATAATGAGGGTGGGTTGGGAACTCTCATCGACCACACGACAACTGACTCCCAGGCGTGGTACGGGTTGACGGTTCCCGAAGATCACAAATCCTGGGAATACTACAACATCCACGAGGTGAATCCAGCAGGGCTCAACTCAGTGTGTGCGACTACCGATCCGAATGGCGAAGCCACGGTCAAGAACGCGGACCAGATTCAATAGAGTTGTTGCGCAATAGTGGATAGAGGTGTATAATAGGCTAACCAATGCGATCGAAGGAGCTAGCCAGTGATCACCTACGAAAAGATCAAGAAAAAGCCACGTGCTCTCAAGAGCATAGCTGGCGTCAGTACAGCTGAGTTTGAGGAACTGTGCCGAAAACTCGTCCCTGCCTGGATTGCATCCGAACACAAGCGGCTCAGCCGCCCCAATCGCCAACGGGCCATCGGGGGTGGACGCCGTACACACTTGAATTGCAGGAACGGTTGTTACTGACACTGGTCTGGCTGCGCCTGTATTTGAGCACAGAGGCACTGGGTTTCTTCTTTGACATTCACAAGTCAACCGCCAGTCGCAATACGAGACGACTTCTGCCCGTCTTGCGACAACTGGGAGACGCTACCTTGGGCTGGCCCGACCCTCCCAAGCGCGGGGAAGGCAAGAGCGTTCAAGAAGCCTTGCGCGACTACCCTGATTTGCTGGCCATTATTGATGCGACCGAGCAGGCGATACAACGTCCTGGTGATAACGAGCAACAGAAAGCCCATTACTCTGGCAAAAAGAAGCGCCACACACGCAAGACGCAAATCGTGGTCAACGAAAAGGGTGAGATCCGCGACGTCAGTGCGTCCACGCCCGGCTCAGTGCATGACCTGGAACACTTTCGACAATCCGGGACGGCTGAGAAAATCCCAAAAGAGGCCACAGCCGGGGGAGACTCTGGTTATCAAGGTTTGCATAAAGAGTTGCCTGATCACAATGTCTTTGTCCCTCACAAAGCCAGGCGTAACCATCCCTTGACTGAGGATGAGAAACTGGCTAATCGGGAGTTGTCGAGCGTGCGCATTGTGGTTGAGAACACGCTAGCCGAACTCAAGCACTTCAAGGTCCTATCCCACCGCTTTCGGCACGCGCTTGACAGCTACGATGACGCCTTTCGTGCTGTCGTTGCCATTGTCAACCCGCGTATTGCACTACGGGTGGCAGCGGCTTCGGTCACATAGACAGGGAACGAGTTCCAAAGACTCTGTCCTCTCCTTGTCCTGTCTTGTTGTGCAACAAATCTA
>JGI24025J20009_10002125_pt1 | contig 14557 bp, 14 predicted proteins | sample Cruoilmetagenom3_FD_20009 | JGI IMG/M metagenome (IMG submission 20009)
ACAGCAGATTCCAATATTACTGGAAAAGTTTTATCTTGCTAAAAAAATAATTATCGCTATAACTCTTTATATCATAAAAGATTATTGAGAACTGACACCAAATATTCGGACACCAAATATTCTGCAGACTCGTATGAGCTGAAAACTGAAAAATAGATAATTTGTTATTCAATACAACTTTGGATTGGTTTAACTATTTACCTTTGTAATTTCATTCTCTTAGCCACCTTTCCCACTTCCACTCCCATTCCATTTGTAATAATTATAGCATTAAATGTGGGAAATGTCAAGAAAAAACTTGACAAAAGGAAAAAAATGTGTTATACTAATGCAGAGGGGGTAGTACATATCCCCTTTTTTATGGAAAAATGAGGAGGTAGAAGGGAAATATAAAATAGCACAGCAGTGATATATAATTTTAACCTGGCCGGTTTAGAATCGGAAGATTCTGGGCCGGCTTTTTTATTTGAGGAGGTGATATTATGCCAGCAATAGGAAATGTAGTACCCAAGAAGGGTATGAGGGTAAAGGTATTCAACCTTGACGATACGAAATACTATGGACTTGGGCGGATTATCGATGTATATAACGGGTTTGAGCCACCAGAGTGTTTGATAAAGTTGGATGACGGGATAGAATATCTTGATACGGCATGTGATTGGGTGGATAAGGGGAATGCGGACCGAATTGAAATTAGTATAATGGGCAGGGTATTATTTAAGGAAAAACCGATGCACATAGATGATACGGGCAGAAGGGGGAAGGTTGAAAGCAGATAGGGGTTTTAAATAACTAAAATTTGTTCCTGTCCCAAACTCTTGTGATGATAAAAAGAGTAGCAATGTGAAACTATCTGTTATCACCAGTAGCCCTATAAGTGGAGTGCCCCGCCTTGGCGGGGCATTGCTTTGTCTATATCTATACTGATCTCATATCCATACGGATCCTATGGACGAGTCTGCGGCCTGTAGATCGACTTTTTTTATTCTATTATCCACCCTGCGTGTAATTGTTGCACTTGGTAGACTACTCATTTATTATTGTTTCTAATCTCTGAATGGCTTGGTTTACTTCTTTATCCATGCCCAACTTCTCCCCATGAAATTTGTCTTTTTTGACACTCTTCCAAATTCTTTTCAATGCAGGAATTGATTCTGTATCACCCAATTTCTCTATGGCTTCCATAAGTCCACCACTTAATAACCATGCAGTATCATCCACACCACTTTTCCTTAAAATATCCCTTAGGATAGGAAGTCCTGAATTGTCTCCAAGTCTGCCAAGCGCTATAGCGATTACATCGTCATACATAGAGCCATAGTGTTCTCTTCTCTTGAATTTTTTCCAAAGTGTTTTCAGCATTGGAATTGACTCGGTGTCACCCAATTTGCCAAGCGTTTCGATTGCATCAGCAAGCAACAGTGTAAGCCCATTGGTGCTATCCTGGTACTCTTCTTCACCTCTTTCATCTACCTTTACTACATACGGTACCTCGGGGAGGGCATTTACTGCTTCATTAAGTATTTTCCGCGCTACCAGAATAGCCGATTTTCCCCCAAGACTCTTCGCCGCGGTGATCGCCACCTCTCTATTTTTATCTTGCATTCCTCGCATTAGCAATGCCCTCATTGACTGGTTACGAGCATCATGCATAAAGAGCATTAGACCCTCTCTGGTACGGTCATCACCAGATTCATACACTTCTTTAAGCAGAGGAGCTACTGCATCACAATCCAGTTGAGATACCAGATCAATAGCAATCCATCGGACACTCTTATCTTTGTCAAATAAAAACTCCCTCAATATTGGAATTCCAGATGTATCACCACTTTTGACTGAGTTATAAGTAATGTGAAACCTCTTAATTTTCTTATTACTTTTTATGTTTAAATAATTCTCCATTTTGGGGAGCATCTTATCATTGGTTTGCCAATCCAAATAAAACGAGCTTTCATGTTCTCACAATCTTATTCAATTTAAATTACATGATTTAAATTCATAATTCAAAAATTCAAGTTCTAAAGATTGATTATCAATCCCTTTTTTCATTATCATTTAATTCGGACTAAATACAGTACCGACAGGGAATGCCTAAGATGCGTCACAGCTAAGCTCGCCAAGAATTTTCGTGACGTATCATTTAAAAGCAGATTAAGTTAATTAATATCTTCTGTCTTATGCTAAAGAGCGATTAGTTAAATATCACAGCATCAATCCAAAGAAGTTATATCTTTACATGAAAGAACTCGAGTTCAGGGTTAATAACCGAAGAAATAAAGATCTGGATGAAGTTTTACTTAAATATCTGTTAGATTATCGGTTCATATCTGGATAATTCCCTTTTTAAAAAATTAACTTCACTTATAATATTATTTTCCAATTCTCTTATATCATCCAAATCATCTTTTGGAAATTTAAATATCCTTTTGTATACCCACCACTCATTTTGTTTTTCATAATTTCTTTTTTGTAAACTCGCTGCTAATGTTTTTTGCAACTCGTCTCTAAGCTTCTTGTAATTTTCATTATTCTCAGGAAGCCAAATACCAACATAACACGGATTATCATAAAAGTGTGGTCTTCTTGTTTTCTGATTCCATTCAAAAGTAATACCAAATGGATTTTCTTCGAGACACCAATCTTCCTTGTATAATATTAGCTTGGGATAACCTATTTCTTTATCTTTTGAAACTGCCTTCCATTTTTCATCTGTACATTCTTTTCGCATCTTTTCAAGCATATATTTATAAAAATTCTGGGTTTCATTTTCTACCTCATGTTTTTGTTCAATATTGCGTATCTCTTGTATTGTTCTAAAATGCTTTAAATAGACAGCTACTCTATCTCCTAATTCAAACCGCACCATTTAACCTCCTTTTATGACATCTCTGACTATTGACTCATAATCTCTTATAATTTTTTGTATCTCGGTATCCTTAATTTCAGTCGCCAAATCGCTTATAATTGTCAATATGTCGTTATATGTAACATGTATAAAAGATATTTCTATTCCTTCTTGTAAGTTCTCATATGGGGATAAGTATATTAAGATCGCGCTACGGAAAGAACGTCTGATTCGAGAGCTTTGGTTTTTCCCCTCTCCTTGTTTTATTGAACTTATGCTTATTTTATTTTCAATTACACAACGCCAATTACAGCCTTTTATCACAATATCTGGAATCGCCTCTGAGGCTTCCTCTTCTCGTGTTATCTCTACATTCTTTAAACTTTCTGAATTATTAATATCTTTCCACAACGCAATGCCATCCTTATCTCTCTTGTTCCATCTATCAAAATTCTGGTTATATAACATCTTATCATTTCGATGATATTCCTCGACTTTAGAAAGAAATTTACTGATAAACTTTGTCCCAAGCCTATGAGAGCCCCATGGATCTAAAAGCCATCCTATGATGTTAGAGTGTATAAGCTCATTAGTTGCTCCTGCAATCTCAAATATATTTTTATTTGATTTAAACCACCTGTTGTGCAATTTAGCCTTTATTATTTCAACTTTAAGATTCTTTAAATTTCTCTCTAACGTATTTATATCCTTAATTTTTATATTTTCAAATTCTTTTTGCATCGAGACAAAACTGGATTGAAATTCTGTTATATCCATTCTATTCCAGTATACTAAAGAATTAAAAAACCGAAATTAACGAAATTTTTTATATCTCGGAAATGATCAATAATTTATAACATTGCCATATTTATCATACTTTGATAATTGCTAAATTAATATTATCTATATCTAAACTCTAACCGAAAAAAATTTGGAAAAATATTGGTGTCAGTTCTGCCTAACATCTGTAGCTACAAGAGGTTATGGCGACACTTTTTTAGGTCGCCTTATTCTTCGACTAAATATCTTAAATCCCTATCTTGTTATGCTTTATATATCGAAGTAAAGGGAGTATTTTTTCTGAGAACTGATGGCAGATTCACGCTGTAAAAGTTTTATATAGCCAACATAAAGTTTCGTTATAACTCTTTATATCATAAAAGATTATCGAGAACTGACACCAAATTTCCTTCTCTTCGCCACCTTTCCCACTTCCACTCCCATTCCTTTTGTAATTATAGCATTAAATGTGGGAAATGTCAAGAAAAAAATATCAGCGCCTGCCTGCCCATACGGGTCCGTAGGGACCGGCAGGCAGGGATTTATCGGATAATGTAAAAAGTAGCCTGTCCCCTTTTTCTAAAATAAAGTATCGTTATAACTCTTTACATTATAAATGATTACTGAGAACTGACACCAATTTACTCTTACTGAGAACTGACACCAATTTACTCAAATCTTATTTTTTAGCCTGACCCCCATTTTCTTAAAAAACCGAGAGTTTTAAGATTTCAATGCTTCATCTAAACATCTATTCATTTTTTCTAGATTAAGTTTTAATATTTCTTCGTCACCTAATTTTATTTTCGCACCTGTATAATGTGCTTCTAATTTAGCTCTCATAGTTGTAATCGTACCAAATACACCTTCAAGAATTGTTTTATTACCGAATGAAGATTCCATCTCTTCACTAAGAAAAATTGGGTAAAATATTTTTTCGTGCCTTCTCATTATCGAAATACAATCGCCCAACCCAACTTGGAGATGAATCTTGCCTATATCTGTTATTCCATTTTTTTTCATGATTTTTAGTGCCCGTTTATACATAGCAGGATCTACTGCTTCTTCAAACCAATCTTTGTTTTCTGGATCATACAATTTCTTTTTTATAAGATTTTTCAATTTTTTCTCAAGCATTAAGAATTCGTCTTTAAACTTAGTTGTTTGGATCTCTCCACCAAATAAATCATCTTTTGTTTCAGACCTTATTTTTAAAATAAACTCATTTAGTAATTCAGCCTTTCCCCCCTCACTTGTGCATCTTAATCTTAATTTTTTAAGATAAGTAGTATCATGCGATTCTAGAATAGTTTTTATGGGAGTTGCATAAAATTTAAAATCTTCTTTATTCGGTTCTCGCCCATCTTTCTGCATAATCCTAGATAATATTTTTTCAAAAAGTCCAATCATTACACTAATTCCACCATTTGTAAGAATAAAACCTTTTGATTTAAGATGCCAATTATTTGGGAAATTTATCTTCAGAATATCAAAATATTTTGAAAGTGATGAACCCACTTTTTTTACACAATTAGAAGGATCTTCGTCGTGTAAAGGGTTTTTAATATTTTGTAGGGTGCAGTCTTCAACCAAGTTTCTATTTCTAATAGCAATACATACAGCTGAAATTTTTATCATGTCTTTCCTTTTTCTTACGCCTGTAGAAGGATAATAAATTTTGTAAAATAGAGGTCCTTTGTCTTCATTATTTAGAAATTTAGCAACGTTTGATATGACTCCATCTTTTTCAGATGGGATCATTTCTCCATTAAGATCCCAAAGTAAATCCGGATTAACAGGTTTTTGGTTTTTATTTATATCCAAAAAGAATTTACATTGTTCTTCTATGTCTAAATGTTCGAATGCCGTTATTGGCATATTAAAGTAAAAACTCTTCTCAACATTTATGAAGGCATATAACCTATGTTGTCCATCAATAATCCAACAGCTTCTATAATCTTTTGGAAATTGTAAGATTCCATAAGCAATTCCAAGATATGGCCACTCTGTACTACTATAATTAGGCCCTTTTATAGCATGGAATTTGACATCTAAATCTTTCTTGAAAGAGATTATTATATTGTTTGGAAAGCTTCCGCCATCCTTAATATAATTAGCTATTTTTCGCAATCTTTCCTTTCTGATGATCCTTTGATAATATCTTTCTTTGCCAACTTCTCTCCTTGCCACAAAAGCAACTTCAAGTAGATCCTTTGGATTCATAACAAAATTATATACATTTACTTTTCCAAATTTAATTTGAAAAGCTGGAACAGTTATTGGTAGTTGTTGGATTGGTTTAATCCTCATTTCTCCTAAAAGATCATACTTCGCATATGGTTTAATATAACTATATAGATTTGAGTAGTATTCTAAAAAATCGTCATTCCAAATATAAATACTTGGACGATGGTTCGCATATTCATAGTCAAGTTTTCTTACTTTTATATTCTTGGTAACAATAATATATTTGAAAAAGTTATATTTACTGTATTTTGGATGTTCTTTAATCCCTCTTTCAAGTAATGGTATTTTTCCACGAAATTCGTTTATAGCAGATCTTAAATTTTTCTTACCTAACTTTCGTTTAGTCTTGCATTCTATAACCAAAAAAGCATTTTCCCAACCACCACAAGCATCAACCTGAATTCCATTTATTAAGAAATCATCTCTTGCACCATCAACATCATTAAATTCTAAATTTTTGAGGAACTGTACAATATATTCTTCAAATCGAGTTGCATATTTTTTCTTCCCTTCTATTTTTTCCCCAGCATCCATAATAGTCATGTTGTCAAGGTTTCCCTTTGTTAGATATTCTATCTGAAAAAAATTTGGGGTCAGGCTCGACTATTTGCATATTATTCCTGCTTCCCGCACCATTATTCTATCATAAAATTGTGTTTTGTCAAATGAAAAGTCAAATAGTTGAGTCTGCCCCCCATTTCCACTGTAAAAGTTTTATCTTGTCAAGAAATAAAGTTTTCGTTATAACTCTTTATATAATAAAAGATTATTAAGAACTGACACCAAATTTTCTCCGTCCAATATTCCTCTTGCTAACGTGAGATAATGGTGTCAGTTCTACCTAACATCTGTAGCCACAAGAGGTTATGAGCCGATAAAGATAGTATTTTTTCTGAGAACTGACAGCAGATACTCCTTAACATACATTTTAACAGTTGTCTATTTCCTCCAAGATCTCCGTTAACTCTGTCAAAGTCCATTTGCGACCGCATTTACAATCTCCATTGTATGTATTAGGATACTGACCACCCTCGACTTCAAGTACTACTTCCTTCCCGCATAGACATTTGATTATTACTTCGGTTTGCATAATTACCCCCCTCTTTCAACTATTTCAAATTGTTCACGTCGATCATTATGAATCAAAGCAGAATTATAAAGTTCTTCTAACTCTTTATATAACTTAAACAAGAATCTATCTTTGTATTCTCTAAAAGGAGTCTGATTTACATAGTGGTCAAATAAATTTTTTTCTTTTTCAGTTGGACCAATAATAAAAAAGTAAGTAGGAAATCTCCTTGGTATTTTTAAAAGCCTATCTAAACCAGATTTTACTCTTGTTGTTTCTTCTACTTCAAAAGCGTACACCGGGAATAATCCGTAATCATCTTCATCAAACCATAAGGTATCTATCTCTCTAATCTTTGCCAAGTTGGGCCCCCTAAAGATATCGGTGCAGTCGGAGACACTCACAAAATTTCTCAACGATTTTCCTTGAAAAGTTCTAATAGTTTGATCGTGGGGGGGTGCATAAGTCTCATATCCGTAAATTTTCCCAAGTGTGACTAACATTCCTTGAGCAATTCCGTGATTGATCTCTGACTCTTCGGTAAAGTTTTGTGCCCCAGGCTTTACATGAATCTCTTTTACAACCTTATAAATGCCACTTCTTTCAGGGGGTACTGGTTCAAAAATTTTATATTGCCTCACAACTCTTCTAATAGTATCTCGCCAAGTTGGATTGGTCTTAGTTTTTGGATGACCCTCCACAATTTTGTTAATTTCAGACAGATGGCCTTGCCCACCTAATTCTAATAAGGCATCTCTCACAACATCTTTCCATGTTAATTTTTGCTTATTCATTTCAGTGAGAAATTGGAATCAGGCTTAACTATTTGCATAGGTAATAATCTTCACTTATGGTACAATCTAAGTATTTTCGTAAGATTTTTCTTACTTGTTCCTTCAGTTAAAATTATAGCACTAAATACGAGAAATGTCAAGTGAAAAATCAAGAAGAATGAAACATCAACATCAATAAACACATTATTTTCTCAATTTCGCGACCTTTATTGAATTGAATGGATTTGGGCAAACCGGTAGTTGCAAGAAAGGTCTTATTCTAAACCGCCCTTTTGTTTTACTTTCAATATCCCAGCAACCAGCGATAGAGTGGTGTATATTGTATCACCACTCCCTTCTCTTTTATCTTCCTTTCGGTGTCCTCTGTGATTAGAAGAACTTCTTGTATTCCAAGGGATTTTGCCCCCGTAATGAGCCCTTCTTTTTCTCTCTCCTTGATCTCTATACCAGCACTGACATTAAGAAGCACTTTTTTACCCCCATCCTCGATAACAAAATCAACCTCTCTATCATTCCGCCAGTAATATATATCAGTCCCTCTCCTCCGTAGTTCCAGATAGACTACATTTTCTATATTTCTACCCAGGTCTTTTGAAAATGTGAAACCCACGGCATTTCTCATCCCGGTGTCTATTACATAAACCTTTCTCTCGTTTCTTAGCTGTTTCCTGAAACTGTACGAGAAGAGAGAAAGAAATCCTATCAAATACGCCTCTTCTAAAAATCCGCTGTATCTTCTTACTGCATCTGGAGGTATCTCTAAATCTCCCCCCAATTTTCTAAAACTCATTAGATTCCCTGCATTCGTAACGTAATTTATAGCAAGTCTTTTCAGGGTTATAACATCTCTTATCCTGAACCTCTCAACAACATCGTGATAGAGAATATCCTCAAAATATTGCTTTAACAGAGTTTTCTTAACCTCCTCACTCTGGTTCAGCGTAACCTCGGGAAACCCACCCCAATTGATATACTCAGCGAGATGGTACTTTATTCTCCGCTTCTTGCCATAGATATCCTCTTTACCTCTTATTTCTATCTTTTTGGTTAGTAAAAACTCCTTGAAAGAGAAAGGGAATATCTCGAATGAAACCTGTCGCCCGGTAAGGAGTGTGGAAAATTCACGACTCAAAAGAGCGGAGGATGAGCCCGTTACCAGAATTTTTACCTTACCCTTTTCCCTTTCCTGTATTCCCCTCACCCATCTTTCCCAGCCGGGGATGGTCTGTACCTCATCAAGAAATATCCAGGCGAAATCATCGGGATTTAGATGCTCCCTGTAGACTCCGTAGATTTGTTCCATAAGGGCAAGCGAGGTTTCTCCGGCAAAGAAAGGCTCTTCAAAATTTACATACAGGGTTTGTTTCGGGTCCACCCCTCTGTTCAATATTTTATATATTACCTGAAACATCAGGGTAGACTTACCTGACCGCCGTACTCCTTTAAACACGAGCACCTCAGGTAAATCAACAAATTTGAGAAGCCTCTCTATAACTTCCCTCCCGAAACCGGTATTTAGTCTTTTCCCGCTCCAGATGTTCCACTCATAAAGTATCTCAAGGAGTTTGGATTTTTCCATAATATTTGCCTTTCTTAATAGGTCAATTTATAGACTTTTTGACTTTTATGATATGTCATTATACCACATTATTATTGTTTTGTCAAGAGAAATTTCACCACAAAGGCAAAGTCACGAAGAAATATAAATAAAAATCTGAAATCTTTCTGTTCGTAAAGAATCCCCCTACTAAATTCCTATTTGTCAAGAGAAAAAGAATTGGACGCAGATAAAGGAAAGATTTTCATTCAACAGGGACTTTTACGAGACTTGGATGAGATTTTATAGACCCTCGTCGCAAGAGAAGTCATTGATCTTATCTCTTATGATATTTTTCGTGAATTTCGTGTCCTCCCTGCCTGCGGCAGGCAGGCGTGGGTAAAAACAAGCTCCTACTCTGATTCGTCTTCGTCCTTGAACGCCCTCGAGACCACTCCGGAGAACATACGGCTGATTCCCATTGCTATAAGCCCCACTCCCACTCCTATTAATACACCGGCACCCGTTCTTCCACAAAGCATACCTATTCCCAACCCGAGAACTACACATCCGGCAAACAAAATTCCACTGTACTCGTATGCGCTTGTGTGTCTTTTCTTTTTCATTATTCCCCCCATTTAAAAGTAAGCAGTAAGGAGTAAGCAGTAAGCAGTCAATTTTCAATTGTCAATTGATATTTGGTTATCGGTTATCGGTGGTCAGTTTAGATCAGCCTTGCCAGTAGTTATAGGGCGCTATTTCAAAATTATACAACACCCAAAAACCATTTTGTAAGTATGCCGACAAGTACAGAAAACAGTATGCTTGAAAGAGTACCTATTAAATAGTACTCGGCAAACTTTCGATTCTTTAGGTCTTCAAAACGGGTAATAGACTTTGCAGTAAATATCAATGCAACAGATGCATACTGGTTTATTAAAACGAGAGTCAAAGTAAAAATCCTTTCGAGAATCCCGATTACAGCTCCCGCTCCTTTAAAACCGGTCTCTGGCAATGAAAACTTTTTTAGTATCCCACGAACGATAAAATGGCCGACCACCACCGCCAATATATACGATGCCAAATAAATTCCTATAATCCCAATATCTAATTCAACCATTACAACCCCTTTTTGTAAAGCCTTTTCCCCTTTACTTTTCCTTGTCAAGCATTTTTGCTTTACTTTCGTTTGTCAAGTGTTTTTACTTTACTTTCATCTGTCAGGCATTTTTGCCTTACTTTCACTTATCAGGCTTATTTGCCTTACTTTTTAAAGCTGGTAGCTATTCTTAAATAAAATCTTAACGAGGTTTTCGGCGTCGGCAATCAACTCCCAATTTCCGGCTTTCAAAATCTGAGATGTCGCCTGTTTTGTAATGCCAAAATTCCCACCCAATTGCTCATAGGTGTAATCTGGATGAAGTCTATAATAATTTGCTATTTCCCTCTGTCTTTTTGTCCATGAATTTTCCAAAACCCCAATAAAGCGTAACAATGTATTAATTATTGTGTCGGTTTGATTGGGTGCATCTGAAGATTTGATAAATATCCTTCTTTTTTTCTTTTTACACAACTCTAAGGTATCCCTGGCTCTGTAAAATGCACTTCCCCTCATCCCCATTTCCTGGGTAAACGGTTTCTCGATATCGCCAATTCCAACACCGCAATAAATATCCACTTGCAATTTACTTCTGATGATAGTATATATATCATACACTTTTTCGGGATTTATCAAGGCTCCTTGAAATTCATCACCAACCGTCGGTCTAAAAGAAACAACTATATCGTCGGGAAATTTTTGGTTTATCTCTTTGAGCACCTTCTCTAATGTCACAAAAATATCTCGCCAACCATTTAAATCCCTCGAGCTTTTTATATCACCAATTATTACACATTCATTTGACATTTTCCCTCCCTGATAAAAAGTAAGCAGTGAGGAGTAAGCAGTAGGCAGTCAATTGTCAATTTTCAATTGTCGATTGCCAATTTGTTAGTATACTAATTATATAACAAAAAGCACAATTTGTCAAGGAAAAAAGAATTGGACGCAGATTAACGCGGATAAAGGAAGGATTTTCATTAAACAGGGACTCATACGAGACTGGGATGAGACTTTAAATTTAAAAATTAGTTTGTCTCTTATATTCTCTTACCTGCCTACCGGCAGGCAGGCAATCCCTGTTATTTTTTTATTTTTCAGTGTCTTTCGTGTCCTCCGTGGGCCGCTTTTCCCCAATCCATTCCATACGGGTCCTTCGGAGAAGTATCAAGAAAAATAAATCATGAGACTGGCGGGCAACGGTTCCTTAAAAATTTTCTTGACATACCTTCATTTTTATGCTATAATCCAGTAACAAATATCAAAAATCAAATATTAAATATCAAAATTACTTGCCTTCCGTCGTGGGCTTTTATTAACTCCCATGAAAGACACGAACAACACGGAAATTACTGCATATAACCTTTAGTGCCATCTGTGTAATCCGTGGCTTTTTTTAGTGTCTTCCGTGTCCTTAGTGGGCTAAGAGATCGAGTTTGATTTTATGCGGATTGATTACGAAAGAGCGTTGAACGAGGAACAGTACAACTGTGTTACCGCCGGAGAAGGTCCCATCTATGTACTCGCCGGCGCGGGTTCCGGCAAGACCAGGGTGCTCACATATCGCACTGCATGGCTTATTGAGAACGGGGTCCTGCCAAATCGAATAATGCTACTCACATTTACCAACAAGGCGGCGAGGGAGATGCTCACCAGGGTGGAGACCCTGACCGGATTGAATCTGCGAAATCTGTGGGGAGGCACATTCCATCACATCGGCAACCTCATTTTACGCAGGATGGGAAACTCTATCGGGCTCGCCCCCGATTTTATGATAATTGACGAGGGCGACGCAAACTCTCTTCTAAATGAATGCAAAAGGGAATGTGGCATACCACGGGATGGGAAATTTCCAAAGGCAAAGGTCTTGAAAGAGGTTATATCGAACTCCGTCAATTCACTACGGGATATTTCAACGACGCTCTCGATGAGATTTCCGCATCTCATCGAATTCTCTCCCGAAATCGTAAAAATAGAAAGGGAATACAGGGTGAGGAAGAAAAGGGACAACCTGATGGATTTCGATGACCTTCTCTATTACTGGTGGGAAGTTCTGAACAACGGAGATCTGGTATACAACTTCGAGCACATACTCATCGACGAATACCAGGACACAAACCTACTTCAGGCAAAAATAGTTGACAAAATTGCCGAGTGGGTCGGCAATATCACCGTCGTTGGCGATGACGCCCAGAGCATATACTCATTCAGGGGTGCAGACTATAAAAATATAAGAGATTTTCCACTGCGTTATCCAGATACGAAGATTTATAAACTGGAAACAAACTACAGAAGTACACCGCAGATACTTCATCTCGCAAATGAGATAATCGAGAGAAGCGACGCGCGCTTTAAAAAAAGACTCATTCCCGTTGAGAATAACGGCGATACTCCAACCGTGGTCGCCACAAGAGACACATACGACCAGGCGAGGTTTGTAGTTTACAAGATACGGGAGCTGATAGACAGGGGAGATTCGTACTGTGATATAGGTGTACTTTATAGAGCCCACTATCAGTCTGCTGAACTCGAAATTCAACTCTCAAAATCCGATATTCCATACATCGTGAGGTCGGGTGCCAGATTTTTTGAAAGGGCACATATAAAGGATGTTCTCTCCTACCTTCGAGTGATTGTAAATCCGAGAGATTCGGTATCTTTCAAACGATTACTGAAGCTCGAAGAGGGTATAGGCGATGTAACCGCGCAGAAGATTTACGACAAAATAGGCTCTGCCCACTCTCCCCTCCACGAATTTCTCTCATCCGAGCAAGAAGTGCCAGAAAGGGCGGTCTCCGGGATAAGGAATTCGAAAAGAATTCTCGGCAGTATAATAAAACTCCATCCCTCGGAGGCGATAAAATTTATTTTTGAATCGGGATATGGGGAGTATCTTGAACTCTCCTACCCAGATGCACAGGAGCGAAAAGAGGATGTGGGCATTCTCGTTGAAGTTGCAAAGAGACACAGGTCACTGTCGAGATTCTTATCAGAGGTTACACTCTCTGAGCCCGCAACCGGGGAAGACAGTTACATCGTACAAACGGGCAATGATAGCGTGGTTCTTTCCACCATTCACCGCGCAAAGGGCCTCGAGTGGAAGGTTGTGTTTCTCATATATGCCTGCGATGGCGGACTTCCCATGGCAATGAGTTATAAATCTTTAGAGCAATATGAGGAGGAGAGAAGACTGTTCTATGTCGCCGTTACAAGGGCAAAGAGAGAATTGTATATAACATATCCCATGAGGTCATCGAGAGCAAGGTCATATCTGTCCGCATCGCCTTTCCTGAGGGAATTGGACGAGGGCGCATACCAGATGATGTGGCTGTAGGATACAGAATCATTGGACGCAGATGAACGCAGATCACCACAGATAGGAGTGGAGAGAGTAAAGCGAAGGGCGTTGAGCGTAGAGCGTAAGGCGAAGAGAGAAGGGAGAAGAGAGTAGGCAGTAAGCAGTAGGCAGTAAGCAGTAGGAAGTAAGCAATAGGCAGTAAGCAATAGGCAGTAAACAGTAAGCAGTAGGCAGTGGAAAGGAAAAAGTGACTAATGACCCAATAACGAACAACATATATAATATGTGTAAGAGAATAATTAACCACGGATAAACACAGACTGACACCGATCTTATGAAATAAAAAAATATCTTTGTCTATCTGCGATAATCTGCGTCAAAAAAACAAGAACTAAATTAACCACGGAGTCACACGGATGGATATAGAAGTTAAAAAGTTAAAGGTCAAAACTTAAATCTAAAATCTGTGAAAATCTGTTTAATCCCTGCCTGTCATACGACCTGTATAGGCGGCAGGCAGGTGTGGTTATATCTTTGACTTTTACCCGGAGAGCGTATGGAGGCTTTAAAGGTTATAGTCGTCGCCGTAATGGCGGGATTTGCGGTATCCGCACTGGTAATCATCTTTATGGCATTATACCGTAATCTAAACAAACTTGGCAGGGGCAAGAGAGTATTGATAATTAGATTCCTCTGCATACTGCTGTCGCTTCTTATTTTTGTGAGCCTGGCTACCTACACGAAAACAGATTACATAAAGAAAGGGATAATGGGATTCTCCCTTGGGGAAAGTGTTGCCAACAGATGTGGTGTGACAGGCGCCTTCATCTCTCACATCCTCTTTGTGCTGTTTGGAACATCTGCCTATATCATTCCGATCGTCTTATT
>JGI24025J20009_10002126_pt1 | contig 14552 bp, 16 predicted proteins | sample Cruoilmetagenom3_FD_20009 | JGI IMG/M metagenome (IMG submission 20009)
AAAACATTATCTTTGATAATTGCAAGTGGGTGCAATCAACGAAAATTAGGTGTTGAAGGAGAAGAGAAGTTTATAGGAAGGGGGGTATCTTACGAAGTCAGAGATTTCTGAATTTTTCAGAAATCTCTTTTATAGTAATTGACAGAATTTCTAAAGTGTTGTAAATTATATTTAGTCTTTTAGGAAATCTAAACTATTAAGGAGGATGAATGATGAGGAAAAAAAGAAGAAAAATGGTAGGAGTACTAATTTTATTTCTGATGCTCCTGAGTCTTTTTGCTTTCAGTGGCCAGGCAACAGGACAAAAGATACGTATAGCTGTTATGCCTTTTAAACTGCATCATATCCATCAGTGGTGGACCTGGGATTGGGATGTAGGAGGAGGAATAGCAGATATGCTTATTACAGACCTGGTAAACACAGGTAAATTCAGCGTAGTTGAACGAGAGCGCCTTGAAGAGATACTTCAAGAACAGCACTTAGGAGTAGAAGGTGTTACCAGTGCAGCTACGGCAGCTAAAATAGGTAGAGTCCTTGGAGTGCAACTATTTGTCTTTGGCTCGGTTACCGAATTTAATATTGAAAGAAAAATATATTCTTTACCTATTGTGGGAAAGGTTGTAGATGGAAAGGCAAGATGTGCTCTTCAAGCAAGATTGGTTAATGTAGAAACCTCTGAGATTATGGCAACTATGGAAGGAAGCGGAAGAAAGTCTCAAACAGGTGTTAAATTTGGTGCTATGTGGGGAGATTTAGAAGGATTAACATTTGATGCCCATGAGTTTAGAGAACATCAGCTTGGTCAAGCTACAGATAAAGCCGTCGAGGATTTAGTAGTTCAAATTGAAGAAAAATCTGCTGGTTTAAAACCTGCTTTTGTCCCTGAAGTAGCTGTGTCTGAAGCTCCTGCAGCCCCTGCACCTGGAGTAGCTGTGCCAGAAGCTGCTTTACAGGGTGAAGGGCTTGTTGCTTATTTCAAGGATAAAAGTGTTACCATGGTTACCATAAATATGGGAAGGAATAGGGGAGTTTTACCAGGTAACATTTTTGAGCTGTATAAAATCACCGATGAGATAAGAGACCCTGTTACAGGTAAAGTAATTAAAAAAGAGAGGGAGAAAATAGGAGAAATTGTAATTTACGAGGTAGAAGAATTATCAGCAACAGGAATAGTAACCCAACTGGTGGAAGGTGAAAGAATTCGCATTCGTAACGAGGCAATATTGAAAAAGTAGAACAGAGGATTAAAGGATTAAAGAAGTAAATAAAACAGTGAAAACGGGAGATGTGAGAGGCTAAAGCCTGCAGCTACTAATTCGACTATGAGCGATGAGCTATCAGCTATGAGCTATTTATATGATTTAATAATAATTGGAGCTGGGCCAGCTGGTTTAACTGCATCCATTTATGCTCAAAGAGCGGCATTAAATGCGTTAGTTCTTGAAAAACTTGCTCCAGGAGGACAAACCCTATTTTCAGAGAAAATTGAGAATTATCCTGGTTTTTCACAGCCAATCTCTCCGCAGAAGTTAATGGAAGAGATGCAGAAACAGGCTGAAAACTTAGGGATGAGGTTAAAACGGGAAGAGGTAGAAAAAATAGGGATAGAGAATAATAAGAAAGTTGTATATACTAAATCTGGAGGAAAATACAAAACATTATCTTTGATAATTGCAAGTGGGTGCAATCAACGAAAATTAGGTGTTGAAGGAGAAGAGAAGTTTATAGGAAGGGGGGTATCTTACTGTGCTACCTGTGATGCCCCTTTCTTTGGAAACAAAAAAGTAGCTGTGGTGGGAGGAGGTAATGTTGCCGCCGAAGAAGCTCTCTATTTAAGTAAATTTGCCGATAAGGTCTATCTTATTCATAGACGGGGAATGTTCAGAGCAGAGAAGATTCTTCAGGAGAGAATATTCAAAAATCCAAAAATAGAAATAATCTGGAAAGCGGTTATTGAAAGGATTTATGGAGAGGCGGAGATAGAAGGAGTTAAAATTAAGAATGTGGAGACGGGAGAAATAAAAGATTTAATCTGTTCAGGTATATTTATTTTTATTGGATTAGAACCCAATACAAATTTTTTAAGAAATGTGGTAAAATTAGATGAGATGGGTTTTGTGAATACAAATCAGAACCTGGAGACAGATAGAAAAGGTGTCTTTGCCTGTGGAGATGTAAGAAAAAACGCCTTAAAGCAGGTAGTAATTGCTTGCGGAGAGGGAGCATTAGCTGCCTATGCAGCCCAGAAATATATAAATGAAGTAAAGGGGATTGAGTATAAATAGTGAATGAATGAGTGAATGGGTAGATGAATGGGTAAATGGGAAAATGAATAAATGAGTGGATGGGTAGATGGGATGATGAGTGGATGAGGAAAGAGTGAAAAGATTCAAATTTTTTATAAAGAAAAAAGGCATCGTATTTTTTGCACTTATTATTGGATTAATAGTCACTTCCCCTGTTTATGCCGACGATTATCTCCATACTAAAGATAGCGGTTTCACTCTTCTTCCCACAAGTGTCAGAGCTATGGGAATGGGAGGAGCTTTTGTGGCAGTAGTTGATGATTGTGAAGCCTGTTATTTTAATCCTGCCGGTCTTGTGCAAATTAGCCAAAGGGAATTAGGGAGTACATACAGCGATTTATATGGATTAGGCCTTTTAAGGCACAGTTTTTTGTCATTTATAGAACCCGATAAGGGAATGGGAGCAGGAGGAATTAACTGGGCTCACCTTGAGGCTGATCTGGAACCTGAAAAATGGAATTACGATATATACTCTTATTCTTATGCCAACTTTTTATCTAATCCTCCCTCAATTTACAGGAGAAGATTCACCTCCTGGGGAGCTAATCTTAAATATTTAAAACAGAATACCCCCTGGGAAGATGGAGCAGGCTACAGTCTGGATATAAGCTTTTTATCAAAGGATGGGAGATTTTCCTGGGGAACTAATATTCAGGATTTAATTTCGGAAATGAGCTGGAAGACGGGAAAAAAGGAGTCCATCCCTGTAAATATAAAATTAGGAACATCTTATATATTTAATCCCTGCTTCCTTATTGCTCTGGATATAGATGCCTCTAAAGAAGATATTCCGAGAGATATTCATTTGGGTGGTGAGTGGTGGATGGGGCACAGACGAAATATCGCTCTTCGTATAGGAGGGACTAAGGTATTCCAGAAGACTGTTGATTTCACTTTTTCTGCAGGCTCAGGCTTTTATATCCCTTTAAAGGAGATGGGGAGATTAACAGGAATTAAACTTGATTATGCTTTCTCTTATAATAAAACCGTAGGGGATACTCATCGATTCTCTCTTTCTTTAATGTTTTATTAGGGAGTTAAGGAATAAAATCTGTTTCCTTGTTTATCTTTAGAGCAAATATTCCTAACAGCTTGATGGTATTTTCTACATCCTCCAGGGAAAGAACTTCAACAGGACTATGTAGATAGCGCGTAGGAACGGAAACTAAACCCGCAGCAACACCTGCCCGAGTTAATTGAATAACATTAGCATCGGTAGGAGTTCCTCTACTCTCTCCCAAAAGCTGATAGGGAATTTTCTCTTCCTGAGCAATTTTAATAAGCATATCTCCCAGATGAGGATTAATATTTGCTCCTTTATAGAGCATCACTCCTTTGCCTACGAATACTTCTCCTTCTCTCCTTTTGTCCATGCTGGGAAAATCAGTGGCTATTCCTACATCTATGGCTATTCCTACTGTAGGATTAATTCCGTAAGCCGCTGTTTGTGCTCCTCTAAGACCAATCTCTTCCTGAACGGTAGAGGTAGCGAAAATTGCCGTCTGGGGAGATTTGTCAGCAATATACCTTAAAACTTCACATACAACAAATGCTCCCACTTTATCATCAAATCCTCGGGAGATGAATAATTTGCCTTGCAGTCTCTCCATTTCTCCAGAAAAAGTAATGGGGTCACCAACAGAAACTAAATTTTCTGCCTCTTTTTTGTCCTTTGCCCCTATATCAATCCATTGTTCAAAAATCTTTACTACTTTCTTTTTTTCTTCCTTCTCCATAACATGAATCGGCTTTTTCCCTACCGCTCCTAACAGAGGCCCATTTTTAGTATGAATATATACTCTTTTCCCGGGAATAAGATGTTCATCTACTCCTCCAATAGAAGAAAAGAATATAAATCCATTTTTGTTGATGTATTTAACCATAAATCCTATCTCATCACAATGTCCGGCAAGCATTAAGCGGGGCTTACCTTCCGGATTTTTTATCCCGATAACATTTCCGTGAACATCTGTCTTTACCTCATCGGCAAATTTTCTCATCTCTTCTTTAATCAGAGTTTGGACTGGTTGTTCAAAACCTGAAGGGCTTGGCGTTTTTACTAATTTTTTCAAAAATTGGAATGACTCTTCTCGCATTTCTTTCTCCTTGAATCATAATTATTTAATTGTAGGGGGTTTACCTCCTGTGTATAAAATAGAGAGAAGAACAGTAATAATCACAAAAATTATAGCTAAGGTGATAACGGCTTTTCCTAAAAAGGTAGTTGCTCCCGTAGGACCAAAGAAAGTCTGCCCTCCTCCTCCTCCAAACCTCGCCCCCGTGCTGGCTCCTCTTCCTACCTGTATCAAAATAACTAAGATAAGGAAAACACAGACTATTATATGAATAGTTAAAAGAAAACCCATTTTTTTCTACTCCTTATATTTGGAGATTTCTGAAAAATTCAGAAATCTCTGATTTCACAGATAAAAGTTCAGATTACACAGATTAGATTATCCTTGCTAAATCGGTGTAATCATTTTTAAGAATCTGTGTAATCAGAGGGCTCTGGAGGTTTTTCAGAGCTCTCATATTTGATTATTTTAGCAAAGAGGTGAGCTTTTAAACTTGCCCCCCCTACCAAGGCTCCATCTATATCAGGTTGTTTCATTAAGCCTTTTATATTTTCTGGTTTGACACTCCCTCCATATTGAATACGAATAAACTCATTTTTATCTTTTCCCCATAAACTTTTTAATTTTTCCCTTATAAAATAGTGCATTTCTTGAGCTTGCTCAGGCGTAGCTGTTTCCCCTGTGCCTATAGCCCATACCGGCTCGTAAGCGATAACTATTTTTTCCACATTTTTAGAATCAATCTTTTTAAAACATCCTCTTAACTGTTTTTCTACTATTTCTTCGCTCTTTCCTCTCTTTCTCTCCTCTAATTTTTCCCCTACACAGACAATAGGAGTTAATCCAAAAGATAAAGCTGCCTTGAGTTTTTTATTTATTTTTTCATCTGTTTCTCCAAAATACTCCCTTCTTTCCGAATGACCTAAGATCACATAATTACATCCTGCATCAAGAAGCATAAGAGGAGAGATTTCTCCTGTGTAAGCTCCCTCTTTTTCCCAGTGCATATTTTGAGCTCCTAAGCCAATACCTGCTTCTTCAAGCAGAGGCTGCAAAGCTCTTAAAAGAGTAAACGGAGGAAAGATGACAACCTCTACCTCCTCTGTTTTATTATAGATTTCCCTTTTTAGCTCCTCTACAAGATGAATAGCCTCATCTAATGTTTTATTCATCTTCCAGTTTCCACCAACAATAGGTTTACGCAAAATACTCTTCTTTATCACCTCTCACGTCTCACGTTTCACGTTTTTCTAATCCTCTTTTGGTTTTTAATCCTCTAATCCTGCTTTTTGCCTTTCACGTCTCACTTCTCACGTTTCATGTCTCACTTCTCACGTTTATTGCCTCTATCCCCGGTAATACTTTACCTTCCAGAAATTCCAAAGAAGCTCCTCCTCCGGTAGATATATGTGTTATTTTATCCTCTAAGTTCAACTTCCTAAGAGCAGCTATAGAGTCACCTCCACCTACAACAATACTTGCTTTTGAGCTGGCTAACATTTGAGCTATTGCCTCCGTTCCTTTAGCAAACTCTTTAATCTCAAATACTCCCATAGGTCCGTTCCAGAAAACTGTTTTAGCTTCATTAATAATCTTTTTAAAAAGTTTAATAGTTTCGGGTCCTATATCTAAGGCCATACAGTCGGGAGGAATTCCTCCTTGACCAACACTTTTTGTGTTTATCCCCCCTTTAGCCTCCTTAGCTACAAGATGGTCAAGAGGAAGGAAAATCTTGCATCCTTTCCGAGGAGCATCCTTTAAAATCTCCTTAGCCTCATCTATTTTACTCTTCTCCCATAATGATTTTCCTATCCCAATCCCTTTAGCTTTAAGAAAGGTGTAAGCCATTGCTCCACCAATAAGAATACTCTCGCACTTATCCAGAAGATTACAAAGAACTCCTATCTTGTCGGAAACCTTAGCTCCTCCCAGAATAGCAATAAAAGGAGCGTCAGGAGAGGTGAGAATTTTCCCCAAAACCTCTATCTCTTTTCTCATTAGAAATCCCACTGCCGAAGGAAGAAACTTTGCTACTCCTACTGTAGAAGCATGAGAGCGATGAGCAGTTCCAAAGGCATCGTTAACAAAAATATCCCCTAATTCAGCAAGCTCTTTTGCAAAATGAAGGTCATTCTCTTCCTCTTCTTTATGGAAGCGGGTATTTTCTAACAGAATAATATCTCCTTTTTCCATTCTTTCTGTTGCTTCTCTTACTTTTTCTCCTACGCAATTGTCTAATTTTAAAACTCTTCTTTCCAAAAGTCTTTCCAGCCGATGAGCCACAGGGTTCATTCGCAATTCTTCAACTACTTTCCCTTTTGGCCTTCCCAGGTGAGACATTAAAATCAAGCTCGCTCCCTTGTCTAAAATATATTTAATAGTAGGAAGAGATGCTCTTATTCTTGTATCATCGCTAATTTTACCTTCTTTGTTGAGGGGGACATTAAAATCAACCCTCATTAATACCTTTTTATCTTTCAGCTCTATATCTTTAACAGATAGTTTTTCCATCTTCACCCATCTACCCATTCATCCTTTTGCTGATGTATTCTGCTAAATCCACCAGCCGGCAGGAATATCCCCACTCATTATCATACCAACTAAGAACCTTCACCATATTCCCACTCATCACCCTTGTTGAAAGAGCATCTACAATTGCCGAGCAACTGTTTCCTACAATATCTCTGGAAACTAACGGTTCCTCAGTATATCCCAGTATCCCTTTCATCTCATTCTCCGAAGCTTTTTTCAAAACAGCATTCACTTCCTCCACAGTAGTATTTCTCTTCACAATGACAGTAATGTCAGAAATGGACCCAACGGGAGTGGGAATGCGTATTGCCATTCCATCAAACTTTCCCTTAAGCGAGGGAATAACCTGCATTACAGCTATTGCAGCATTAGTAGTAGTAGGAATAATTGAAACTGCAGCTGCCCTCGCTCTTCTCAAGTCTTTATGAGGAAAATCCAGGATCCTCTGATCATTAGTATAAGAATGAATGGTGGTCATCAGTGATTTCTCTACACCGAAATTATCTTCAAGTACTTTCATTACTGGAGTAAGGCTATTGGTAGTGCAGGAAGCCATAGAAATAATATGATGTTTACCAGAGTCATAATCTTTCTCATTAACTCCCATATTAATCATTATATCTACACCTTTTCCTGCAGCACTAATAATTACCTTCTTGGCTCCTGCAGTAATATGTTTCCTTGCCTCTTCCGCAGTTCTAAATCTTCCGGTAGATTCTATAACTAACTCTATCCCTAAATCCTTCCAGGGAAGTTGAGACGGTTCTTTAATAGACAGCACCTTTAGTTCTTTGCCCTCAATTAATATATTATNCCCTCTTACTTCTATATCTTCAGGATAAACACCAAAAGCAGAGTCATACTTAAATAGATGTGCTAATGTTTTAGCATCGGTCAAATCATTCACCGCTACAAAATCGAGACTTGCTCTCCTTTTTAAAGCCGCTCTTAAAGTAATTCTTCCAATCCTTCCAAATCCATTAATGGCTACTTTACGCATTTTTAACTCTCTCCTTAATAAATTTAATCAACCTTTTTAAAATGGTCGTATCCTCTCTTTTTTAATTTTATTTTCTTACCCGATGTATCTATTAAATTGAGCCCTTCCTTTTCGTCAACTATCTCACCTATAAGGATAGGAGAAAAACAGAGACTCTCTTCTAATATCCTCTTTTTGTTCTTGAGCACTGTAAAAAGAAGCTCATAATCTTCTCCACCATAAAGTGCCCAATTTAAGGGAGAAGTCTTTAACTCCTTGGCTAATTTTCTTACAGAGGGATTTAGAGGGATTTTTTCCTCCCAGATAACTGCTCCTACACCGCTTTCCTCAGCTATATGAGAAAGATCGGAAATTAAACCATCACTAATATCAATCATTGCATTAGATAATTTACTTTTGGCTATCTGCTGCCCTTCCTTTAATTTAGGACAAGGCATAAGGTGTTTTTTAATGAAAAAGGCTCCCTCTCTCTTTTTCTTCGCATTAAATCCCTCAAGGTAAATTAGCCCTGCTTTTGATGCTCCTAAATCCCCGGTAACATAGATTAAATCTCCCTTCTTCGCTCCTGAACGAAGAATAAAATTATCTTTATTCACCTCCCCTAATAAACATATGGTAACCGTAAAAACAGGTGAGTAAACTAAATCTCCTCCTATTATATCTATTTTGTATAAAGAAGCTATTCTTTTTAATCCCCCGTATAATTCATTGACTAAAGATTTTTTTGTATCCCTGCTCATAGCTAAAGAGATTAAACAATAAGTGGGTTTCCCTCCCATAGCAGCGATATCGGATATATTTATAGCTAATACCTTCCATCCTACTTGAAAAGGAGAGGCATAATCCCAATTAAAATGAACATTTTCTACTAAAGTATCGGTAGTGGATAAGAGAAGTTCTTGGGGAGGTATTTTTACGAGTGCAGCATCATCTCCTATTCCCACAACCACTCTCCTTTGGAAATCTCTCAAATTAGACCTAATTTGCTTAATAAGTTCAAACTCACCTACTTGAGATAATTTCATAATTTATCACCATCAACTCATCTCTAAATATTAGATAATAGATTAGTTTCTGTAAAATTTTCTTCTTTCCTGTTATTACGAGCCTGCCCTGGGGATTGTGGAGCCTGTTCCGCTCCTCGCAACGACGGATGAGAAGCCATCAATGTTCAGATACTATGAGCCATGAGCTATTAGCTATGAGCTAATTAGTCTGGCTGGGGCGGGAGGATTCGAACCTCCGAATGACGGATCCAAAGTCCGTTGTGTTACCGCTTCACCACACCCCATCATAGATAATTAAGTTTCTAATCGCAACAAAACTAAGGAGACTACAGGAGTTTTCTCCCTCTGAGAGTAAGCAGCCTCTAAATTAAGGAACAAAATCTTTAAGCCCAATCCATAGGTGAGATTTCCGTTGTCCAGGCCGACTCTTAACTTCAGCGAGGAGAGGTCTATCTCTCCCCCTATATGAAAGGTCCTATCATTGCTGGTAATATTATGAACATCGGCTGCCAGGGTGATTCGAGGTATACCATTAAAAGCCACTCCTAAATTGATCTTGCGAGAAAGGGGTAGAGACTTAAGGTCTGAATCCGCCATCTCAGGAAACTCCACTGTGGGCTCGAAGATGTCCTCCATCATCAAACCATAGGTTAACTTGCTGTCCTCTGGAGTATAGAGAACTCCCAAATCAAAGGAAGTAATAGGCTGAGCATCGCTGGTTTTTTCGGGGTCTATCTCCTCCGTATCACCTGTCGATAGGAGCTTAAAATGAGAGGAGTGTCTGATTCCCTGAATATACTTGGCATTAAGTCCTACTTTGAAGGGAAATTTGGGAAGACCGCTTGCTAAGGTCAGGTAAACAGGGACAAGACCGGTTTCTATATCCTGGATTTCTACATAGGGAGAGAGCTCATCATGAAACTTAAATTTTGTCACCTTAAACTCCATTTGGGCAGCTCCTGAAATGGCCAACCAATGGGCAATGGCGATTTTTAGATCTATTGTAGGTTCTAAGCTCATTGGCATAGGAAACCCCTTATTGGCAATTTCTTCCGCTGCTTCGTAATCCTTGTTTTCCAACGTCTTATAAAGCTCATAGAGGTTAGCAAAGTTCTCCACGTTCTCACCGCTGGCGCTTAAAGAGACATCTATGTTGAAATGTCCAAGCTGAGTTATTCCTGCTGGATTCCAGAATACACAGCTTGGGTCATCGGCTACAGCAGTAAAAGCTTCTCCCATGCTTAGAGCTTTAGTCCCTGATGGAGTAAAGGCTAATGCGGGTATAGCCAATAAAAATATCACTCCCCCTATTACTACTCCTCTTATGGGTTCCATTTTATTGTTCCTTTTTGCTTTATTTTTTTAATCTATTCCAATACTAAATCGGTTATCGTGCTTCTAACTCCTTTGAGGGTTCTAAATCTATCATTTACTGCTTGAAGAATATTTTCGTAACTATCACTTTCAATCACAGCTATGATATCTTGATTTCCTGTAGTTAAATCCGCAGATTTTACTTCATCAAACTTTAAAAGAGCATCTCTTAAACTTCTTTCTCTCCCCATCTCTACCTTAATTTTTAAATAAGCTTTAGCCATTTTCTTCACCTCTCATTAAATAATTTATTAGAGATTTCTAAAAAAGTCAGAAATCTCTGATTTCACAGATAAAAATCTAGATTACACAGATTAAATTATCAGAGAACTCTGGAAGTTTTTTCAGAGGCCTCTATTATGTTTCTTGAGAATTAGCGTAATCAATAATTAAAATTCCTTGTAAATGGTCAACTTCATGCTGAATAGCATGAGCAAAAAGACCTTCTGCCTCTATTTTTACCTTTTCTCTTTTTTCGTTCCACCCCTCAATCACTATACTCTTTGCCCTCTTTACTTTTAAAGCAACCCCGGGTAAAGAAAGGCACCCCTCTTCTAAAATGCTTTCTCCTTCTTTCAATAAAATCAAGGGATTAATCAACTTTAAGAGACCTTCGCCCACGTCTACCACAATTATCTGTTTACCTATTCCCACCTGAGGAGCAGCTAACCCTATCCCTTGAGAAGCATACATAGTTTCACTCATTCGTTCAAGAATTTCCTCTTCCTTTGCGCCAATATTTCTTATTACTTTACATCTTTTCCTTAGTATAGAGTCTCCGTATTTTCTAATTTTATAGAGAGACGCCATCTTTTTACCCCCTCTGTAATCTGTTTTTATCATCCACCATAACTACTTTTAGTTTTAAGTTTTTTGCTTCCTCTTCAAGAAGAACATAAGAGATAATTATACATTGATAGTAATATTTCCCTTATAGAAATATACCATAATTTAACCAAATGTCAAAATTTCGCATCAAACTCACTCACTCTTTTCTGCAACTAAATCGTAGCAGTTCTTCACCTGTAAAATTTTTCCAGAAAAAAACTCTCCTGGTAGATGCTTTTCCTTAAAAAATACCTTTCCATCTATTTCGGGAGCTTGAAATTCTGTATGTCCCTCATTTTCCTTATCTACTAAAATAGGGTAGGCTCTGCCTGCTCTTTCTTGATTAAACTTTAGAGTTATAGACTGTTGCAGCTGCATAAGTTGTCCATATCTTCTTTTCTTAATTTTTGAGGTTATATCTGGAGCGAGAGAATAAGCCAATGTTCCCTTTTCAGGAGAGTAGATAAATGCTCCCAACCATTCAAATCTTATTCTTTCAATATCCTTCAAGAGCTTATTAATATGTTCATCTTTTTCTCCAGGAAATCCTACCATAAAAGTAGTGCGCAAGGTAACACCGGGAATGTTCTCTCTCAATTTAGCAATCAGTCTTTCCGCTACCTCGAATCGAGGACGTCTCATTTTAACCAGAATTTCATTATGAGTATGCTGCAGGGGGATGTCTATATACCGACAGATCTTCTCTGAGTTAACTATGCTCTTTATAAGCGAGGAGGTAAAGTGTAGGGGGTGAGCATAGAGGAGGCGAATCCAATTTAGCTTATTCATTTTCTCAAGTTCCTTCAGTAGCTGAATAAGAGCCGATTTCTCGCCCCTGTCCCACCCATAGAAAGTGGTATCCTGGGCTACAAGAATTAGCTCCTTAACCTCTAAGCCAACCAGAGCTTTTGCTTCTTTAATAACGTCTTCCACGGGTCTACTACGGTATCTCCCTCGCAGATGAGGAATAAGACAATAAGAGCAGTGGTTGGAACAGCCTTCAGCAATTTTAAGGTAAGCATAGGAGGGAGGAGTGCTCAAAAGCCGAGGAAAGCTGGAATCATAAAGAAATCGAGGCTCATTTACTGAAAAGAGGCGTTTTTTACCATGGAGAAGCTGGTGGATTATCTCATCAATTTTATAAAAATCAGCACTTCCTAATAAAGCATCTATTTGAGGGTATCTTAAAAAGAGCCTCCGTTTTCTCAGTTGAGGAAGACAACCGCAGATGATGAGTTTTTGAGAAGAGCTCTTTCGAGAAGCAATGCGGGAAATTACTTGATAACTTTCACTCCTTGCTTTATCAATAAAGGAGCAGGTATTGATAATAATTATATCTGCATCCTTAGGTAAAGAAGTAAGAGTATATCCTGCCTCTCCTAATCTTCCCAGGATAACCTCGCTATCCACCAAATTCTTTGGGCATCCCAAAGATATTAAATTTACTTTCATCTTAAAATAAGATACGCTTGTTCAAGAAAGAGTCAAATCTTTACTTTTAACTTCAAATTCTCATCTTCTCTGAGGTAATTAGGGACCGACAGATAAGGAGTGTCCCGAGATATTCTTGACGCCTCCGCTATTTAAGATAAGATAAAAAAGGCATTTATTAAGTACAACTCAATTCATGAGCTCATTAAAGTTCTCCACCTGGGTAGGTGAGGCTTTTTATCACGAAGATTTGGCAGATAAAATAGTTGCTCATGCCAGGGCTACTGGTGGTTTGATTACGAAAGAAGACTTATCTACCCATAAAGCTGATTGGGTTGAAACTATATCCATTCATTATTATGGATTTACTTTACATGAAATTCCTCCAAATGGACATAGAATTATGGCAGCCAACTGATTTGCAAAGCGTATTTATGATATAAAAAACAGAACCGTTAGGAGCAAAGATATAAACCAGTCAGCCAAAACTCTGTCTAATGCAGGCTTTGCAGCTACGTCTGAGTTAACCTATAGGGCAACTTCGCATACACCGATACCGTTAAGCGAAATTGCTTGCGGCATCAGATTTACAAATGATTTAATAATTATATTTTGAAGAGGAGAAAATGATTACCTTTGATGATTTCAAAAAGTTAGAAATAAGGATTGGAAAAGTTTTATCTGCTGAGAAAGTTAAAGGAACAGATAAACTAATGAAATTGGAAGTTGATTTGGGAACAGAGAAAAGGCAACTTGTGGCAGGAATAGCCGAATTTTTCAAACCCGATTATCTTATTGGAAAAGAACTTCCTGTTCTTATGAATCTTGAGGCAAGAACTTTTAAAGGAATTGAAAGTCAAGGAATGATTCTTGCAATAGATGTTAGTGGAGAACCGATTCTTTTGCATCCTGAGAAGGAAGTTCCTCCGGGAAGCATTGTAAAATAGGGTTGCTGGCTTCATATCCATTTCCGCAGGAAAGACTTGAGCGGATTTGAAGCCTTGACCATGACCAGCGGCTTTTCGCAGCGCCGGGCGAATTGCTCGGGCAGTATTCCCATAACTACCTGTTGGAATAACCATTCCTCGGTCGCGCCTATGACAATCAGATCATACTGCTTTGCTTCCTCAAGGAGGGTTTTCAGAAGGCTACGGGAGATAGCGCATTGTGCTGCCGAAGGTAAATTTAGATGAGAGATAAAGCATCGCTTCCACAATAGCTTCTTCACCTGCAAGTATATACTTGCAGGCATCTGAAAGGGGCAACTGGGGCGGCACGGGCACCATATGTATTACTTTCACCTCCGCTCTCTTTGTCTGGCAGAACCGGTAGCAGTGCCAGGCAAGTTTTACGGCGTTTGCCGGATTGGCAACGGCAACCAAAACCCGGTAACCTCTCTTGTTAGGGATAGGCTTTTCCTGAAGAACCACAATCTCATCCTCTGTTGCTATCGTTTTATGCCTGGAATAGGTGTAATAAATCACAATCCCCAAAACTACCCAGGCCGGTCCCACAATCCAGACCCATGCGGGTTCGCCAACACCCTTCACTGCCACGATGGATGCAAAGGAAACACCTACGTAAGTAAATGCAACTATGAGGACAGAATAAAGCATAGCCTTAGGAAGATTACGACGGGGCTCTATGGCCTCATCACCGGTCTGAGCAATTACTTCAAATCCCTCGAAAGCAACGTAGGTAAAACCCATAGTGATCAGGAGCCTGGCCCAACCGTGAGGAAGAAATGGCTTGAAGTTTAGCAGGCGTTCCGGGTCATATAAGACTGTTCCTATTCCTACTAATGCAACGAAGGCAAGGGTCAATGCAGAGTTTTTAATTTCTGAAGCATAATTTTCTTTTAAGGATAATTCGTATTTAAGTTATGTCAAGCAAATGGGATGAGGCCTCTGATTACACAGATTTTTAAAAATGATTACACTGATTTAGTAAGGATAATCTATCTGTGTAATCTGGATTTTTATCTGCGAAATCAGAGATT
>JGI24025J20009_10002127_pt1 | contig 14550 bp, 13 predicted proteins | sample Cruoilmetagenom3_FD_20009 | JGI IMG/M metagenome (IMG submission 20009)
GTGTCCATTCGTGGCTGAATACAAAAAACTTGATTTACTATAATTATTAATTTAAATTCTGTCAATTTTTTGCTATTTTAATTTTCAACAAACAGGCTCTTTAAACTACTTTTTGAATATCTGTAAAACCATTTTAAATTCTTCCAAACGCAAGAAATAAGCCAACAAAGAAAATATCCCTATCCCTATCCCTAAACTTGCGGATAATTGAATAATCTGTAAGAATAAAGACGAAGTTCCTTCAGATAAAGAAATAATTCTCATAAAAAGATAAATTCCTCCTCCCATCATAAAACTCGCAAGACTAATCTTTAAAAAAGAAGAAAAAAGTTTTCCTCCTTCCATACTTCTTAACCTTCTTCTTAAGAGAAAAAACAAGATAATCATATTTATTATCATAGAAATAGAAGTAGCCAGGGCTAATCCCCCTTGCTTCAGAGGAGAGATAAGAAGAAAATTAAGAAGAACATTAACAAGCATAATTAAAAATGAAACTTTAAAAGGAGTCATCATATCCTGAAGAGAATAAAAAGCACGATTAAGAACCATTACTCCTCCCATAGCAAACAAACCTATTGAATAATAAAATAAAGCCTGATTGGTCATCAAAGTATCCTCAGAAAGAAAAGCTCCGTGCTGGAAAATTAAACAAATTAAGGGCTTTCCTATAATAATTAATCCTATACTGGAAGGAATTAAGAGTAAGAAAACTATACGAAGACCCAGAGATAAAGTGCTTCTGAATTCCTTCATCTTTTTCTTGATATCCAGAGAAGAAAGAGAAGGGAAAATAGCTGTAGATAAAGCAATAGCAAAAATCCCCAGGGGAAGTTGAATTAAACGCATAGCATATTGAAGAGAAGAAATACTCCCCGGAGGAAGAGTAGAAGCAAAGACTCGATTAATAAGGATATTAACCTGTAAAGTTATTCCTCCAAGAGCAGCTGGACCCATTAACTTGAGTATTTTTTTCACTCCTGGATCTTTAAAGGAGAGAATAAAACGATAGTGATAATCTTTATGTTTTAGGAAAGGAATTTGAAAGAAAAACTGAATTCCTCCACCCAGAACTACTCCTATAGCTAAGCTATAAATTCCATATAGAGGAGTTAACAAAATAGCAGAGAAGATAACAGCTATATTGAAAAGGAGAGGGGCAAAAGCAGGAGAAAAAAAATGTCCTTCACAATTAAGTATAGCCATAATTAAAGCAGCTATACTTATAAAAAAAAGGAAAGGAAACATTACCCGGGTAAGGTTAATCGCTAATTGCATCTGAGAAAAAAATTCTCTAAAACCAAAAGCTAACCAGGGGACATATATAGGAGCAAGAAAAACTCCTGCANCCACCGTTATTGTTAAAATCAAAATTAAAATGTTAAGGATATTATTAGCCAGAATTTCGGCTTCTTTTCTACCTTTATTCCTTAGCCATTCACTAAAAACAGGAATAAAAGCCGTACTCAATGCTCCTTCTGCTAAAAGGGAACGAAAAAGGTTGGGCAGGGTAAATCCTATCCAAAAGGCATCAGTAGCCTGGGAATAACCAAATATATAAGCAATAACCTGAAGTCTTATTAAGCCAAAGAGACGAGAGAAAAAAGTCCCTAAACCTACTATTCCCGCCGCTTTAACTATTTTATCTTGCTTCATAATTTGCAAATTTTTAAAAATATGATATAATATCTTCAAAAATTAAAAAAGGAGATATCTATGCCCATTATTAAGTCTGCAAAAAAAAGGATGAGACAGGATGAAAAAAAAAGAGAATATAATAAAAACTGGAAAAAAAGAATGGAAACTAATATTAAAAAGATGGAAAATTTAATTAATCAAGGGAAAATTAAAGAAGCAAAAGAATTCTCCCCTTCTCTTATAAGTCTTATTGATAAAACGGCTGCTAAAGGAGTTATTCATAAAAATAAAGCCTACCGGGAGAAATCAAAAATTACCAAAAAGTTAAATAAGGTACATCAGGAGGAAAATCCCTAATATACCTTAACTTTCTTTAATTACTCCCAGAGGATAGTAAGGGATCATCTTTTTTTCTACCCATTTTAGTGCTTCTATCGGAGAGAGTTTTAAATTAGTAGGACAAGGAGAAAGAACTTCTATTAGCGAAAATTTTCTTTCTTCTATCTGTAAGATAAAAGATTTTTTAATGGCTTTTTTTGTCTTTCTTACATTAACAGGATTATTCACCGCTACTCTTTCTAAATAGGAAACCCCCTTTAAAGAAGAAAGTAATTCCGGCATTCTTAAAGGATAACCACTTTCCTTTGTTTCTCTGCCAAAAGGAGTAGTAGCAGTTTTCTGACCTATTAAAGTAGTAGGAGCCATCTGCCCACCAGTCATTCCGTAATTGGCGTTATTAATAAAGATTATATTGAAAGGTTCTCCTCGGGAAGCAGCATGAACAGTTTCTGCTAACCCTATAGAAGCTAAATCTCCGTCTCCCTGATAAGAAAAAACTACCTTATCAGGATGAACTCTCTTTATAGCGGTAGCTATAGCCGGAGCTCGGCCATGAGCTGCTTCTACCATATCAAAATCAAAATAATCATAAGCTACTACTGCGCATCCTACAGGAGATATACCGATTACTTTTTCTTTAATACCTAACTCATCTATTACCTCACATATCAAACGATGGACTATCCCATGGCCGCATCCCGGACAGTAATGCATAGGGGCATCCTTCATAGACAAAGGCATTCTATATTTTATCTTCATAGAGTCATTCCCTTAAGAACTATCCCGCTTGGACACAGGAGATACTTTCTGAATAAAAGTATCTAAAAAGTTAATAGGAATAGGGAAAACAATAGTAGAACTGTGCTCAGTAGATATATCCGACAAAGTCTGAAGATATCTTAACTGAATAGCTTGCGGGTATTTACCAAGAATTTCTGCTGCCTGGGATAACTTTTCAGCTGCCTGATATTCTCCCTGGGCATTGATAACTTTAGCCCTTCTTTCTCTTTCTACCTCAGCTTGTCTGGCCATAGCTCGCTTCATAGTATCGGGAATTTCAATTTCTTTTATTTCTACCACGCTCACTTTAATTCCCCAGGGATCTGTCTGCTCATCAATAATTGACTGCAATTTTTCATTTATTTTCTCTCTTTGAGAAAGAAGCTCATCTAATTCTGCCTCTCCTACTACTCCTCTTAAAGTGGTTTGAGCTATCTGTAAAGTAGCAAAACGAAAATTCTCTACAGCTACTACCGCCTTACTGGGGTCTATAACTCTAAAATAAATCACCGCATTTACTTTAACAGGAACATTATCCCTGGTTATTACTTCTTGAGGTTGAACATCAAAATTCATAGTTCTCAGACTCATTTTTACCATCTTATCTACAATGGGAATGAGTAAAAAGATTCCTGGACCTTTTGCTCCTATTAACCTTCCTAATCTAAAGATTACCCCTCTTTCATATTCAGTAACTATTCTGATGGAAGCCGCTAAAACAATAAGCAATACCACTACTAAAAATATTAATAATCCCATCTTTTACACCCCCTTTTTCTTTATTATTAATTTCATTCCTTCTATTTTCGTTACCTTCACTATTTCTCCCTTTCTAATTATCTCTTCATTAGATTCAACCCTCGCATTCCACATTTCTCCCCATATCCAGACTTTTCCATAAGGGTTAAGATCGGTTTTAGCCACTCCTTCTTCTCCTATCATTCCTTCTAATCCAGTAACTGGTTTTCTTATCCGCGCCTTTATTACATAACCAACAACAAATATAAAAAAACCAGAAATCATAGCAGTAGCGAAAATAATATATCTTAAAGATATTGAAATGTAAAGAGCTGAGGGATCAATCAGCATAAGAGACCCTAATATTAAGGTAATTATCCCCCCAATGGTTAAAGCCCCATAAGAGGTAATTTTAATTTCCAGAACAAAAAGAATAATAGCTAAAATAATGAGAAATAATCCTGCAAAGTTCAAAGGAACAACCTGAAGAGCGAAAAAAGAAAGAATTAAACAGGTTGCTCCCACAACTCCCGGAAATATTGCTCCTGGATGGAGAAACTCCATAAGAATTCCTAGTATCCCTATCATCATTAAAATATAAGCTATATTAGGATCAGCTAAAGATTGAAGAAACTTTTCACGAAAAGAAAGAGGAATAAAATGAATTTTTGCTCCTTTTGTTTTGAGCGTAAGAGTAGTTCTAGAAAACTTTATCTTTTTCCCATTTATTTTCTCCAAAAGATCAGGAATATCATCGGCAATAACATCTATTATTCCCAGTTTTAAAGCTTCTGTCTCTGTTATTGAAACGCTTTTTCTTACAGCCTCTTCTGCCCACTGAGCATTCCTCTCCTGCTTCTCGGCAATAGATTTAATATAAGCAACAGCATCATTAACCACTTTCTCTTTCATTTCTTCATCCATTTGCATTCCCATAGCTACAGGGTGAGCGGCTCCAATGTTAGTTCCCGGTGCCATTGCCGCTAGGTGAGCAGCTAAGGTAATGAAAACTCCAGCGGAAGCTGCTCTTGCCCCTTTAGGCGATACATACACTACTACAGGAATCTCGCTATTGAGCATTGCTTTAGTCATTTGACGCATAGAAGTATCCAGTCCTCCGGGAGTATCCAGCTGGATAATTAAACACTCACTCTCTTCCCTAATAGCGATATTTAATGCCTTTTCCAGACGACTGGCAGATACAGGACTTATAGGTCCATTAATCGTTAAAACCTCTACATCTCCTGCTTTAGCAATTAAAGGAAAAATAAAAGAAAATAAAAGAAATAATAAAATTTTAAATCCTGATTTTTGATTCTTCATTTAATTAGCTTTTATATAATTTTGCTTATCTGTAGAGGTTTGATTCATCAAACTCGCTAATTTTCGGGCTTCATAAATGACGCCGCTACAAAGGATACGCAATTATTTACGTCGTTCCATATAGTAAATCTCCTATTTTATCCCATACCTTTACGGCTATCTCTCTTTTGCTTCTCTTAGAAAGATGTTCTATTTTGCCATTTTTGTCAATTAAAGTTACTATATTAGTATCTGTGCCAAAACCGGCAGCCTTAAGAGTAATATCATTAGCCGCTATCAAATCAAGATTTTTTTCTTTTAATTTCTTTTTGGCTTCTTTTTCTAAATCTTTAGTTTCTGCACAAAATCCTACTAAAATTTTGTCTTTCTTTCTTTCTCCTAATTTTTCCAAAATATCTGGATTTTGCACTAACTTTAAAATAAGCTCTCTTTGAGAATTCTTCTTTATCTTCCCTTCCTTTTTTATCTCTGGGCGATAATCAGCTACCGCTGCCGCCATCAATACTCCATCTACTTCATGAAATTTATCCATTACTTTCTTTTCCATTTCCTTTGCTGATTCTACAGGATAAAATTCTACATCTGCCGGAGGATTAAGAGAAGTGGGACCGCTAACAAGAATAATTCTCGCCCCTCTAAAAATTCCCTCTTCAGCTAATGCATAACCCATCTTACCGCTGGAATAATTGCTAAAAAAACGCACTTTATCTAAAGATTCTCTTGTAGGACCGGCAGTGACAAGGAAGGTTTTATTCCGAAAATCATTAGAGAAATTTATTATCTTCTCGAGATATTCTACAATATGATGGGGATCTGCCATTCTCCCTATTCCTACCTCTCCCGAAGCTAAAGCTCCTTGTTCGGGACCAATAAATTTAAAACCAAAAACTTTTAGTTTCCTCATATTAGCCTGAAAAATAGGATTGTTGAACATTCTATAATTCATTGCCGGGGCAATAACTACAGGAGCCCTGATAGCTAAGACAGTGGTAGTAAGAATATCATCGGCAATTCCGTTGGCTATTTTCCCTATTATGTTTGCTGTAGCTGGAGCGATTAAAAAAAGATCTGCTAATTTAGCCAGAGAGAGATGGGGCATCTCTTTTTCTTCCTCTCTAAACATCTTTCGGGTAACTTTTCGGGAAGAGAGAGTTTGAAAAGTAAGAGGATGAACAAAATGAGCAGCTGATTTCGTCATTAGAGGATGAATTATAGCTTCTTTTTTTCGCAACAATCTTATAATCTCTACTGTTTTATAAGCAGCAATGCTTCCGCTTATTCCCACTAAGATATTCTTATTTTTCAGTGCAGAACTCATTTATAAAAGAATTATCCCTCCTTTCTTTGCCTATGTTATTTTTTTTACAATCATCTTTTAAACTGGTAATTTTCTCTACTTAACCCAAGTATCTTTGAAGTTCCTTATAAAAGTTCTCCCTGGGACCCGCAAATACAATATTGACTGCCTTGAGCTTCTCATCTACCGTGTAAATAACTCTGTATTCTCCTCCCGGAGTGCCGAGAGTTATCTTCCTGAATCCTGCGAAGGTCCCTGAAAGCAGAGGATATTTATAGGGTTTATCTCTTAAGGTTCGTATCTTCTCTATTACTTTCCTAAAAATCAAGGGATCCAACTTCCTACACTGTTGAAGAGCCCGTCTCTCAAACTCTACTTTGTAGCTCATCTTCTACTTTTTCCAAAGGTACAGTCTTTCCCTCTTTAAGATTCTTTAAGGCTTCCTGCTCCATCTTTTCCAGAGCTTTACCCCAGACTGGATTAAGCTCAAAGAAAAGAGCCTCCTTCTCATCATCGGAAAGCTCAGAGATAGCCTTTTTTATTTCCTCAATATCAACCTCAATTTTTACTTTGCTCATTACTTACTCCTCCAAAACCGTATTATCAAAAATATTTTGGTCTTCTTGCAATTAAACAAAACCCGCTATTTATAATCCTTAATATCCAATGAGAGAGGAAATATTATATTCCTTAATTTTTTCCCTTCCTTTTAAAGAAGTTAACTCAATTAAAAATAAAACTTCCTTTATTTCTCCTCCTAATTTTTCCACAAGGTCACAAATTGCTCTGGCAGTTCCCCCTGTAGCTAAAAGGTCATCAAGAACTAGAATTTTATCTCCTTTCTTAATAGCATCCTTATGAATCTCCATAGTATCCTCTCCATATTCAAGCTCATATTTTACTTTTTCTGTTTCATAAGGAAGTTTACCAGGCTTACGCACCGGGATAAATCCTACTCCCAATTTATAAGCAAGAGCAGCTCCCAGGATAAATCCCCGCGCTTCCGCACTTACTATTAAGTCAATTTCTTCTGGGCATTGCTTTGCTAAAAGATCAATAGTTTTTCTAAAAAAAATCGCATCCTGAAGAAGGGGAGTAATATCTCTAAAGAGAATACCTTTCTTAGGAAAATCCGGAATGTTTCTAATTTTCTCCAACAACTCTTCCATTCATTTTCCTCCTCTATAATCTTTAATATTTAACTGATAAAACTTTCTCCCTCCCCAGTAACTTATCTCAGGGGTAAAAATCACATCTGCCCTCTTTAAATTTTTCATCTCTTTATTTCTTATGTTAAATCCCACACCCTCAAATTTTTTCCCTTCTGGAGAACAAAGAGAAACTTTCACAGAATTTTTTTTCATTTCCTGATAGGAAGAAACAGATAAGTCTTTGGCTAAAAAAAGAGGAGCAGAATTTTCTGAACCATAAGGAGAAAAAAGCGCCAGTTCTTCAAAAATTTTTTCCTCTAACTCTTCTAAACTAACTTCAGTATCTATAAAAAATGAGGGGATAAGATCCACAGAAGAAAGTTCTTTTCGAGCTATATTATTAAGTCTTTCTTTTAATTTATCTATATTCTCTATAGGAATCTCCATCCCTGCAGCCATTTTATGGCCACCGAAACTAATAAGTAAATCTTCACATTCTCTTAAGGCATCAAATATAGAAAAATCAGGAATGCTTCTCGCTGAACCTCTGGCTGTTTCTCCATCAAGAGAGAAAATAAGTGTGGGACGAAAATATTTATTCTTAATGGAGGAAGCGGCTAAACCAATTACTCCTGGATGCCATCCTTTTTTACTTAAAACAATTACTAAATCTTTTTCTTCTGGCAAAATCTCCTCTGCTTCCTGACAAATCCTCTTTTGAATTTTCTGACGATGGATATTCTCTTTATTTAACTGATGTGCTAACTTGTAAGCGTCTCCAGAAGAAGTAGACAAAAAAAGTTGGACGCCTTTTTGAGCTAAGGAAAGACGCCCACAAGCATTAATTCTGGGGGCAAGAATAAATCCTATCTCCTCTTCCCCAATCTTTTTCTCCGATAGACCACTTACATTAATCAAAGCCTTAAGACCTATATTATCAGTTTCTTTCAAACATTCCAATCCTAACTTTACCAGGGTCCTATTTTCATCTTTTAAAGGAACAATATCAGCAATAGTCCCTATGGCTACTAAATCCAAATATTTTGTAACATCTGTCTTTTTATAAGAAAACTTTTCTGATAAACCTTGAATCAACTTAAAAGCTACTCCCACCCCGGCTAATTTTTTAAAAGGATAGGTGCAATCTGGTTGTTCCGGATCTATAACTACACAGGAAGGAATAATATCTCCAACACAGTGATGATCAGTAATGATTACTTCTAATCCTTGAGTTTTAGCATATTCTACTTCTTCAAAAGAAGAAATTCCACAATCGCAGGTAATGATAAGATCAATTCCTTTCTGGACTGCTTTATCTATTGCTCTTTTATTTAACCCATAACCCTCTTTTTCTCTTTCGGGAATATAAAAATAAGCAGAGGCTCCTATTTTGGATAAAAAAAGGAGTAAAAGCGTAGTACATGTAATTCCATCTACATCATAATCACCATAAATTAAAATTTTCTTCCGCATGGAGATTGCTTTTAAAATTCTCTCAGTTGCTTCTTTCATTCCTTTCATTAAAAAAGGACTGTAAAGATCTTCTAAAGAAGGATATAAAAATTTATTAATCTCTTCTTTTATTCCCCGATTATATAAAAGCTGAACCATTAAAGGTGAAATACCCCATTTTTGGGAAATAGAAAGACATTTTTCTTTTTCCAAACTTTTTTGCATAATCCATTTTTTTTCCATTTTTTTATTATAAACTATTTTGAAATAAGGTCAATTTTAAAACTGTTTCCATCCGCGAGAAGTTTTTACTTTCATTCCCTCACTTATAATCATTCCTTCTACTTCAGGAAGACTATTTATTAATTCCATTCCTTTCTCAGGTCCCAATACAAAGACTCCAGTAGCAAGAGCATCGGCAGTAGTAGCCTCAGGAGCAACAATAGTAACACTCATAGGAACATCTTCCACTGTTTGACCTGTTTTAGGATTGACAATATGAGAGTATCTTTTCCCTTTGATAGTAAAATATCTTCTATAATCTCCAGAAGTAGCTACACCTTTATCCTTTAATTTTATAACCGAAAAAATCTTATCTTGATGACGAGGATCTTGTATACGTATTTGCCACTTCCCTCCTTCCGGAGATTCTCCTAAAGCATATAAATCTCCTCCTGCATTAACCAGAGCTCTCTTTATTCCCTTCTTCTTTAAAACCTCTATAGCCTTATCAACAGCATATCCTTTAGCAATACCCCCAAGATCAACCTGCATCCCCTTTTCTTTAAAAGAGACTAAATTCCCTTTTAATATTATCTTCTCATAACCTACCAAAGAAAGAGCTTTATTTATCTCTTGTTCACCGGGAACTTTCATTTCCTTTTTTGCTTTTTTCCAGAGATTAATTAAAGGTTTACAGGTAAAGTCAAAAGCCCCTTTTGTAATTCGGGAAAACTCAAAAGCTTTTTTAATTACTTCAAGAGTTTCCGAAGAGACCTCCATCTCTCCCTGACGATTAAGAGAAGATACCTCACTATCTTCCTTATAAATACTCATCAGGTTATCTACTTTTTTAATTTCATTAAAAGCAGACTCAAGGGCCTTTTCATCAGAAGGATATATACTAATTTCTACAGTCGTTCCCATAATTATCTGAGTAGAGGTAAGAAACTTTGGTTTTTTTAAACTTATACCAAAATATAATCCTGAAAAAATAATCGCAATTAAAGAAGCTAAAAGAATTAACCGTCTCCTTGACATCTTCTTTTCTCCAAATTTTTATTTACAGATTATCAAAAAGAATTTTGATGTCAATTTTCGCGTCAAATTTGAACAGAACTCCTTGACAAAAAATAAAAAAGTGTTAATAATACATAGTGAAATTACATTTTTGGTATAAAAGGATTAAAGAAGAAATTATTTAGCCATTAAGGAGAGTGAAATTGTGGAAAGACTGTATAGCTCTTTTTCTAAATAATAGGTTAGTTTTTTCTTTAAGCAGAGATAGCTTTAATAAAGTAGATTTAAAGGATAGGTAATGTTTTTTATTGCCTATCCTTTTTTATTTGCTCTTTGTCAGAAAAGCGATAAAAGATAATGAAGGATGAGGAAATTCCTCCGACATTTGAAATACCACAGTTGAACCAATAAAAGTTAGATCTTTCTTTTGGATAAAAAGAGAAAAGATAGAAATAAAGGGCCGAAAAGGAGATGAAAAAGATAGGTAGGCCAATCTATCCTGGAAAATAAGGAAAGATTTCTAAAAAAGAGAAGCGTTGGAAAAGATAATTTCTCTTTTAAGAGCTTTCCACAGAAAAATAAATTATATCTAAGCAAAAGGAGGAAATAAAAAATGAAGCGAAAATTAGTTATAACCTTTTTAACTGCAGTGATGTCTCTTTTAGTAGCAACTCCCATATTAGCGCAAGGTTACATTACTTTACAGGAGTATGAAAAAGCTACGGGAAAGAAAATTGAAAAATTTAATGAAGCTCCTATACTGAGGACAAAGGTTGCTGCCGGAGAGCTTCCTTCTGTAGAAAAAAGACTTCCCGAGGAACCTTTAGTAGTTGAACCAGTAGAGGAAATCGGGGAATATGGAGGGACCTGGCGCGCAGCATTTACAAGTGGTAAACCTTACAATCCTCTTCCATATGATTTATGGGAATGTCCAGTTCGCTGGAATAAAGATTATACCAAATTGTTACCAAATGTAGTTAAAGGATGGAAGTTTAGTAAAGATGCTAAAAGTGTAACTTTCTTTCTTAGAAAAGGGATGAAATGGAGTGATGGAGTTCCATTTACTGCTAACGATTGGTTATTTTGGTATAAGGATATAATTCTCAATGATGAACTTACTCCAATTAAACCATCGTTCTTAGTGATAGGTGGAGAGATAGGGAAGATGGAGAAAATAGATGACTATACCGTTAAGTTGAGTTTTACTAAACCCTACGGTATGATACTTGAGTATCTCCAAACTGAAGAAGCATATGCTCCCAAACACTATCTGAAGAAATTTCATCCTAATTACACCTCAATGGATGAAATACAAAAAGAGATGAAAAAAGAAGGTTTTACTCTTTGGATTGATCTTTTTGGTGATAGAAATGATATGTGGGATAACCCGGAGCGTCCCTTAATAGAAGGTTGGGTCTCCTTAGATTCGTATGATTCACCTATGCAAAGACTTGTGCGAAATCCCTATTATTGGAAGATAGATACTGAGGGAAATCAACTTCCTTATATTGATAAAATTCAACGAATAGCGATGCCAGTTGAGACCATGGTACTTAAAGCTGTAGCTGGTGAAATAGATTTCCAAAATAGGCATATATCAAGTCTGTTAAATTACTCGCTTTTCATGCAAAATAGAGAAAAAGGGAACTATAGATTAGTTTTTGGAACCCCTCCAGGATTAAATTTTGCTACCATTTATCTTAATTTCTTTCATAAGGATCCTGTGCTCCAAAAGATTTTCCGTGATAAACGATTCCGCGAAGCTTTATCAATGGCTATTAATAGAGATGAGATAAATAACATGTTCTTTAAGGGATTAGGTATTCCTTCTCAACAAGCTCCCAATCCAGCTGATCCCTGGTATGAGGAAAAATTTGGTAAAGCTTATACAGGATATGATCCCGATGGTGCTAATAAAATATTAGATGGAATAGGATTAAAGTGGGATAAAAATCATGAATGCAGATTGCGACCAGATGGTAAAGAATTAAAATCCGTAATGATCCAACTTCATGGAGAAGCCGAGGAAGTCCCTTATATAGAAATACAGGAACTTGTAAAAAAATACTGGAAAAAAATAGGATTTGAGGTAGTGGTTAAACCTACGAATGTATCATTGTGGGTAACTCGTTTAAGAGCAAGTGATTTTGACATAGCTGGATATGCAGGAAATTCAGGATCTGCTGGGTATCCGCCAGTGAAAAGTGTATTTGTCTTTCCTTTCTCAAATTACTGTTATTGGGGAACAAAATGGGGTCTCTGGTTTTCTACTAATGGTAAGTCCGGGAAAGAGCCTCCTGAAGATACAAAAAGATTGATGGAGATTTATGATGAGATTCGTAGTGAAGTATCTATGGAGAAAAAGACTGCTCTTTACAAGGAAGCATTTACAATTCATATGGAAAATTTATGGCTAATAGGTCTCATAAATCGAGCTCCTCAACAATATTTTTATGTAGTTACAAACCACTTTAGAAATGTACCCAATTATTTACAAATGGAATCAGGCTCGTGTTCTCGTAGCGCCTACTACTCTGCACAATATTTCATTAAAAAATAGAATGAGAATCTAAATTTAGGGTAAGAGCTAAATTAACCGGGAGGAGGAAATTCATTTATTCCTTCTCCCGGAGAGGAAAAAATTTAATGGAAATTGTTGATGTTAATACAATTTTTGGTTTCTGGCCACGAAAAAAAATTGATATTTCCTTAAAAAAGTTGTTAGAGATAATGAAAAAATATAAGATAAGAAGCTGTTTTTCTTTATCAACAAAAGGTATTTTTTATGAGTATGAAGAAGGAAACAAAGAGACTTTAGAAGTGTGCAAGCATCATCCTGAGATTATTCCAGTAGCTACTATTGATTTTCGCAGATACTTTGGAAAGAAAAATATCATTAAAGATTTAATAAATGAAGGGTTCAAAGCTCTTAGACTTTTTCCCGACCTTCAAGCTTGGCCCTTTAATTATCAACCTTTCTTAAAAATTGTTGAAGAAATGGGAGGAAATTTTCCTCTAATGGTCTCTATATCAGGATTAGGAAAGACAACAGAGATTGGTAAAATAACAAATAACTATAAAATACCTTTGATTCTTATGGGAATCAATTATGGATATTTTGCTGAAGCATTGGCGGTAATGAAAAAATATAGGAATGTCTATATAGAAACTTCCCTCTTTGATACCCCTGATATCTATGAGATTTTTGTCCGAGAGGTAGGACCAGAAAGGATTATTTTTGGTTCTTATTCCCCATTTCATTACTTTTCATCCTCCTTTCTTTCTTTAGAGAGAGCAGAGATAAGTAGTAAAGAAAAACAGCTTATTTTAGGAGAGAATATTAAAAGGTTTCTAAAATGAAAATAATTGATCTGCATACACATTATGGTAAATGGTTTTTCCCTATCGAGAAAGATAGTATTAATGATTTCTTAGATATTATGAAGAGAAATGAAATTGAAATTTCTGTAGTTTCATCTTCTATGGCGATTATTTATGATTTTAAAGAAGGTAATAAAGAGTTGGCAGATGTATTGATGTATCATCCCGAGCTTTTTGGTTATCTTTTCCTTAACCCTAATTATCTTAAGCAATCATTTAAAGAAATGGATAAATATTTGCAGAATGAAAAATTTATTGGTTTAGGAGAACTTTATGATGAGGGATATATTGGTAGTAAAACTTTAAATGGTGAAGGCTATAAGCAAATATTAAAAAGATTGCTTGAAAAATTTTCTCAAAGACTTGTTCTTTTTCATTGTGGAGGGAAAAGAGGTATTTTTCGGCTTTTGGAAGTAGCTAAAGAATTCCCAGAAATTAATTTTATTGCTGGACATATGGGAAATCCAGAGTGGGAAACAGCAGCCAGGACTTTTAAAAGAGTAAAAAATGTCTATTTAGAAATATGTAGTAGTTTCCCCTGTCGGGATAAAATTGAGACAGTAGTAAAAGAAATAGGAGCACAGAGGATAGTTTTTGGTAGTGATTCTACTTTAATTAACCCTGCTTTTATTATCGGGATGGTTGTAGAGAGTGATATTAGTAAAGAAGAAAAAGAGAAAATTTTTTATTCAAATGCTAAAAATTTGCTGTCTGAAAGGACAAATAAGTGAAACGAAAAATTCCCTGGCATATTGCTATTCCTCCTGAAGTAAAAACAGAATACCTTAAAGTAAGATTAGGAGATTATTATGCTAATTCCGAGATAATGCTGGAAGTCCAGCTAAGATCAAGAGAAATGTTTAATGAACTTTATGGATTACCTAAAGATGGGATAGGCCCTACTTATTCTTCTTATGTTGAGGCTTCTCAGCTTGGAGCTAAAGTTATATTCCCAAAAGATAATATGCCTATGCCAAAAAGAGATTTAGTAGTAAAAGAGCCAAAAGATGTATATAAACTAAAAATTCTCAATCCTTATAAAGAAGGATTGATGTCCAGAGCAATTAAGACCTATTACTTTATGAAGAGAGAAGTTAAGGATAAAATACCTGTAGGTTTAGGAGGAACGGAAGGCCCAATAACTACTGCTGTAATTTTAAGAGGTCAGGACTTCTTTGTAGACATTCTTTTACATCCTGAAGAGATGAAAAAATT
>JGI24025J20009_10002128_pt1 | contig 14547 bp, 17 predicted proteins | sample Cruoilmetagenom3_FD_20009 | JGI IMG/M metagenome (IMG submission 20009)
GTTCGGTCCAGGCCATCGTGTTCTCCGTTCAGCTTCGCAACCGGACAGAATCACAACATGCTGAACTCACTCAATTAGTTTCAAATCGGGCTCTAAGACCATCCGGCGCGACCGTCCGCCCACTGCCCGGCAGGCGATGCTTGCATCGCTGAGAGGGGGATAATCCAGAAATCCGTGACGAGATGAAAGCTATCGCGGGAAAACGCCGCCGGTTTGGCTATGGTCGGCCTAGAATGACCGAAGAACTGAAAGAGATTGGCTTAGATGTCGGCCACCGCCGTGTGGGCCGTTTGATGCGCGAAAACGGCATATCGGTGGCCCGAACACGTAAACACAAGCTTGGGGTTCATATGTAGTAATTCATACCACCTTTCGTCTGCCCACCCTCTCGGGACATTGCTGCGCAATACCCTGCCGGGCAGCGATTAGACGTCCACGCCCCCCTTTTTCAACCCCAGGCTTGAGGCCGTGCGGTGCGCTTTGAGATAGGTCGCGTCGATAGAGATCGTTTGATTGTCGGGGGCCTCGGCCGCCAACCCTGCCATGATCCGCGCAAACACACCCATATCGCTCCAACGTTTCCAGCGATTATACAGCGTCTTGGGCGGGCCATACTCAGCCGGTGCGTCAGACCAACGCAACCCATTGCGGTTGATGAAGATTATGCCACTCAGAACGCGCATGTCATCGACGCGCGGCTTACCTCGGCTCTTCGGAAAATACGGTCGAAGCCGTGCCATCTGACCTTCGCTCAGCCACCAAAGATTGCTCATCATGCCCCCAATGTTTTGGGAGCTTGAATCACGCCGCTATGCAAACCTTAACACAGTTAATGGGTCCTGAACCTAGATCCGTTTGCGCATTGTCTCATCGCATTTTCATCAATGAGGTATTGAAACGCTTGGTGATACGTTTTCTGCGATCTGACAATTCTGCTGCGCGCAGGAACTCGACAGCCTGTTGCCGCCCAAAAGCCACCCGCACCCGATCCATCACCGCCGATTTGCGCGCCAGTATTTGGGCAAGCTCGATATTCAGCTGGCGTCGGGCTCGCGTTGTCCATCCCTGCCATAAAATATCTGCTCCAACAGCGCGCATCATGGGATTATCAGCCTCTGCATTTCTATTTTGGGCGATCCGGGTATCAAGGCGGGAGAGTTTTGCCCGCAATTCGGCCTCTTCAGCCAGTAAAGTCCCAACATTGCGATATTCCCTAAGGTATAGCGCCTGCGTGGCTGCTGCCATTTGACTGATTTTATCTTGTCTCACCGTATTTGCCCTTTGGCGCGTACACGCATCTGCTCGGCAAACCGAATGGCAGCGGCGACCGCGCGATAATGTTCTTCCGCGATTTCCTGGCCCAGTTCTGCTGTTGCGTGCAGGACGCGTGCAGTTGGCGGGTCATGGTGAATCGGAACACCGGCCAGTGAGGCGGATTTGCGAATCGAGGCGGCTATTTCGTCGACCCCCTTGGCAACGCAGATCGGCGCAGTGCCTGGTGCGCGCTCCCATTTCAGGGCCACAGCGTAATGGGTTGGATTGACGATTATCACATCTGCAGTGGGCACATCGGCCAACATATGCGACATTGCGATCTGCTGCCCAAACTGCCGTCTTTGCTGTTTGACATGTGGATCACCTTCGGAATCTTTGGCCTCATCCGTGACTTCCTTGCGCGACATCCGGTTCTTGCGCTGATGTTCGTTATGCTGCCAAATGGCATCTAGGGTGCCGATACCTGCGGCAATCAGCAGGACGAGAAACAGGAATTCCAGGCAAAGCTGTGCCAACAGAGACACTGCCAATCCCGGCCCGGTTCCCACGACTGCAACAATATCCGCCAGATTTGCCCGTAAAAACAAACCCAAACAGACAGAATACAGCAACAGCTTCGAAAAGCTTTTGGAAAACTCAAAAAGGCCGGAGCGTCCGAATTTGTTTTTGGCATTGGTAATAACTGAGATCCGGGACATTTTGGGTGTGATCTTACTTGGGGCAAAAACCAACGCGCGCTGCGCCAGAATTGATAAAAGAACCGCCGCAGCTGGCACCACAAACCACGGTGCGATCGCCTGGATTGTTCCCTGCAGAATTCGCCCAAACGGGGCTTGTAACGGGCCGCCATCAAAAATCAGGGGGGCGAACCGTTCAGGCTGATCCAGCAGCACCATCATCTTGGTTCCCATTGACCGGATTGAATCTCCACCCACGGCCATAGATGCCAGCAGAAGACCAACGTAAGACGCCGCAACCGACAAATCGGTCGACCGAGCAACTTCGCCCTTGTCGCGGGCTTTTTTCAGCTTTTGCGGCGTCGGTTCATGGGTCTTGTCTGAATCGTCGTCACCTGCGCCGCTCATTGCGGGGGCCCCGCAGGGTTTTGAAAAAACTCAGTCATGGCGCCCGACCAGACAGTCAACATCAGCGGCGCCCCGGCAAACAGCAAGAAAAGACCGCCAAAGGTAATCACAGGTGCCCCAACAAAGGCCACCATCAGCTGCGGCATCGCCCGATTTATCACCCCAAGCGTCAGATTGTAGATCACCGACGCGATGGCAAAGGGGGCAGCTAGCATGAATGCTAGCGAAAAGGCATGCGATATTCGGCCAAGCGCCCAGAATGACAGCGCGCGAGGATCGGGCACAGACCCAGCCGGGAACACGTCGTAAGAAGTGATCAGAAAAGACGCGGCGCGTACATGCAAACCAGCCATAACAGCCAATGCTAGCCCGGAAACAACCAGAATATACCCCATGGCCGGAACCGGCTCTGCGGCGGCGCCGCCCAGGATTTGCGACAGGGATGTCGATTGCGCGGCCATAGCCCCAGCGGTCTGCAACACCATGATAAAAAGCCGGATCGCAAGACCCAACGCCAAACCAATACCGATTTCCACAGCGGCCAACCCGGCCAGGGCCAGCGGATCGGCGGGGGTGGATATGGGCGAAACCGCAGGCGCGATCACAGCAGTAAAGGCGATTGCCACCCCCAGCTTGACCTGCACAGGCACGGATCGTTCACCAAAGGCTGGCAGTAAAGACACCAGCGCTGACACTCGAAAAAACACGCCGATCCCATGCCAAAGGCCCAGCGACAGGATTTGTTGCAGTTCTGCCGGAACTGAAATCACGCCGCAACCATCCCAACCAGCGCCGGGCGTGCCTCGAACCCGATTTCCTCGAACGACAGGACCGGGTTTGTAATACCCCTAGTGCGCAGGATTGTGCGCAGGAATCGACGGCGGCGGGTAGAGGTGACAACCGCCGGGAAAAGCCCTTGTTGGGCAGTTTGGTCCAGCCGTTCTGACACGCCATCGGCCAATCGGTTGAACAGATCGGGTGGCAAGGCAATATCCAGCCCTCCGGCGGCGGTCTCGATCTGATACGTGGCAAAGGTTTCTTCCCATTCCGGCGCTAATTGGACCAACGGGATTGTCCCATCTTCGCGTTTCATTTCGGCCACTAGTTGAAAGCTCATCCGTTGGCGGACATGTTCGCAGATGCCCTCAGGTTGCGTGGTTGCCAGCCGGGCTTCGGCAATTGTTTCAAGGATCAACGGCATGTTGCGGATCGACACCCGCTCGTCCAGCAGCAAGCGCAAGACCGCATGCAGTGTATCGATTGGCACCTTGTCCGGCACCAGTTCATCCAACAATTTGCGATTGGCCTCGGCCCGGTCCGGATCTGAAAGATGGGTCATTTCTGCCAGCAGGCGCCGAAGGGATTTCAAGGTCAGCAACCGGGCAAAATTATGCTTGATGACCTCCAGCAGATGAGTCGCCAGAATTTCCGGCGGTGTGACAATCGTAGCCCCTAACAGGGCCGCGGTTTCCTGATCCTTCGGGGCGATCCACCGCGCCGGAGCACCGTAAACCGGTTCGGTCACATCGGTGCCAGCTGGCAGGGCTTCGGGTGTGTCAGGCAGCAGAGCCAAAACCAGATCAGGATGCAAAGTGCCCCGCACCTGTTCGACCCCCTGAATTCGAATGATATAGATCCCCAATGGCAATTCGGGCTGATCGGTCAGCCGGATTTCCGGCAGGATCAGGCCGAAAACCGTTGCAACATGGGTGCGCATATTTTCGATTCTGGCGTCCAGTCCGGTACCCGGATCCAGAACCATTTTGACCAGATCTGGCGCAAATTCCAAGTGTAGATCATCGAGGTCCAGCACATCTCCCAATGATTTTTTCGGCAGAACCTGCGCCTGTTCTTCCTGACCCGAGGCGGCAAGCGCCTTGCGCTCAGAACTTTTAAACATGGCGAATGCCGCAAGGCCCAAAACTCCGCCCCCCAGGATAAACGGTAAAAATGGCAATCCCGGTACAAGGGCGAACAGCGACATCAAAACCGCGACCGTTGCAAGGGCGGCCGGGTGTTTTCCCAATTGGTCAAACAAGGCTAGGTCAGTTGCGCCTTGGGTGCCGCCACGGGCCAGCAGCAGCGCCGACGCGATGGAGATAATGACGGCGGGTATTTGCGAAACTAGGCCGTCGCCAATGGTTAGAATCGCATAGGTTTCAAAGGCCGCGCCTATCGGCATCTGATGTACGACGACGCCCATCACAAGACCCATGATCAGATTCAGAAGAGTAATCAACAACCCGGCAACGGCATCGCCTTTAACAAATTTTGATGCCCCGTCAAGCGAGCCGAAAAACGTCGTTTCCAACTGTTCCCGTTCCCGGCGTTCTTTAGCCTGTTTGTGGTCGATCGCCCCGGCGGACATGTCACTGTCGATTGCCAGTTGTTTGCCGGGCATAGCGTCCAGCGCAAACCGCGCGCTGACTTCGGCCATGCGCGTCGCGCCTTTGGTGATCACCATGAAATTAACAATCAGCAGAACGCCAAAAACCACCAACCCCAGAAACACACTGCCGCCCATAACAAACTGGGCAAAACCTTCGATTACATCTCCGGCGGCGTTTGGCCCGGTATGGCCTTGCCCGATAATCAGCTTGGTGGACGAGATATTCAGGGAAAGGCGCAACATCAAAGATGCGAGCAAAACCGTAGGAAAGGCCGAAAAGTCCAAAGGGCGTTCAATAAACAGAGTGACAGTGAAAATCAGGATGGCCAACCCAAAAGATGCCGCCAACCCGACATCCAGCACCCAGGCGGGCATCGGCAGGATCATCATGACAATAATAGCCATCAGAGCGAGCGCCAAAAGAACGGTTGGATTGAACAGGTTTTTTATACTGAGTGGTTGCACGGTTGCTCTAACCCTATTTGATGATGACAAACGGACGCGGTCCGGCAGCCGCATTGCGGGTGATCGGAACTAACGATCCCATTGCCAATGACCCACCGTGCAATAACGGTTTTGGCAATAGCGACTTTTTGAGGCTTCGCCAGGTATCAGCAGGTAACTGGGAGATGCCCGTGTCCGGGCTCAGCCGATTGCGAATGGTTTCGAACCGCGCGGTATAACTGCGCGCATATTCCGGGGTACGTGAATGAAAGGCACCAGCAGCATCGGACCAGTTGCCAAATTCCTGATAGAGCTCATTCAGAAAAGCAGCAGCATATTGAGCGTTTAGGGTTGGGTCAAACATGTCGTCAATCGACCGAAAAGCAGCGCCGTGCCATTTGTAATTGATCTGAAAACACCCGACATCGAAACTTCGCGCACCACGTTTGAAATGCTTGAAAACATAAGCGCGCGCTTCNTCCTCGGTGGCAAACCATCGACCGGTGCCTTCCATGTTTACCGTCCANGGCCAGGGCTGCAGTCCGGATTTTCCGGACCGNCCGGTTTCAGTGCGGGAAATTGCGCGTAAGACGTCCAGCGGCACACCTTTTCCCTGAGCGGCTATATTTGCGGCCCGATCACATANGAGCGAGATTTCCGGCCCTGACGTAGTGGCGGCAATAGGTCCGGCGCCACCAGAAAACATCAAACCCAGAAACAACGCCTGAATCAACCCAAGCCAGGGCCACGACATTTTTTGAAAAAACTGTATTCCTGCGTCGTAAGGCATTCTGCCACATCCAACCCGTTTATCCGGTTGCCTTGACGCTACGGNCGACGGGTTTCGAATTGGTTAGCAGATCACACCCCAGGAACTTTTCTTTGTCGCTCAGGAGCACTAGACTGAGATCATCCGCCCCATCTCTGGTTTATCGCGACCCGGTGTCAGCTTCGACTAACTGAAGAAGATGAGCGATATCTGCGCGGGCAGAGGAACTGTCCTGCATCAGATCACGTGCCCGTGCCAATGGTGGCAGCTCCGTTTCTTCAGACGCGGTCTGCTTTAATTTCAGTGTGGTATCGACAACCTGACCATAGCCTTCGCCTGTATGCTGGGGAACCGCCTCCCAGTCTTCGGCCAGCCAGAACCCCCGTGTCGCGGCATCAATATCGTCGGCCATTATCAGCATCTGACCCGCTTTCTGATAATCCCTATTCTGCATCATTGCCGAGGCCCGCAAACTGGCTGCCTCTGCCCCATTCAGACCCAGTAATTCAATCATCGCACGATGCGGTAATTTCTGGCCCAAAGATACCTCTGCACGTAATAACCGACGTTCTTGCGATGTATGCCGGTCGTCCTGCCCGGTTAACCAATCTGCGGCTTGTGCGGCAAACCCTAGGTCAAGCAACCGGCGGGCGACATTGTTGCGCAAGTTTTCTGGTAGCAATGGTCCTTGCTCGGTCGCCATTACCAGAGAAAATTGCAGGAAAGTTAGGTCGTTCGCCCGTTCCGAGAGCAGGGTGATCAGCGGCTGCAACGCTTCTGTGCNTGCAATTTTCCCGTCTCTTTCCGTCAGATCTGCAAGCGCTTCAAAAGATTCAGAAAACCGCCCCGCCAATGCCAGGGCGATGGCATAAGTCTGGCGCATCTCAGGCCCTATTTCTCCATTGCGGTATTCCATTGCATAAGCGGCGGCCAGGTCCGGTAGGTCGGGGGCAATCGTCTTACGTGCTTCTAATTGCGCCGCGACCAGCTTTGCCAGAGCCCTTGGCGAATGTTCAGACCCTGCCGCAACTGAGTTGGTCAATTCCCGATTGGCGGACTCGGTATCACCGTATAATTGCGCAACCGCCGCTTTTGCCAGTTCGATGCCTGATCCGGATTCGATGCCGGAACGTGTTATGCTACGCAAAATTGATACCGCCATCTGGCTATCGCCAGCCTGCGAAAATTTTTCGCTGACTTGAGGCCCGAGGTGAAGACGCAAATGTTCTGGCAGGCGTGCAATTGCCCTTTGCACTGCTTCAGTATTGACATTGTCTGGCAATGTCTCAGCAGCGATAACGGCCCACATAGACGCATCACTATTGCACCCTTGCTGGCCAACAAAAGGATTGTCATCGGGTAACTTGCCTCGATCAATCAGATGCGCCAGCGCTGCCAGGATTGCATTAGGTGCCGGTGGGTCGGGCATCATTGCTAATACCTGAAGGGCTTCTGCACCAAACCCAAAATGCAGATATGCGCGCGCCAAACCCAGCGTGTTCGCTACGTTGACCTGATCGAATTCTTCAAAAATCTGCGACCGCCATTGTCCGATTTCAACGTCAAACGCCTGTGTATTCCACCCCATTCATGCAGCGCAATAAGCTCCGGCTCCAGACAGGTCTCGACCATATCACCAGAATGCAGTTCCTGGGCAATTGCCGCCAAATCGCGATCAATGACCGTCGTCGCGGTTAAGGAGGCCGAATGAGAAGCATCCTTAGGTTCTTCAGAGACTACCGACTCTGGAGTTTGGTGAACGGTAGCATGCGCCTCAGGTTGGTGCAGAATTTCAAGTAACCCTTGATCCGTTGCGCGGCTGATCTGAGCCAGCAACCGCTCTTCTGACGCATTAACCGACTGGTTCAGCCCAGTGTGTCTGGCTTGCCCGGTGCTTTTCGGCGTGGTCAGAGCCTGCGGTTTAGCCGTCAGCGGGATGCGTCTGCCAGCAGGTGGTAGAGATATCTTGACCGTTTCGGCCGGGGGCGGCGTGACAGGTGTTTCAGCAGGAGGCAGCCGATAGGATGACTGATTTATTGGCAGCATCAAAACCCGTCTCTGAGGCGTTGGAGCCTCTTTTGAATCCTTGATATCGATCACCAAAAAGCCCGGGCGTTCTACAAAGTCAGAAACGCTGCATTGACACCCCATCTTAAGAACAAGATCAGACCCGGGACCGGTTTGATTCAATCCGGCCAGACGAACCCGTGAGATGCGATCAAAGACGCTGCTGGTATCAAATAGAATGTCCGGCGCGTTCACTTTCAACGTTACCAGTTGCCCATCCTGTTTTAGCGACCACTCCACTTTGTCCGGCAACTGCAGAACAAGCCGGGTAAATCCGTCATGTTCTCCAGAGCGGACAGTAACTGTTTGGGCAACAGCGGGGCTAACTATAATAAGTGCAGCAGCCAATGCAGCCAGTATCCGGATCATGCTGCATCCTGTTTTACGGCCTTAAGGGCCTCTTCGAGGTCGGCAAACGCCGGGCGGATGTGTGAAGGCGTGTTTTGGCGGCCAACCTCGATGCAGATCGCGGCTGCGTGATTGTGCAGGTTGGCAACCAACACCTCGCGAATTAGCTGGTAGAAATGGCTGTCTTCTTCGATCACAACCTGAACCTTGGAGGCAAACGGACCAACCAATCCATATGCCAGGAACACCCCCAAAAAGGTTCCAACCAAGGCACCACCGATCAGTTTTCCAAGAATTTCGGGCGGTTGGTCGATTGACCCCATCGTTTTGATCACCCCCAGAACGGCCGCAACAATGCCCAGCGCCGGCAAACCGTCTGCAACAGTCTGCAACGCGTGGCTGGAATGCATGGCGTGATGCAGATTGGCCTCCATCCGTTTTTCCAGAACTTCTTCGACCTGGTGCGGGTCGTCATAGTTCATTGAGGCCGAACGCATCGTGTCGCAAATCAGGTCCACCGCCTCGCGATCTGCGCTGATCCGCGGGTACTTGGCAAACACAGGCGAATTATTCGGGTCTTCGATATGCTGTTCAACCTCAACAGGGTTTTGTTTGGCGATCCGGATGAGGGCAAACAAAAGGCACAACAGGTCACGGTAATCCTCAGGCTTCCATTTCGGCCCTTTGAATACTTTGCCGATGTCCTTGATCGTATGTTTGATTGCCGACAAGTCGTTGCTGATCAGGAATGCGCCCACGGCTGCACCGCCAATCATTGTCAGTTCGTATGGCAATGTCTTCATGATGATCGCCATCTTGCCGCCGGCGGCCAGATAGCCGCCAAACACCATCACAAAGATAACAACAATGCCGATTATGCCGATCATGCCTTGTCTCCGTTTTTCTGGCTTTGTTACAGTCTCGCGCATTCACCTTAAAAAAGACTAAGCCGCGCCTGAGTTATTCTTTGGGCACCGTGGCATTGCGCCCGGCCAAGATGACACTAATGGTATAGGCCGCCTTGGGGCTGAGCCCGGCCATGACACTTGCAGCCACAGTCGGGCGCATTCGCCCGAGGAAACCGGCCGCAAATTCAGGCGCCATTTCTTCGAACAATGCCGCCGCATCCTTTGGTTTCATTTTTTCGTAAACATCCGTCAAACGCGTCAGATCCCCTTCGGATGCGCCATCGGCGAGAGCCAAGGTTGCCCCCAGCCGCGCTTCGGCCTCAACAAGAGCCTGCAGTTTATGCTCGATTGCCCCGTCGGCAATTTCCAGTGCCTTCATCCGATCCTCGATCTTCATTTCTCGTCTGTTCAGCTGCTGCTCACGCTCCTGAAGCGTCGTCAAAAGAAGCTGCATATCATCTGACGCCGCCATGGTTTTTTGCGGCTCTTCCATTGGATCTGCCGAAACCGCTGCGGCATGAGACATTTCCCTGTTGATTGCGGGACCGGCCTGCACTCCCAAGCGAAGCGTTGCCGAGCCGATCAACAGAATCGACGTCAGCAACAATGCCCCCCCCCGGACCCGGCGGGTACGCTTTTGGGTTTGGTTCTGGCTCATTGGGCCACCCCGTTTGCACTGCGCTCATGGCGCATAAACATTGGGCCACCTGACGATCTCTGAGGTGTTGATGCAAAAGATTCCAGTTCGGATGACGCAGCAGACGGTTGTATCCTTTCGACCGGGGCGGATGAGATGTCTTGCTCGGGAATATCGTGCAATGATGCCATCAAAAGCTCTAACCGTTGGGCGGCAGCTTCGGCGCGTCCGGTCAGATCAATCAGCGCGGCGTTTGACCCGTCAGACGACTCGCGGGCCGCCACCAGGGTCTTGGTCAGATCGTCCACCTGGGCCGACAAAACAGCAACCGCCCCTCCAACGCCCTTTTCCAGATCGTTGAATCGGTTTAGCCGCCGGGCCAGAACGAAACAGTAAAACCCGGCCCCCAAGGCACCTGCAACCAAAAGAAAATCTGCGATCAATTCCACGTTCGCCTCCTAGTTTAATACAAATTCCATGACCAAAAGGTCCCGGACTCGTTCCTTGCCAACAACAACCTGTACACGACGCAACATCTGCGCGCGCAATCGGGTCAGGGCCAGCGGGTCGCGTAAATCGTCAAGCTCTAGCGCACGCAGGTAGCTGTTCAGCACATCGGTGACGCGCGGCAAGACGGTCTCGACCTCATGTTTGTAGTCTGCGCCCACCTCGAGTTGGGCGCGAAATCTTAGATGTTGAGAATGCTGGCTCGTGCTGAGTGAAATCATAATCGGATCGATTTCGACAAAAGCGATATCCGCCAATGATACGGGCGCAGTGTGACCCGAGCCGTCAAATGCGCCGTGCCCCTCATCATCACCCAATATTTCAGAATCGTGGTTTCCCGTGGGAATCAATCCGGATTGCACCAGAAAAAACCCGCCCCCTGCCCCGGCCAGAACCAGAACGGCAAGCAGTATCAGCTTTAGTTTTCCGCCTTTGGCAGGCGTTTCGACAGAATCGGCGACAGCGTCAGACATGGAACTTCCTGATGGCTCGAACGCTGTCTTCATAACCTCACAGGGACTAACCGATTGTTAAGGCCAATCGAAGAAACATGGAATCACGTCAGACAGAAAGTCGGCGCGACGGAGGATCACGTGCAGCAAATTATTAATGTCTGGGTCGGCTTGGACCGGCGCAAGCAGATCGCGATCATGGTGGCCAGCCTTGTGATGCTTGTCAGTGTATTGGTGATGTCCAGAATGGCGACAAATCCCAGTATGGCACTTTTGTTTGCCGGTCTGGAAAGCGATACGGCGGGCGACACAGTACGCGCATTGGAACAACGCAACGTCCTTTTTGAGGTACGCGGTGGGTCGATTTACGTACCATCTTCGATGCGCGACGAATTGCGCATGACACTGGCCAGCGAAGGGTTGCCGACAAATGGCGGGCGCGGTTATGAGCTGCTTGATTCGCTTAGCGGTTTTGGCACCACTTCCCAGATGTTTGATGCGGCCTATTGGCGCGCCAAGGAAGGGGAATTGGCGCGTACGATTGTTACCAGCCCCTATGTCAGCCAAGCACGGGTGCATATCGCCAACAGCGGCTCCAATCCGTTTCGTCAAAGCGTTGATGTAACGGCGTCAGTTTCGGTTGTGCCTGTCGGCGCCCCAATTACCGCCACTCAAGCCAATGCCATTCGATACCTGATTGCGTCGGCAGTTGCCGGCCTGACTGTGGAAAATGTGGCGGTGATCGATGCAAACGGCACCTTGATTGGCTCGACCGAAACCGCCACCTCTGCCACCACTGCCGAGGACCGGGCCAAGAATTTGCGGGATCGCGTTCTGCGTCTAGTCGAGGCGCGGGTTGGGCCGGGCAACGCCGTGGTCGAAGTGAGCGTAGAAACGGTAACCGAAACAGAATCGATTCGCGAACGGCGGTTCGATCCGGAAAGTCGCGTTGCAATTAGTACTGATGTCGAAGAACGCGCTGATTCATCGTCGAACCAGGCGGGCGACGTTACTGTGGCGTCAAACCTGCCCGATGGCGACGGCGCTGCTGGCGAAGGAAACAGCGCAAAAAACAGCTCGACAAGGGAACGCATCAATTACGAAGTATCCCAAACCGATCTTGAAATTGTGCGCGCACCCGGTGCGATAAAACGGTTGAGCGTGGCAGTTTTAGTGAATGGGGTTACCCCCGGTGATCCAGCGGGGGTAACAGGATTTACCCCGCGTCCAGAAGAAGAAATGGCAGCCTTGAAACAGTTGGTTGAATCAGCTGTCGGGTTCAATGCGGAAAGGGGGGATGTGATCACCCTGAAATCCATGGAGCTTCCCGCAGCAGAGCCCTTGGGAACAGCCGCCGCTTCGTCCTTTTTCCAGCGTTTTCAACTGGATGTAATGTCTCTTATTCAAATCGGAACACTGGCGCTTGTGACACTTGGTTTGGGGCTGTTTGTCGTGCGCCCGATTCTTACAAACACTGCGAACCTGTCACTACCACCGCCGACGACCTTGCCGTCAGTACCGCCTGGGACATCAACCAACGCCCTGGATGAAACGGTGCATATTGGCGAGATCGACGATGGGCAGACTGGCCAGTTTGCCCCGGCGCCCGGCTTGTTGAGCCAGGATGGAACCGGGACAGACATAGCTGCAATCGCCGGCACGGGCGAGGATCCGGTGGATCGTTTGCGGGCGCTTATCGGTGAACGCCAGGAAGAAACCGTGGAAATCTTGCGCGGTTGGTTGGAAGAAAACGAAGAGAGCGCCTAATGCCAATTTCACATCTTCTGGAAGATTTTAGTGTGGCCGACCCGTCTGACGGGGTGTTGAAGCTAATGAGCGAAGTGGCACTGGAAGACCAGCGTCTTGAATCTTTCGAGCAAGGCTATAGCGCCGGATGGGAAGACGCGATCCATGCGCAAGCTGAGGATCATTCGCGGGTGACGGGGAATCTGGCCCTCAAACTTGAGGATTTGTCTTTCACATATCACGAGGCATTAACCCAAATGCTTGGGTCTGTTGAGCCGGTGTTCCGCGCCCTGATCGACTCGGTATTGCCTGATATCCTGGCTCAGACACTTAGCCAACATATCGTCGAACAGCTGTGCGACATGGCCCGGGATCAGGCGGCGCAACCGGTCAACCTGGTTATTCCAGTCGGATCCGGCGCCGCGTTAAAGCCCGCTTTGGCGCAGAATTTTTCAATGCCTGTTGAAATCATTGAAGACGCGAAAATGGGCACCGGCCAAGCCTGCTTACGGATCGGGCCGACCGAACGAGAACTGGATAGCACCCACCTTCTGGAGTCAATCCGTGGGTCTGTCGACAGTTTATTATACCAATTAAACAAGGAAACGCATTATGGATGATGTGACTGATTCGCAGCACAAGACGCCAGAGGCTGCCAATCCCTTTGTCGCCGTTCCGATTGAGATCATGGTTGTTGTCGGCAAGGCCCGCCCGCTTATCCGGGAACTAGTCGGGTTGGGCGAAAACGCTGTTCTTACTCTGGACAAACGCGTTGAAGACCCGGTTGAGCTGTATGTTGGCGACCGACTGGTGGCGCGAGGGCAGCTTGAAGAACTTGATGGCGAAAGATCAGGCCAACTTTCGGTCAGGTTGACCGAAATAGCCGATCTACAGCGCGGGCTGGGATGAGCCGCGCACAAAAGCTTAGCGTCGCTGTGCTGGGAACTGGGCTGTGCCTGTTGGTTCCCACGATGGGGTTTGCCCAAGAGATTACCCTGTCATTGGATGGTGACGGGTCAATTTCGGCACGCTCGATCCAGCTGATTCTGCTAATCACTGTTCTTAGCCTTGCACCGGGGCTGGCCATTATGATCACCTGTTTTCCCTTTCTGGTTACGGTTCTGGCGATCCTGCGGCAGGCTATCGGGTTGCAACAATCTCCGCCCAACATGATGATTGTCAGCTTGGCATTGTTCCTTACCTATTTTGTGATGGAGCCGGTATTCACAGCCGCTTGGCAAAACGGCATCAGCCCATTGATCGAAGAAACCATAGACGTTGAAACCGCCATGACCCGCAGCCTCGATCCGTTTCGGGGTTTCATGGCCGCACGCGTAGACACCGACACCTTTCGCGCAATGGCAGAATTGCGGCCCGATCCACCGGGTCTGGAACCGGTGCCGGATTCTCCGTTGTCCGTTCTGATCCCCAGCTTTTTACTGTCCGAGATTTCACGGGCATTCCAGATTGGGTTTCTGGTTTTCCTACCGTTTCTGATTATTGATCTGGTTGTTGCTGCAATCTTGATGTCCATGGGCATGATGATGGTGCCGCCCGCCATTGTCTCTTTGCCATTCAAACTGGCTTTCTTTGTTGTAGCGGACGGTTGGAGCCTGGTCGCCAGCGCCCTTGTGCGAAGTTATTACCCGTAAATAATCGTTCTTCGTTATCGTCTCCACGCTAAGTCTCCAAAATTTCGAACATGCCTTCGAGTTCATGAACCAATCCGGCCACATATATCAAACGCACCAAGCGGGGTGTGCGTGATGTTTAGGCGTTCAATTCTCGCCTTCATCGTTGCTCGAGTCTGTTTGGGCGCTGCCATGCACCGCAACATGATTTTACGCGATGCCATTGGCGATCCCGCATAACCCCAACGCATCCAAGAGCCAGATGTTCCCGGATGTAGACAGCTATGGC
>JGI24025J20009_10002129_pt1 | contig 14546 bp, 15 predicted proteins | sample Cruoilmetagenom3_FD_20009 | JGI IMG/M metagenome (IMG submission 20009)
TCGGCTAGGGCAAGACGTTAAAGCCAGCTATATCTATTTTAATAACGATGCTGAGGCATTTGCGGTCAAGAATGCTATAACATTGGAGAACTTCCTACAGTCGCCCCGCTCCAAATTCTAAATTCCAAGCACCAAATACTAAACAAATTCCAAATGTCAAAAACCAAATGACAAATAAAATCTAAATGCTTAAATGCCAAAACTATTTCTTTTCATCCTTTGGGTTTTGCGCTTGATTTGATATTTGAGCTTTGTCATTTGTCATTGTTTAACGAGTTCTTCTTTAACTTTCTTCGCCAGGGTCAGAGTGATGCCTTCTGTCTGACTGAGTTCTTCCGAGGAAGCTTCCTTGATAGCTTCAATTGAACCAAACTTTTTTAGCAAAGCCTTCTTTCGTCTTGGACCGATGCCGGGGATGCCATCCAGGGCAGACATGATGCCTTCCTTACGGCGCAACTTCTGGTGGTAACTTATGGCGAAGCGGTGGGCTTCATCCCTGGCTCTTTGTAGTATATGGAGGGCAGGGGAAGCTTTAGCTATATAAGCTGGCCGGGGGTCGCCAGGTATAAATACCTCCTCGTTTTGTTTAGCCAGGCTGACCACGGGGATAGACTCTAGCCCTAATTCTTGCCTAACCTCCAGGGCAGCGCTAAGCTGTCCCCTGCCACCATCAATGAGGACAAGGTCGGGAGCTGCCCAGGCATCTTCGCCTGCCAGGCCATGTCTAAACCTGCGCCTCAATGTCTCTTGAATCATGGCATAATCATCAGCGCCAGTCACAGTTTTGATGCGGAAACGGCGATAATACGCTGGTTTAGGCCGGCCCTTTTCCAAAACAACCATGCTACCCACAGCCAAAGCGCCCTGAATATTGGAGATATCATAACACTCTATCCTCCGAGGCATTTTGGGCAGGCGCAGTTTGTTTTTTAGCTCTTTTAAGGCGGAGCTTATAGCCTCTGGTTTCATCTCTTTAGCTTGGGCTAGTTCTAAACCTTTGGCAGCATTTTCGGCTACTGTATCCACCAACTTTTTTCTAGTTCCCCGCTGTGGCACTCGAAGCTCCACCCTGCTCCCTCTTTGCTGCCCAAGCCACTCAGAAAGCATTGCTGGCTCGCCCACCTGGTGCTGAAGCAGTATCAGCGGTGGTATATATGAAGCTGAGGCATAGTATTGTTTCACAAAACTGGTCATTATTTGCCCGGGAGGCTCGCCCTGGGTGCCCTCCATTATAAAATGGTCCCGACCAATGAGTTTGCTATTACGAACAAGGAAGAGTTCGACATAAGCTTGACTACCATCCTGCGCCAGAGCAATGATATCTTGTTCCCCCCGTAATGTTATAGCAATCCTCTGCCCTTCTATGACTTTTTCTATGGCCTGTATTTGGTCGCGTAGCAAAGCCGCCTTCTCAAACTGAAGCTGCTGTGCTGCGGCTTTCATCCTGGCGTTTAATTCACGAAGGACAAGCTCCTGCTTTCCCTGCAAAAACAAGATAACCTGGTTTATTACTTCACGGTATTCCTGTTTTTCCACCGCTCCAATACACGGGCCCAGACAGCGGTGAATGTAATAATTGAGACAGGGCCTCTTATCTTTTCCATCAATGCGCTTGCTGCAACTGCGAAAAGGGAAGACTTTCTTTATTAACCTTAAAGTTTTGCGTACCGAGCCAGCACTGGCAAAAGGTCCAAAGTATCTAGCCCCATCTTTTTGAATCCGGCGAGTGATATAGACACCAGGCCAATCTTCGTTAAGGTTTATTTTGAGGTAGGGGAAAGTCTTGCTATCTTTAAGGCGCACATTATATCGGGGGACATATTTCTTTACCAAGTTGCATTCCAAAATAAGCGCCTCTTGCTCGGAATTGGTAACTACGAACTCAAAATCCTGTATCATCGCCACTAATCGTTGCATCTTGGATGTTAGGCTAGAGGGGGCGCCAAAATAACTCCTTACCCGACTGTTCAAGTTGGCAGCCTTGCCAACGTAGATGACCTTGCCCTCCTTATCCTTAAACAGATAAACTCCGGGCTTCGCTGGCAAAGTTTTTAATTGTTGTAACTCCATGGCAAGTTTATTGTAGCAAGTGGCTTGTATAGAGGCAAAAAAACTCGCATTATGTTACACTAACAGTCAACCCATAATGTTGTATAAGAATCCTCTCCCTTGACGGGAGACGATTCAGGTGAGGGTAACATCTGCCTCCCGCTAGGGGAGGGGGAAGTATGAGGATTTTTGTAGTTGGCTATGACTAAACTAGATATCACTGCCTTCCTTCAATATTTGAGCCAAGACAAAGGCTATTCCCAGAATACTGTGGCTGCTTATCGCAATGATTTGACTCAAATGGCAGCCTTTATTGCCGCAGAGAAAGCAAAGGGCATATTGAAGTCCTATGAGGAACTCTTGAAGGGCTATTTGCTTAAACTCAGAGAGAAGAGATACTCTGCAGCAACAACCGCCCGCAAGGTCGCATCAGCCAAAACATTCTTCAAATTCATGGTTGATTCGGGGAGGGTCAAGGAGAATCCAACACGAAATTTGCCTTCTCCTCAAGTTAGCAGGCGTTCATTGAGCTTCTTATCTTCCTCCGAGTACCAAAAGTTGCTTGCCGAGCCAGCAAAGCTATCCACTCCAGAGGCTAACAGAGATGCGGTGATGCTGGAATTACTTTATGCCACTGGTTTACGCATAAGCGAATTAGTATCATTAAATGTTAAAGATATTGATTTGAAGCAACATTGTGTCCACATTAATGCTAAGAGACAGGTTCCTTTCGACCATAACTTAAGTCTGATTTTAGAAAATTTTCTCAGGAATGCCAGACTGGATTTATTATATGACGAGAGAGAGGAGGCGCTATTTCTTAACCGACGTGGTAAGAGGCTGACCAGGCAGGGGTTCTGGCAGATTATTAAGGATTATGCTTCCAGGGCAGGACTGAGCAGCAAAGTCACACCGCAGGCGTTGCGTCATAGCTTTGCCAGACGCAAATTACAGAGTGGAACTGAACTCCGCCAACTCCAGCAACTTTTGGGTCATATATATATTTCCAGCACAAGAATTTATGAACAATCTCCTTCAAGGCAAGGGTAATGACGAAAAAATCACGGCGTGCTAAAAGCAAGCATCGGGTTACAGCGGCAAGGCCGGCGGCTGGCAAGTCTTCACAACAACCAACGCCGCTGCCCACTGAGCTGCAATCGCCAGCCCGAGTATCCCCGAAAGCTCAGGATTCGCCCAGCCGCTACGAGTATGTTATACCCGAACTAAAACGCATCGGCATCATTGGCGGTGCCATAATTTTGGTTCTCATAATACTATCTTTTGTTCTTGGTTGATATCCCCGACCGGTGAACTGCGGTGGATTTAGAGCGGGCTAGAGAGAATTTATTCAAATATCTTGATCACGAGATCGCAGACAAACGTGTAGTTGAAGCTATGAAGCGTATTCCTCGTGAAACCTTCGTACCACCACAGCAATATCATTCTGCTTACGATGACAGACCCTTAAGCATTGGCTTTGGGCAAACTATCTCCCAACCATTCATTGTGGCGCTGATGGTACAAGCTTTAGAACTCAGGGGAGATGAAAAGGTGCTGGAGCTGGGTACGGGAAGCGGCTACGAGGCAGCCATATTAGCTGAGTTAGCGCAGAAAGTGGTTACCGTAGAGTGTATACCTGAATTGGCGGAATCAGCTAACGAAATTCTGGACAGGCTTGCTTATTCCAACATCGAAGTTCACGTAGCTGGCAGAACTTTGGGTTGGCCGGAGAAAGCCCCTTATGGTGCTATTATAGTTTCTGCCGGTGCTCCCACCGTGCCTCAAGTTCTTTTGGAGCAACTAACCTTGAATGGGCGATTGGTGATCCCAGTAGGCTCTCGCTGGCAGCAAGAATTACTCAGGGTCACTAAACTGAGGAAAGGAAACGAGATAGAAAACCTGGGTGGCTGCTATTTCGTGCCACTTATTGGTGAAGGTGCCTGGGAGAATTGAGTAAAAGGAGGTTGCAACTATGGAAATACTGGAAATAATAAGAACGAGGCGAAGTATTCGCAATTATGAATCTCAGCCTGTAGAAGAAGATAAGATTAATACGGTACTGGAAGCAGCTCGCTGGGCACCATCTTGGAGTAATACCCAATGCTGGAGATTCATAGTAGTTAGAGACGAGGCAATGAAATCCCGGTTAGCTGAAACCCTTACGCAGTGGAATTCAGCCCGTTCTGCTTCTAGCGTCACAAAGGCGCCGGTAGTTATTGTAGCTTGTGCTGAACTAGGAAAGTCTGGCTTCAAGGATGGCGTACTCAGTACAGACAGAGATGATTGGTATGTTTTTGACGTAGCTTTGGCCGTCCAGAACCTCGTCTTAGTTGCTCATTCATTAGGTTTGGGAACACTACACATTGGTGCCTTTGATGCTGGAGAGGCAGCTCGAGTCTTGAAGGTACCGCCGGGAGTGGTCGTGATAGAAATGATTCCCTTGGGTTACGCCGAAAGGGTAGGAAAAACACCGCGCAGGAAGGAACTCTCTGAAATAGTATTCTATGAGTCTTACGGGCAAAAGTAGACTGCCCCCAAGGGGATTCGAACCCCTGATCTTCAGCTTGAAAGGCTGATGTCCTAGGCCTCTAGACGATGGGGGCAACCTTAAGCATTTTAAGGATAAATGGCTCAATATGCAAGCCCAGATGGCTAAGATTGTTTGCAATGCTTATTCACTATTCTGAGCAAGGAGAGCAATTTCTCACCTACTCTCTCGCTCGAAGAGAGAGGACTGAGGGCAAGCGATAAAATAAACACCTTGCCCACTTCCAGCTTGCTAGTAACTCGGATATAAGTTATCATGCGGCAGTTATTATGCGCCCACAACTGGTAACCTGAAAGCGTGTTAGTAAAAATTCCAAACCGATTTATTGTACTCCCAAGAAGTACCGTGTATGTCAAAAGCAACAAGGCAATCCCTCAAATTAGCTCGCATTAGCGTCCGTGGCATTGTTCAGGGTGTCGGCTTCAGGCCTTTCGTCTATGCACTGGCGGTCGAACACAGCCTTAAGGGATGGGTTTACAACACTTCAGAGGATGTCAAGATTGAGGTAGAAGGTGAAACAAAAGCTCTTGGGCAGTTTGAGCTGGAGCTGCAAACAAAAGCCCCACCGCTGGCTCACATCGAGAACATAACTATTGAGTATTATCCACCCCGCGGCTATAAAAACTTCGAAATTCGGCATAGCCAGGCTCTGCCAGGGAAATATCAGCTTATCTCTCCGGATATCGCTACCTGTCAGCCTTGCCTTAGTGAGTTGCTAAATGCCGAAGACCGCCGCTACCGCTACCCCTTTACCAACTGTACCAATTGCGGACCGCGCTTTACCATAATCGAAGACATGCCCTACGACCGCTCAAAAACAACCATGCGCCGCTTCCAAATGTGCCCCCGATGCCAGGCAGAATATGATAATCCTTTGAACCGCCGTTTCCATGCCCAGCCTAACGCCTGCCCAGAATGTGGCCCCCAGGTTGAGCTAGTTGACAACCAGGGCAATCCAGTAACCCCAATTCCATCGGGGTTGAATTCCATAGCCGCTGCCAGTCAGTTCCTCAAAGAAGGGAAAATTGTGGCCATTAAAGGCTTAGGGGGTTTTCTTTTGGCTTGTGACTCCACGAATGATACCGCAGTTAAAACACTGAGGCAGAGGAAGAAGCGCTCCTCCAAGCCGTTTGCCATAATGGTATCAGACATAGACGAAGCTAAAAGGCATTGCTCTGTCTCGTCAGAGGAGGAAAAATTACTCGCTTCACCTCAAAGCCCTATCGTGCTCATGAGGTGGAGGAAGGATTCCTCTGTATCTCGAGAGGTAGCGCCGAATTTACGGTTCTTGGGGGTTATGCTGCCATATACGCCACTCCACCACATACTGCTCAGAGATACAGGCTTGCCTTTGGTAATGACCAGCGGCAATCTCAGTGAAGAGCCTATCGCCAGAGACAATGATGAGGCCTTAAGGAGGCTTTCAGGGATTGCAGATTACTTTCTAATCCATAATCGAGATATCTACTCCCGCTATGACGACAGCGTTGCCATAGTGGAAAGGGGCACAAGCCAGCTTACAAGGCGGGCGCGCAGCTACGCCCCCTATCCCATCCACCTCCCATTTAACGCCAGGCAGGTGCTTGGTTGCGGCGCTGAACGGAAGAATACTTTCTGCCTGACCAAAGATAGTTATGCCTTCGTATCCCAGCATATCGGCGATATGGAAAATATAGAAACCATGGAACATTTTGACAGCACTATATCCCTGTATAAAAGACTTTTCCACATAGAACCTGAAATCGTTGTTCATGACCTCCACCCCGATTATCTGGCTACCAAATATGCCCAGGAGTTAGGCAAATCCGGTACGAAGCTTATTCCTGTGCAGCACCACCACGCCCATATTGTCAGCTGCATGGCTGATAACGGGCTTGACTCCCCTGTTATAGGAGTGGCTCTCGATGGCACAGGGTTGGGTGTCGATGGAAATATCTGGGGAGGGGAATTCCTGGTCGCCGACTATCATGATTATAAAAGAGTAGGACATCTGGAATACCTGCCTTTGCCCGGCGGAGATGCGGCGACAAAAAGACCCTACCGCACCGCCATAGGCTATATTCTCACCCTCTTAGGGGAAAATACCTTAAACGCTGTCATTGCGACCCTGAACGAAGTGAAGGGGAAGCAATCTCAATTAGCTTCTATCGGGCAAGTTAGCAAGGTTGAAATAGAGGTTATCAAGCGCCAGGTAGAAAGAAAGATAAATTCACCGCTTACCTCAAGCATGGGACGACTTTTTGATGCCATATCAGCACTGTTGGGCATAAGAGGCGAGATAGATTACGAAGGACAGGCGGCGGTGGAACTGGAAATGGCTGCCTATGAAGAAGATTATGCCCATGCTCATGAGAGCTACCCCTACCGCATAGTAGCAGCCGAAGGAATAAGAATCATACACCTGAAGGATCTCCTCTCAGCCGTAATAGAGGACTTACGTCAGGGCGTCTCGAAGGGAAGGATATCAGTCAGATTCCACAATACCGTAGCCCGTATGACGAACGAGATGTGTCGCTTGATAGCCAATGAAAGTGGCGTCAGGCAGGTAGCCTTAAGCGGCGGCGTATTCCAGAATCGCTTACTGCTGAGAAAAACAGTCAGCTTGCTGGAAAGCAGCGGTTTCCGGGTCTTTACCCATAAGCAGGTGCCCTGTAATGATGGTGGCATCTCACTAGGGCAAGCCGTTATTGCCAATTTTATGTAATCTAGATTTCTGTAGTTGCCCGACGAAATCGGGGCATCCTCTGCCATTGCGAGTCCCGATTTATCGGGACGAAGCAATCTCGGAGGAGAAGTAGAATCGCTCCCATTTTAGACACCCTGCCAACTCAGGAAGGGATAGGTCACTGCACTTACTGTATTCCAGATGTAGTCGGGGTTGGTGTGTCCAGAAGCAACCGCCGTTATATTCCACGCCGCGGCTGTGAAGGTTGCGATGTTCATCATTTCCGCGGTAGCCTTGCCCGTCCCACCGGCTGAAGTAGCTTGTCCGCTGGTTTCACTATCCCAGAAGGAATTGCTCACGGTGCCACCATTCCATCCCACCAGACCGCCAACATGTGAATCGCCAGTCACGCCACCGGTGGAATAGGAGTTGCTCACACTACCGGCGCTACCTCCCACCAACCCGCCGACATATCCCTCGCCAGTTACGTTGCCCGTGGAATAAGAGTTGCTCACAGTGCCATAATGTGTTCCCACCAGATTGCCAACATACCACTGGCCAGTCACATCGGCATTCACTACGCCGATATCTTTGATGACCACTGCTTCACCAACAGCACCAAAAAGCCCCACATCTCTTTCGGCAGGGCGGTTGGCAAACAGGTCACGTATCTCGTATCCCTGACCGTCGAAAGTCCCGGTAAATGGGTTAGCAGGAGCCTCAATCTGCTGCCAGCCCTTTCCAGATTGGCTGTCTCGCTGGCCAGTTCCTCATAACCGGGAGTAGTGGAATCAAGGTCGTTCATCAGGCGCTGATGACCGCTCAAGTCGTTCCTGACAGCATTCAAATCATACCAGGTCCGTATTTCCAGATTTTGAGAAACAGGACGACAGTCTGTCATCCCGGCAACTAAAGCCACCACAATCAAAAAGATGCTGACCCTTGCCACATAATAGCCTAGTTTTCCCAACATCTCCGGCTCCTACTCCTAATAGGGTAAGCTACTTCTGTTAAAATCCTGTTAATTAATAATTATACTACAACTTATTGTCAAAGGAATTGATTTGCCGTGTGCGTCAATTGGGGTATCACCCCACCGGTGAGTCTACTTCCCTTGCCGTATACAGAGAAACATAAGCAGGGCAGCAATGCTTTTGGCATCGCAGATTTCGCCCGAGGCGATAAGTCGGGGTATCTCATCCCGGGAAACGCGGACCAGCTCAATATCGCCAGTATCCTCAGCCACGAGACGAGCGGGCACCAGGTCAGCAGCCAAAAAACAATGGAGGTACTCCGTGCCGTACCCCGGGATGCTATAAAAGCCGCCCAATTTGTCTATTTTTCTGGGAAAGTAGCCAATTTCTTCCTGTAATTCGCGGCGCACAGAGTCAATGGGCTCCTCACCAGGGTCAATACCACCAGCCGGTATCTCCAGAAGAAACCTACCCACGGGATAGCGGAATTGACGAACCAGAAGAACATTATTTTGTTCATCTAGGGTCACCACAGCTATACAATCGCTGTGCTCCACCACGTCTCTCTTGGTCTTTCTGCCGCCAGCTTTCTCCACGGTGTCCACACGTATGTTTACCGCGTGCCCCCGATAAATCTGCTGGCTAGCTATTGTCTTTTCCTGGTTCACCATACTCTTGCTACTTAGCTAAAATGACATCGTTTCGCTTGCCGAGCTTCAAAGATAGCGAATAAGAGCGACCTCATCGCAGTTGGGAAACTTGGGGCAGCGATAGCATTCCGCCCATACCTTTTGGGGCAACTCCGTTTTGTCGATTAGTTGAAAGCCATGTTTTTCGAAAAAAANAGGCTTGCGAACGAGACAAAAAACCTTGGGTATGCCCAATTCCTTAGCCTCTTTGAGACAGGCCTGGATAAGAACAGAACCAATCCTTTGGTTCTGTTCCTGTTCAGCGACAGCCAGAGACCTGATTTCAGCTAAATCAACCCAGGTAACGTGCAATGCGACACAAGCGACAACCTGGTCTCCCTCCTTGACTACAAAGTACTCTCTGATACCCTCATATATATCAGATAAGGCACGAGGTAACATCTCCCCTTTATCAGCAAAATAACTGATCATCCGATGCATGGAGTTAGCATCACTCACCCTTGCCTTTTCAACTTTTATATCAGCTTTCACTTCTTCTTCCTCCCAGTTTCTGCCAGAGCGAGCTATAAAAGTAGGCTGGCTCGTGAATTCTTAAGAAGCGAGCTATGTGAGGGCTGAGCTTCACTCTGATATTCTGCCCGTCTGATAGTGGCAAATCAGCTTGTCCGTCAATGCTAAGTATGACCTTTTCTCTGGGGGCAACCTTCAAATCAACTATACTCTGCGGAGGCAACACCAGGGGATGACTCAATCCCAGGTGACAGGATATCGGCTGGAGGACGATTTCTCTGGATTGAGGGTGAAGAATCGGTCCGCCAGATGCCAGGGAATAGCTGGTGCTTCCGGTAGCTGTAGCTATGATTATGCCATCAGCGCGGTAAGTGGTTAACGCTGCGCCATCAATTTCTACCTCTATGTTAACCAGGCGTACTGCAACACTTCGTAGCACCACATCATTCAAAGCATGAAAACTCTTATCGCCAATCTGAGCCTCAAGCATAGCCCTTTCCTCAATCCAGCCTGCCCCCTCGAGCAAATCGGGCAAATTAGACAAGACTTCATTGCCGTCTATTTCTGTGATAAATCCCAGCCTGCCCAGGTTTACACCTAAAATGGGCACGGATAGGGGAGTTACAATTCGAACAGTACGGAGGATAGTACCATCCCCACCAATACTGAGAATTAACTCCGTGCCCGCCACCTTGGTTTTGGCTTCATCCTCCTCCCAGGCTGAACATCGCCACGAAGTGACTCCCTGAGAGGATAGCAACTCTTCCAGTTTCTCAGCTAAGTTTCGGGCTTTCTCCCGTAGGGGGTGATACAGAATACCAATACGCTTCACAGGTGAGCGAAGTGTAGCACTGGTAAATTCCGGCTGTCAAACCGTTTAACATATCCGGGGTAGTAATTCCCCTGATAGCATATCTACGATTCGGGAGGGGCCGAGCTTTGTTTTCATTACCAGCTTTCCCTGGTGCTCGTTGGTTACCTCGCCGATGATGACAGCATCTCTACCATAGTTATTTTTTTTCATGCAGGCAAGAATCTTATTAGCATCGGCGGGGTCAACTACAGCTACCATCTTACCTTCATTTGCCACATAAATGGGGTCCAGACCCAGGAGCTCGCAGGCGGCTTTAACCTCCCCCTTCACTGGTATCTTGGCCTCTTCCACTACAATGCCCACCTTCGATTGCCGGGCCAGTTCGTTGAGCGTGGTTGCTAGCCCACCCCTGGTGGGGTCGCGGAGGCAATGAACACTGGACGAGACCTCCAGCATCTGAGACACCAATTTGTTCAATGGAGCACAGTCGCTTTCCAAAGTCATGGAGAACCTTAGTCCTTCACGCTGACTCATTATAGCAATACCGTGGTCGCCAATGGTGCCACTCAACAGAACTTTATCTCCAACTCTAGCATTAGCTCCTGAGATATCAACTCCGGGAGAGATTAGCCCTACTCCCGAGGTGGTGATAAACAACTTATCAGCTTGTCCTCGGTTTACTACCTTGGTATCCCCGGCGATTATACTTACCTCGGCTTCTTCAGCAGCTTTCTTTACTGATTGCACTATCTGCTCAAGCTCACTTAAGAGAAAGCCCTCTTCTATGATTGCCGAGAGACTCAAATATAGAGGCCTGGCTCCATTCATGGCTAAGTCGTTCACCGTGCCGCAAACGGCTAGCTTGCCGATATCGCCGCCGGGGAAAAAGATGGGATTTACCACATAGCTATCGGTGGTGAAAGCCAGACGCCCGCTGGCTTCAAAGATAGCTGAGTCATCTAATTTATTCAACGCCGGATTAGCCAGGAAGGGAAGGAATTTTTTCTCCACCAATTCGTGGCTCAACTTGCCACCGCTGCCATGGGCTAAAAGAATGCTATCATCCATAAGCCTGCTCCATATCTACTTTAAAGCCCTGCAAATTTTCAAGAGTCCCGTATTGATAATAGGCGGCGCAGGCGCCTTCGCTGGAGACCATGCAGGGACCGACAGGGCTTTCCGGGGTGCAGACTTTTCTAAAGAGTTTGCACTCAAGTGGCATAGCTGCGCCACGGATTACATCCCCGCACCGGCATTCTTTAGGCTCCCTCGGTGGTTTCGGGCTCACTGAAAAAGCCTTGTCGGCGTCAAATTGCTCGTATTTTCCTCTCACTTTCAAGCCACTTTGAGGGACAATTCCAATCCCCCGCCAGTTAGCTTCCCCAATTTCAAAAACATTCTCCGTGAGTTGCCAGGCCTTTCTGTTTCCCTCTGGCTTTACTCCTCGGGGGTAAGCTATCTCCACCTCGGGCTCGCCCTTTTCAATTTGTTCCACCAGCTTATCTATGCATAGCAGGATATCCAGTGGTTCGAATCCCGAGATTACACAGGCAACTCCATAATCTCTGGGGATAAATTCATAGGGATGAGAACCGATTATAACACTAACATGTCCGGGGCCGATGATGCCATCTAGCTTTAGCTCACCTGAGTCGAGCAGCGCTTTCATCACCGGTGGGGTCAGCTTATTGAGGGATAAAACATAGAAGTTTTTTATTTTATCCTGTCGTGCCTTGAGTATAGAAGCAGCTATGGTTGGAGCCGTGGTCTCAAAGCCGATGCCGATGAAGATAACTGATTTCCCAGGGTTGGCTTTGGCTATCTCTACAGCATCTATAGTAGAATACACTATTCGGACATCTGCTCCCTCGGCCTTTGCCTGTTGCAGGCTCGANTAGCTGCCGGGCACTCTTATCATGTCCCCGAATGTAGTGATGATAACATCAGGCAGGTGTGCCAGGGCGATGGCNTTGTCCAGGTCAGCGGTTGCTGTAACACACACGGGGCAGCCNGGCCCNGANNTCATTTCNACNGTTTTGGGNACTAACTGGCGAATTCCATATCGCAATATGGCATGCGTATGCCCACCGCAAAATTCCATTAGTCTTATGGTTTTAGTGGAGCGCTGAGCAATTTTGTATGCCAACCCCCTGGCTAGCTCGTTGTCCTGATACTCGTCAATGAACTTCACTTAGACTTGCTATCTCTTCCAAGAGCTTCAAAGTCTCCTCGGCTTCAGCCTCATCTATAACACCTATGCCATATCCCGTATGAAGCAATACATAATCTCCTACCTTGGCCTCCGGAGTCAGGGCAATACTAACTCGACGCCTCACCCCTGCGATTTCTGTTTCGGCCTCATCTCCGTCTATGGAAACAATCTTTACCGGCACTGCTAAACACATGGCTTCCCGTATTGTAGCCCAAAACCGCCCATGATACAATCAATGCCTTAAGCCAAAAAGATATCTCAATTGACGCTAGCTAGGTATTGTGTTATGTTATGCGACATCATTCATTTTTGGGAGCACAAGTTAGATGCGGAGCGACATGGTAAAGAAGGGAATCGAGCGGGCGCCTCACAGGGCGCTGCTGCGGGCTGTAGGTTGCTCTTCAGATGACTGGGGTACGCCTTTTGTTGGAGTAATCAATAGCTTTAGTGAAATTGTCCCCGGTCATATCCATCTGCAAACAATTGCCAAGGCGGTAAAAGAAGGTGTCCGCAGTCGAGGCGGAGTGCCTTTTGAGGTCAATACCATAGCTGTTTGCGATGGTATCGCTATGAACCATCCGGGCATGAAATACAGCTTGCCCAGCCGGGAACTCATTGCNGACTCGNTNGAAATCCTGGCTCAGGCGCATGCCTTCGATGGCCTGGTATTCATCCCNAATTGTGACAAGGTCGTGCCCGGGATGCTGATGGCCGCCATCAGGCTTAATTTACCCTCTGTCTTTGTCAGTGGTGGCCCCATGTTAGCCGGGAGGCTTGTCCAGGGAAACGCTGCCAGGTCCGTTGACCTTATTACGGTCTTTCAAGCTGTAGGCGAGGTAGCTAAAGGCAAGATGACCGAGGATGAATTGGAAGAACTTGAAATGGTCGCCTGCCCTGGTTGTGGGAGCTGTGCCGGGATGTTCACTGCCAATACTATGAATTGTCTCAGCGAAGCCCTGGGAATGGCTTTGCCTGGTAACGGCACGATACCCGCAGTGGAAGCACGGCGCAGGCAACTAGCGTATAAAGCCGGGCAGCAAGTCATGGAAGCTTTAACCAAGGATATTCGGCCTAAAGATGTTATAACCAGGGATTCCCTTTATAATGCCTTCACCGTGGACATGGCCCTGGGTGGCAGCACAAACTCCGTGTTGCATCTTACTGCCATAGCGCATGAGGCCGGGATAGATTTTCCCTTGTCCCTGATAAACGAGATTAGCGACTCCGTTCCTCATATCTGCAAATTAAGCCCGGCCGGCGATTATCACATTGAGGACCTGGACTTAGCCGGTGGTATCCCTGCCATAATGCACGAGCTATCGGGATCGCTGAAGCTGGAGGCGAACACCATTTTGGGCAAGCCACTAGGCGACATAGCAAAGAAAGCCAAAGTTAAAAATAGAGGGATAATTCGTCCTCTCTCACAACCGTATGCCCCTACTGGTGGTATTAGCATATTATTTGGCAATCTGGCGCCTGATGGCAGCGTGGTAAAAAGCGCTGCAGTAGATTCTGAGATGTTAGTGCACCGGGGTCCAGCGAGAGTTTTCAATAGCGAGGAGGAAGCTACGGCGGCAATAATGAAAGGCGAATTTAAGTCAGGTGAGGTAATCGTCATTCGCTATGAAGGCCCCAAAGGAGGGCCAGGAATGCGAGAGATGTTAGCAGCCACTTCCCTCCTCAGCGGTATGGGTATGGATAAAGAGGTAGCTCTTATTACAGATGGACGTTTTTCCGGGGGCACTCGAGGAGCAGCCATTGGTCATGTCTCTCCCGAGGCGGCAGAAAAGGGTCCGATAGCGGCTTTGCGGAATGCTGATATAATTAACATAAACATACCCAACCACAAATTGGAGGTGGAGTTAAGCCAACAAGAGCTAGAACAACGCTTGACTTCATTGTCTTCCTTTGAACCCAAGATTAAAACTGGCTATCTTAAGAGGTATAGTGATAAGGTAAGCTCGGCCAGCACTGGTGCGGTGTTTGCTGAGTAAGGAGTTATTCTATGAAGAAAACTGGTGCTCAGATTCTCTGTGAGAGTTTAGTTAAAGAAGGGGTAGAGGTTATTTTTGGCATTATTGGTGGTGCTGTTTTACCAATATATGATACCTTACCCCAATATCC
>JGI24025J20009_10002130_pt1 | contig 14534 bp, 17 predicted proteins | sample Cruoilmetagenom3_FD_20009 | JGI IMG/M metagenome (IMG submission 20009)
ATTACCCGCGAAGACTGCGTTTTTTGCGGTAAAGACATCATTATAGAAGTGTTTAAGCAAGTAGATCCAAGCGTTGAAGTAAACGTATTAGTAAATGATGGTGACTTTGTGCCAGCAAGTAGCACCTTATTTACAGCTAAAGGTTCTGCCCGCGCTATTTTAACTGCAGAGCGTACCGCGCTTAACTTTGTACAAACGCTTTCAGGTACCGCAACCACAACTGCAAATTATGTAAAAGAACTTAGCGGCACCACAACCCAACTGCTCGATACACGTAAAACAATACCAGGACTCAGGCTACTTCAAAAATACGCTGTAAAATGCGGCGGCGGTGCAAATCATCGTATAGGCTTATTTGATGCGTTTTTAATTAAAGAAAACCATATAGCAGCGTGTGGCGGAATTGATAAAGCAGTCGCACAAGCCAAGCAAAACCACCCTACAAAACCAGTAGAAGTAGAAGTAGAGTCGTTACATGAACTTGAGCAAGCCATTAATGCAGGTGCCGATATAATCATGCTCGATAACTTTAGCGTGGAACAAATTCAACAAGCTGTTGTCATTACTAATAAGCGCGCTAAATTAGAGGTTTCTGGCAATATGACGCTAGAAACGCTTAAAACTTACTCGCAGGCAGGTGTCGACTTTATATCCAGCGGTGCACTTACAAAAAATTTACAATCAATCGATTTATCGATGCGTTTTGTATAATTTTAACGCTACACTTAAATTACAATAGCGCTAATTGATTGACAAAATAAGTAAAAAGGCATTTAATAACCCAAAAGGCTTAATTTGTAACAACTTGTTAAATAAAGTCGATTTTTGAATAAACTATAAGTGCTTTAAGCATAAAAAAAGTGTTAGACTAACCCTGTTGTATTACTTCCTTGAAAAATATAGTAATAAGTAACTGCTTTTTGTTTTAATCTTCAAAATATACCGAAAAGATTAAAGCAAATGGTCAGAATGTTTCCTATATTTAGTCTACTTTGTATTTAGGTAGCCTACGCAAGTTGCAACATAATGAACTCACATTTAGCTTTTGTGTTTCATACCTAAGGCTAAAAGTACGTGAAAATTTATTTTTAAGTAAATCTGTAAAGTTAATCAGGTAAATTAAGCTTGGCACTTTCGCCACTAACCTGACTACCTTACAAAACATTATCCTTTAGGAGAGGAAACATGAAAACAATGACTCAAAAACAACAGGGTTTCACCCTAATCGAATTAATGATTGTTGTAGCAATCATCGGTATTCTTGCAGCGGTAGCATTACCAGCATATCAAAACTACACCAAAAAGGCTTACTTTTCAGAAGTGATTTTGGCAACTGCTCCTTATAAAGCGGGAGTTCAAACGTGTATATTAACTAACGCATTAGAAGAGTGTGACACAGGAAAAAAAGGGGTACCAGCAACGACAGCAACTAACGTTGTTTCTAAAGTTGATGTTGTAGATGGAGTAATTACAGTTACACCTAAAGCAATAAATGGGATTGTAGCTACAGACACATATAAATTAGAACCAGTCGGCGCTACCAACGCTGGTGATCAAATAACTAGTTGGACTGAAACTTGTGCTAATGGTCTTTACTGTTAGAGTGAGCTACAAACCACTAAAGGCTGCTTTGATGCAGCCTTTTCTTATTAAAATCAAAAAAGCCTCCTTATGAAAAAAAAAGAAGTCAAAAATCACGAAACCTTTCAATGGGTTGGTGTTAGTTCTAGAGGAAAAAGGCTTGAAGGTGAAATTACCGGAAGCAGCATTGCATTAGTTAAAGCCCAACTTAGAAAGCAAGGTGTTACCCCTTCAAAAGTAAAACGCAAAGCAAAACCACTGTTCGGGACTCGCCTAAAGAAAATCACACCAAAAGATATTGCGCTAGTTACCCGCCAAATTGCAACCATGCTGATGGCTGGCGTACCACTCATTCAAGCTATTGAAATGATAGGTACAGGATCTACTAACAAAAGCGTAGCAAAACTGATGGAGACCATAGGTGATGAAGTCAAAGCAGGTCAACCGCTATCTTTAGCTCTTAGAAAGCACCCCCGCTATTTTGATGATTTATATTGTGATTTGGTCGCATCGGGCGAGCAATCAGGCGCGCTTGATAAAATATTTGACCGTGTCGCTCTATATAAAGAAAAATCAGAAGCGCTAAAATCAAAAATTAAAAAAGCCATGTTTTACCCCATCGCAGTTTTAGTTGTAGCCCTTATAGTTACCTCAATACTTTTGATTTTTGTAGTACCACAATTTCAGAGTATTTTTGCTGGCTTTGGGGCTGAACTACCAGCATTTACGTTATTTGTTATTGCCATATCTGAATTTATGCAAGCCTATTGGTGGGTAATCTTAATAGCATTTGTTGGTTTTGGTTATGCGTTCAAAGAAGCCAAGCTCAGAAGTTTAAAACTTAGAGATGCAACAGACCGGGCTATATTAAAACTCCCTGTAATTGGTATGATTTTAAATAAAGCCGCTGTTGCTCGTTATGCCCGGACACTTTCGACCACCTTTGCAGCTGGTGTACCGTTAGTTGATGCCCTAGACTCAGCAGCAGGGGCATCCGGTAACGCAGTTTACCGTTATGCAATATTAGATATAAAAGCAGAGGTTAGCTCTGGTAATCAAATGAACTGGGCTATGCGTAACTCTAAAATATTCCCTGATATGGTAATACAAATGGTCGCGATTGGTGAAGAATCAGGATCGCTTGATGGCATGCTTGCTAAAGTAGCGACTATTTACGAGCAAGAAGTTGATGATGCAGTTGATGGCTTATCTAGCTTATTAGAGCCGCTTATTATGGCAGTGCTGGGTGTGCTCGTCGGTGGCTTAATTGTTGCCATGTACTTGCCAATTTTCCAGTTAGGCTCTGTAATTTAATTAATAAAAATAAAATTTATTGAAATTAAAGAGAAGCTTACTGTTTTGATAGAGTTTAGCGGATAATCTCTTCTCATTTACTCTCTCTAACATCTCTTTGTGATAATTATTTCACTTAACTTTTAGACACTTAATTTTAGAATAGTTTTTAGGTATATAATGCAAAGTATTATTGAAGTAATGCAAAGCCAATTGTGGTTTTATTTAACCACGGTTGGCTTAATTAGTTTATGTGTAGGTAGTTTTTTAAATGTAGTTATTTATCGACTGCCGTTAATGATGCAGCGAGAATGGCAAAGTGAATGTAGGTTATTATTAGAAGATGAACTAACAGCCAAACCTACACAAGCCAGTAACAGTGAGTCATTCAATTTAGTAAAACCTAATTCTACCTGCCCTAAATGCAAAACCGCGATTAAGCCTTGGCAGAATATCCCTATTATTAGTTGGATTATGCTTAAAGGTAAATGCGCTAATTGCAGTAACCCAATATCAGCGCGTTACCCAATAGTTGAAGCCATTACCGCACTATTAAGTTTAGTTATTGCCTACACTTTTGGGGCTACTGAGCACGCCTTTTTATATATTTTTGTAACCTGGATTTTAGTAGCGCTCACTTTTATTGATATTGACCACATGCTTCTGCCCGATCAGCTCACTTTACCTTTAGTATGGCTTGCGCTCATAGCCGCTGTAATGGGTATAACAATAAGCCCTGGCGATGCGATAGTAGGGGCCGCATGCGGCTATTTAAGCCTGTGGAGTGTATTTTGGTTATTTAAGCTATTAACCGGCAAGGAAGGCATGGGCTATGGCGATTTTAAGTTACTGGCCGTGTTTGGCGCACTGCTTGGCTGGCAGTCACTATTAACCATTATTTTGCTTTCAAGTGTGGTGGGCGCCATTATTGGTATTGCCCTTTTAAGTATCCAAGGTAAAGACAAAGCAACCCCTATCCCATTTGGCCCCTACTTAGCCATAGCGGGTTGGATAACACTGCTGTGGGGAGCTCAAATTCAAGCTGCGTATTTTAATTTAATTGGTTATTAGTATGAATGAGCCAGCAACTAAAATAAACAATTGGGTATTGGGTTTAACAGGCGGTATTGGCTGCGGTAAAACGGCTGTTAGTAATATGTTTGAAGAACTGGGTATTTGCGTTGTTGATGCCGACATTATTGCTCGCCAAGTAGTAGCGCCTAATAGCACAGGGTTAAATGCAATCATAGAACACTTTGGCGAGGGTATTTTACTACCCGATGGCACATTAAACAGAGCAGCGCTGCGCACTAAAATATTTACCAACAATGATGATAAAGAGTGGCTTAACGCACTATTACACCCGCTTATTCGGGAAAAAATACTCACCGATTTAAATAATGCAAGCAGTGCTTATGTTGTATTGGTTGCACCATTATTGTTTGAAAATAAACTTAACAAATACTGCAACCGTACTTTATTGATTGATGTACCACAGCCGGTGCAGATTGAACGTACTATAAAACGCGACAATATTAGCCTTGAGCAGGTAAATAGCATTATAGCGTCACAAATGCCACGGGAAGAAAAACAACAAAAAGCCGATGATATTCTAAATAATGACCGCGGTTTATCGCTTGTTCATGCAGAACTTGTTGTTCTTCATAAAAATTACCTACAATATGCAGTATAAAATACAACTAATGCCCCTTAATGCGGTCATAACAACATAAACTCGTAATTTGGTTAGCAAAAAAGGTGTTGATAAGCACAGCGAATTTAATCACCTGCTTTTTTCTGATAAATTGTTAACTATTGAAGGACTAAAATAGGTGCGCAATGAATATTAACTCACCGTTATTGAGAAAATTTATAACGCTTGGCCGCATTGATGCCGATACCGTAAAAGCAAAACAGCAAGAGTTTGCCTCAACCGCTGAGCTTATATCTAAATGTGGAAAAATTGACAGCAACGACTTAGCTGAACAATGTATAGACTTATTTCGCGTACCGTATTTTGATTTAAAAGACTTCGACCCTGCACAAATCCCCGAAGACTTAATCAAAGAAAAACTAATACGTAAACACCATATTTTACCGCTGGTTCAAAAAGGCAGAAAAGTATACATTGCCGCCTCAGATCCAACTGACTACGGTGCCTTTGAAAACTTTGAATTTAGCACCGGCTTATCGTGCGAAATAGTCGTGGTTGACTATATTCAGCTGGATAACAAAATTGAGCAACTACTCGATGCTGCAGGCAGCTTAGATTTAAGCGCCGATGAATTTAAAGAGTTTGCCGACTTAGATACTGAAGGCCCTAAAGAAACCACACCTAAAGATGATGATAAAGACGATGCGCCAATCATTGTTTATATCAATAAAATATTAATGGATGCCATTAAAAAAGGCGCTTCTGATTTACACTTTGAACCTTACGAGCACAAATACCGCATTCGCTTTCGTATTGATGGTATTTTGCATGAAGTTGCCAACCCGCCCAATACCTTAGCAAGTAAGCTATCGGCGCGTATCAAAGTAATGTCTAGGCTCGATATTGCTGAAAAACGTAAACCACAAGATGGCCGTATTAAATTAAAAATTACCGAGCGTAAAAGCATCGATTTTCGTGTAAGTACTATGCCTACGTTATGGGGCGAAAAAATAGTAATGCGTATTCTTGATTCATCAAGCGCTATGCTAGGTATTGATGTACTCGGCTATGAAGAAGAGCAAAAAAAGCTCTACATGGATGCACTAGCTCAACCACAAGGCATGATACTAGTTACCGGCCCAACGGGCTCTGGTAAAACCGTATCGCTTTATACAGGTTTAAATATACTTAACCAGCCAGAGCGTAACATTAGTACCGCCGAGGATCCGGTTGAGATAAACCTTGAAGGGGTTAACCAAGTACAAATTAACCCTAAAGCCGAAATGACCTTTGCTAACGCCTTGCGTGCATTTTTACGTCAAGATCCAGATGTAGTGATGGTAGGTGAAATACGTGACCTAGAAACCGCAGAAATTTCAATTAAAGCGGCGCAAACGGGTCACTTAGTGTTATCAACACTACATACCAACTCAGCGCCCGAAACCATAACGCGTTTATTAAATATGGGCGTGCCTGCGTATAACGTGGCAAGCTCTATAAGTTTGATTATTGCCCAGCGCTTAGCTAGGCGTTTATGCCCTAAGTGTAAAACTCCAGAAACACTGCCAGCAGAAGAGTTGGCTCGTCAAGGATTTAGCACAACACAAATTGAAGATATGACACTATACGCACCCAAAGGCTGCGAAAATTGCACCGATGGTTACAAAGGCCGTGTGGGTATTTACGAAGTAATGCAGATTACCCCTGAAATTGCACAAATTATTATGCGCGGTGGCAACTCGCTCGAAATCGCAGAGGTATCGCTACAAGCTGGGTTTAATAACTTGCGATTATCGGGTTTACGAAAAGCCGCCGATGGTTTAACGTCTCTGGCTGAAATTAATCGCGTAACCAATATGTAAAAGTGATAGCCCTAATTAGGGCTAAAACACATTGTAGAGAGTAAAGTATGCCAACAATTGTTAACTGTCCAACCTGTAAAAACAAAGTTGAATGGTCACAGCAAAGCCCACATCGTCCTTTTTGTTCTAAGCGTTGTCAGCTTATTGATTTAGGTGAATGGTCTTTTGAGAACAATAAAATATCAACGCCTATTACCTCGGCTAACCAAATTAGCCAAGATATGATTGAAGATATTGAAGAGATGATGGCTAAAAACGATGACGACTTTTTTAAATAAGCGTTTTTCACCCTCTTAAACGACAAAAGCCAGCATTAAGCTGGCTTTTTAGTGTTTAATCTATAAATTAGTCTCTTTGCTTACGGTGTTTTTTACCCATACGCTTTTGCATTTTTGCAAACTTTTCTTGCTGCTCTGCGTTAAGTACCTGCATTACTTGATGCTGTGTTTTTAGCTTAATTAAGCCAAACTCAGTGCCTTTTTCGTGGCGTGCAGCTAATAGCTCTTTTGCAGCGTTTTCGTCAAATGTTGGTGCGCTAAGTAGAGCATCCATTTTCTCTTTTTGTGAGCCTTACGCTTTGCTTTACGGGCTTCTTTATCATCGCCGCGCAGTGCTTTCATCTGTGTTTTTTGCGCTTCAAAAATAGCTTCAAGCTTAGTTTGCTGTTCTTGCGTTAAATCAAGCTTGTCGGCACCGCGCTCAGATAATAAAAAACGCGCTTGAGAATGGCCTTGCTTATCGTGCATGCCGCCTTTTGCTAATACGCTACCGGCGCCAAGTGTAGCCGTTGCTAGACCACAAATAAGTACTAATTTTGAAAGTGTATTTACTTTAGTCATAATCATCACCTTAATATTGGATGGATTGAATTTGGTTGTGACTGCTAAGCCAGTAAGTTAACTATACATCTTGCAACGCAAAGTAACGCAAAGCAGTGTAAAGGTTGTGTAAAGATTCACTTTTGCACAATTTAAGAAGTAAAATAACCATATAGAAATTGCCTAAGGGTTTGAAATGAAGCTATTAATGATTGATGACGACACAGGTTTGTGCGAACTACTCACTGAATATTTAGCCGCGCAAGGTTTTGACGTACAAAGCGTTCACGATGGCGAGCAAGGTTTAAAGCTTGCTCTATCAAATGACTACGCGCTGATATTGCTTGATGTCATGCTCCCCACCCTTGATGGCTTTGAAGTACTTAAACAACTTAGGCAAACAAAGCTAACACCGGTTATTATGCTCACTGCAAAAGGCGAAGACTTTGATCGCATTTTTGGCTTAGAGCTTGGCGCAGACGATTACATACCCAAGCCATTTAATCACCGCGAGTTACTTGCCCGTGTAAAAGCTATTACCCGTCGTATAGAGCACATAAATAGCCTAAACGTTGCAACGCCTAGCAAAATGAATATAAATGGCATTACGGTTAATTTGGCAGCCCGAGAAGCCGCTATTAACGAGCACACCCTCACGCTTACTGGCACAGAGTACGAAGTACTGGTGTTATTAATTAAAAATGCCGGCGAAGTTGTCAGTAAAGAGCAAATAAGTGAAGAAGTGCTAGGCAGGCGCTTAGCTTCGTTCGACCGCTCAATTGATATGCACGTTAGCAATATTCGTAAAAAAATAGCTGAGCATATTCACGGCGAGCGAATAAAAACAATGCGAGGAACAGGTTATGTCTTCATCCAAGGTGAGTAATAAACATTACTTTGCATGGCTAAAGCACCCTCGGCATTATTTATTTTTTAAAATATTTATTTGGTTTTGGCTAACAATAACAGGCACGGTGGCTGCGCTTATATTCTTAAGCAACATTACGGCAATTAATGCAGTAAGCACCGAGCCTTTGCGTGGGCCAATGAAAAAAAACCTAATTTATACTGCCAAAAGTATTGAGCGAAGTGCCACTAAACACAAGCGCACCCTTGCTGATGTTTTATCGCACCCTAGGCTTTCAAAACGAAAAATTTTATTTTTAGGCGCAGCACAACCCGAAGACGCATTAAGCAATAAAGAGATCCCCGCTGAAATAGATTTAAACTTACTTAGCTTTAGTCAAAACTTGGCGCCACAGGTCATTTTTACCGAAAAATATCAAGCTTTCGGCCCTGTTAATATTAGCGTGCCAGAGGGGCAGTTTTACCTCTACGAAATAGACATTAACCACCAACCTCCTTTGCTCATGCGCTTTAAGTTAATGCCGAATTGGATGAAAGTACTCGTAGCTATTTTTGCCTCTTTAATCCTGAGTTTTATTTTTAGTCGCAATTTAATCGCCCCAATTAACAGCCTTAAAAAAGCAGCTATAAAACTTTCATCTGGCGATTTATCAGCGCGAGTTGCCATACCTGCAAGCAGAAAAGACGAGTTAGGGGTGCTTGGGCGCGACTTTAACAGCATGGCTAATCAGCTTGAGCAACTTATTAGTGCCCAAAAGCGCTTACTGGCTGATATATCTCATGAGTTGCGCTCCCCGCTTACGCGTTTAAAAATGGCAACGGGGCTTGCACAAATGCAAGCCAACGAGGCAAGCCAATCGTATTTATTACGTATAGAAAAAGAAGCAAACCAGCTTGATAAAATGATTGCCGACGTGCTGCAAGTGTCGCGTTTAGAAGCGCAAAGCCAAACACTGTCACTACAAAAGCAATCGTTAAAAGATATAGTAGAGCACGTATTAAATGATGCGCAGTTTGAAGCCAAGCAAAATACTAAAACGCTTACTTTTAGTGGCAATGCCGATGTAATGCTAAGCTGCGATGAATCATTAATTGCCAGCGCACTCGAAAACCTATTACGTAACGCAATAAAATACGCGCATAGCAACATTAGCTTTAACGTACACTACAACAACCAAATCTATATAGAGATTTGCGACGATGGCCCTGGCGTTCCAAATGAGCAACTGAGCAAGCTTTGTGAGCCCTTTTTTAGGCAATCTGATGCTCGCGACAGAGTAAGTGGCGGCACAGGGCTTGGCTTAGCTATAGCTAAAAATGCTATTATTGCCCACGGCGGTAGTTTAGCGCTATCTAATAAAGAAAAAGGCGGGCTTTGTGCCAATATCACCCTGCCACTAATTAAAGAGTAAGCATGTTTTACAGTACCGAATCAGCGCTTGAAAGTAACCAAGCACGCATTAATCACTTTTACGAAAATGTACTTAATAAAAACTATTTTAATGCATCTGAAGGTAAACTGTTTTTTGCTTACGCAGTGCCAGAAACAGCTAACACTGCCATAGTAATTAGCTCTGGGCGCATAGAAGGGCTTGAAAAATACAAAGAGCTGCTGTGGGAGCTTTACACGAATAACTATGCGGTATTTATAGCGGACCACCAAGGGCAAGGCCGCTCGTATCGACCGTTAAAAAATAAGCACAAAGGGTATGTAAAACGCTTTAGTGACTACAGTGCCGACTTAGATTTATTTAACCAACATATTGTAAATAAACACTGGCAAGGCAAAAAAATATTATTAGCCCACTCTATGGGCGGCGCTATAGCGTACGATTATTTTGCAAATTACCCGCATACTTTTAGCGGCGCGTTTTTATCTGCGCCCATGTTTGATATTTACACTAAAGGTATTCCTAAACCGGTAGCTAAATTTATAGCCCGCGCCGCCACAAAGCTCGGTTTTGACTACAGTTATGCGCTAGGGCAAAACGATTACAACCCAGAAGAATTTGCGCTTAATTCCTTAACCAGCAGCCAAGTGCGGTACAACCTATTTAGGCTCACTTATCAACAACAGCCTCTTTTACAGTTAGGTGGCGTTACATATGGCTGGTTAAATGCAAGCTTTGCTTTTATGTCTGCCGTGGATACCCACACAATCAACCTCCCTATTTTTATTGCCAGCGCACAAAACGATGAAGTGGTTGATAACAACGCGCAACAAAAGCTCGTAAATAGGCTCCCTAACGCCGAGCTGAAAAGCTTTGCAGGGGCTAAGCACGAGCTATTGTTTGAACGCGACGAAATTAGAAAACCTATGCTTATGCGCTTGTATCAGTTTTGTTCTTCGTTTGATACTTAGGTACGACCGAGAGCGGATCTAGATGAATTAAAATATCAACCTCAGAGTCAAAGCGCTCGGCAAGCGCCTTTTCTACATCGTCAGCTACATTGTGGGCACGTATTAAACTTAAATGGTCATCAAGCTCTAAGTGCATTTGCATAAACTTAATTTTACCGCCTTGGCGAGTGCGGATATCATGTACACCGTGTACATCTTTATGTGCATTAGCAATATCTAAAATACTTTGCTTTTCATCATCTGGGAGTTCTTTATCCATAAGATGATCGGCACTCTCACACGCAATATCCCAACTGTTATAAAGTAAGTAACAGGCAACGCCTATGGCAAACAGCGGATCTGCGTATAACACCCCATAGTACGAGAGCAAAATAGCAAGTAATACCGCGGCATTTAAAATTAAATCCCCTTTGTAATGCACCGAGTCTGCTTTAATAGCGATGGATTCGGTATGCTTAACCACTTTGATCTGAAAAAACACAATCACTAACGTACAAGCAATAGCAAATATACTCACCCACACACCTAACAGTGAATGACTAAGCACAATTGGGTTAAATAATCGCTCAATACCGTGAAACGCCAATAAGCACCCCGACCCTGCTATAAACGCAGCCTGACCAAGTCCGGCTAGGGCTTCAGCTTTGCCATGACCAAAACGGTGATCGTCATCTGCTGGGCGCAGTGCATACCCTAGCACTAAAAAGCTCATGGCCGTGGCGGTAATATCCATTAATGAGTCGGTTAATGAGCCAAGCATAGAAGCTGAACCCGATGCCAACCACGCCCAGGTTTTAGCGGCTATCATTAAGCTAACCATAACCATGGTAACTATGCTTGATGTTTTAACCCAAAATTCGTAACTACGGTGATGCACGTTAATATTCACTACTTGCGGTATTCAATGGCGCGAGTATATCATTTTTTTTACCGGTTTCGTGTATACTGCCACTCGTCAAATTATAGATTAATAGAAAGGCGCATTATGCTGGATATCGTTTTATATCAACCTGAAATTCCACCAAATACAGGAAATATCATACGCTTGTGTGCAAACACAGGTTACTCATTGCATTTAATTGAGCCATTAGGTTTTGAGTGGGACGATAAGCGAGTAAAACGTGCCGGGCTAGATTACCACGAGTTTAGTAACGTACAGCGCCATGCCTCGTTTGAAGCCTACCTTGAAAAGTGCCAACCTAAAAAAGTGTATGCATGCACCACTAAAGGCAGCCAGTTTCATCACGAAGCCAGTTACCAAGCAGGTGATTGCTTGGTGTTTGGGCCAGAAACTCGCGGCCTCCCCGATGAGATGATTCAAGCGCTACCTAACGATCAGCGGGTGCGCATTCCAATGCAGCCCAATAGCCGTAGTATGAACCTATCAAACGCTGTGGCGGTATTCGTTTATGAATCATGGCGCCAGCTAGGCTTTCCTAACGCGCAATAAGCACCTTGTACCAAACAATAAAAAAACCGACATAGCGTCGGTTTTTTTAATAACAAAGCATGTTCATGCTTTTAATAAAGTGAGCATTATATGCTCATTTATTCGGCGCGCTGCTCTCGGCCTAATAGTGCCATGGCGGCTTCTTTCATATCTTTATTTTCATAAAGTACTTTATAAATTTGCTCAGTAATTGGCATTTCTACACCGGCGCGTTGTGCTAATAAATACACTTCTTTTGTGTTTCTAAAGCCTTCAACAACTTGCCCGATAGACTCAATAGCAGCATCAACCCCTTCACCTTTACCTAAAGCCAAACCAAAGCGACGGTTGCGCGATTGATTGTCGGTACATGTTAAGATTAAATCGCCAAGTCCAGCCATCCCCATAAAGGTTTCTTGCTTTGCACCTAAGGCACATCCTAAGCGCGTTAGCTCAGCTAAGCCGCGAGTGATCAGTGCAGTACGTGCATTAGCACCAAAGCCCACCCCATCAGACATACCAGCACCAATGGCTATTACGTTTTTAACCGCGCCCCCTAACTGAATGCCAATAAAGTCATCGTTGTTGTACACGCGGAACGAGCGCCCACAATGGAGTAAATCTGCAAGTTGTTGCGCAAACTCCGTTGAGGTAGAAGACACCGATATCGCAGTAGGTAGCCCCATTGCCATTTCTTTTGCAAAGGTTGGGCCTGATAAAACCGCAAGCGGCACCTCATCACCTAGTTCCTGCAGGGCAACCTCTTGTAACAAGCGACCAGTATTTGGCTCGAGCCCTTTTGTTGCCCACGCAACTTGCGCACCTTCAACCAGCGCAGGTTTAATTTGCTGCAATGTATCTGCAAAGGCATGGCTTGGCACAACCACAAGTACAATGGCACTGCTGGCTACGGCTTGTTGTAAATCGGCTTGTAATAAAAGAGTGTCGGGGAATGGTACATCAGGAAGGTAACGTTGATTTTTCCGCTCAGCTGCAAGCGTGGCAACGTCGTCGCTATTGCGACCCCAAAGTGTCACTTGATGACCATTTCGGGCTAAGCAAATAGCAAGAGCGGTGCCGTAAGACCCCGCCCCTAATACAGTAACAGCTGAAGTTGCTGTACTCATAAATTATGCGTCTGCTGAAACCTGCTCAGCTTGCGCAGTACGTTGTTGCATGTATTGTGCAAATAACGCATCAAAGTTCACTGGCGCAAGGTTAAGCTGTGGGAAAGTACCACGGTTAACAAGATTAGATACGGCTTCACGCGCGTATGGGAATAACACGTTAGGGCAGTATGCACCTAGCATATGTGCTAGTTGTACTTCTTCAAGCTCACCAACTGTAAAAATACCGGCTTGCTGAATTTCACATAAAAACGCAGTTTCTTCACCAATAGAAGCAGTAACCGTTAGTGCTAAAACCACTTCAAACACACCTTCGTCTAGCTTTTTAGAGCGCGTGTCTAGGTCTAGCTTAACTTCTGGCGTCCATTCTTTTTGAAAAATCGCAGGCGAGTTAGGCGTTTCAAACGATACATCTTTAGTGTAAATACGTTGAATAGTAAATTGTGCGCCACCTTCTTGTGCTGCTGCGTTTTGATTTTCTTCGTTCATTGTGCTTCCTACGTGTTAGTTTTTATAATTAAAATTAAGCATTTAGCTTAGCGTCAAGTTTACCTTGCGCTTCAATAGCCATCATGTCGTCGCAGCCACCGATATGTTCATCATTAATAAAAATTTGCGGTACTGTGCTTGCGCCACCTGCTTTAGCAATCATTTCATCGCGAAGCTCTGGTTGAACACCAATATCAATATTTGTGTACTCAACGCCTTTACTGTTTAAAAGTGCAAGAGCACGTTGGCAAAATGGACAGTACGCTTTGGTGTATAAAACAACATTACTCATAATAAATCCTCTATCGGTACTACTAAACTGATTAGCGACCTGTTGTAGTTGGAAGGCTGGCAGATTGCCACGACCCCATACCACCTGATAATACATAAACCGATTCAAAGCCTGCTTTATGCATTGCATTAGCAATACCTTGAGCAGTCATGCCTGTGGCACATACTAGTATAATGGGTTTGCTCTTGTGCTTTTCAAGGCTTGAAAAGTCAGATTGTTTTGCTTTTTCAGGGCTTAAGTGTTCAGCACCCGCAATACGACCTGCGTTAAATTCTTTTTGAGCACGAATATCAACTACTTTGCCATCTTGACGATTAATAAGAAGTGTTAATTGCTGTGGGTTTATTTCTCTCACTGCTGAAAACTTGCTCTTTATCCAGCCGCTTACAATAAGGAATACAAGACCAACCCAAGCTAGGCTTAAAATAGGATGATTTGTAATAAATTCAATATATTGTTCCATTCTACTTCCACTATGAAATTATGTTCTAAACCTAGGGCGTGTTGGCCTTTGTGGATTGAAATTTGTTCAATCTAGGGGCGATTAAATCGCGGCGCGAGATTTGTAACCTAGTGGGCTAAGTAAAAACCAAGCAAAGCTTCCGCGTCCTGCTCACGCCCCTTACCTACATCCATGTAGGCAACAAAAAGGTAATAGTCCCTAGAAAGAACCCAACGGGCAGCGCATGTTTGGTATTTATGCTACGTTATCGCCTATTTATGGGGAATAACCACACTTCATAGGCTCTGCCTTACCTAA
>JGI24025J20009_10002131_pt1 | contig 14528 bp, 14 predicted proteins | sample Cruoilmetagenom3_FD_20009 | JGI IMG/M metagenome (IMG submission 20009)
AATAGTAGCTGTTGGAAAGCAATTAATTTACGATCTTCGGTTTATTTTATATTGCTAACTGTCTGTAAAATAAGGCTTTGTTGATTTCCGTTCAGGCACTAACTAAACTCCTTGGCACTGTTGACTTTCATGACTATTCAGAGGGTTGGCTCGTCAGTACTGGTCCGTTAGGTAAAGACGCAAAGGGCTTTGTTGAAAAGGGGCGGAAAATTGGGGACGGGGACGTAAGTGACTATCTTGACTTACTCTTTCGTTCTTCTTGTAATTGCATCGGAAATGGCAGACATAGAAATTCCGGGATGTCGGGCTACTTCTGCCAAATATTGTCATGAACTTAGCTGCCTTCGGCAGGACTTCTCTGACAGGATGAATAAGATTTACATGATTTTCATTCATCCTGATTATCCTGTTGATCCTGTCAAAAAATGGAAATTCCTATACTATGAACTTACAAGAAGGTAAGGGTTTTTTGGGGAGTGCTCTTTCAAAAAATAGGGAAGAAGCTGAACCACGAAGGTGGTCGCAAAGCTTGTTGAACATGTTCAAATCTTAAGGAAAATTACATGGAAATACTCAATAATATTATCTCTGCTGTGACAGAGGATTATAAAATTCGTGAAGTTCATACCTGTATTCATTGGACAGCAGTGGCCAGCAGTGGTTGCGGGTTATCTTCCACTTTTCAGGATAACCGCATTCCTCACGTGCCGGTCAAAGATGCAGGCAAATTGGCTCAAAAAACCGCATTAGAAGTGGTAGAATATGCTCGATCAGACAATCTTTTGGAGGCATCTATTGGCATGGCGGCCCTGAACTCCTTGATAGAGATTGATGAAGACCGTTGTGTTGAGCTGAATGCCTTTGAAATATTGGCAGAAAAAGGAAAGGGCAAAAACGTATGCGTCGTGGGCCATTTCCCATTTATTCCCAGGATGCGGAAATTGGCCAATAGACTCTGGGTGATAGAAAAAAGACCCCAGGAAGGGGATCTGTCGGCAGAAGAGGCTGAAAATGTACTGCCTATGGCTGATGTTGTAGCTATTACCGGTACGTCATTTATCAATCATACAGTAGATGAATTATTAAGTTTGTGCAGGAAGAGTTTTGTGGTGATGGTGGGAGCGACCTCGCCTTTGTCACCTGTGCTTTTTGACTACGGAGTTGATATGATTGCCGGTTCAAAAGTAGTTGATCCGCAAAAGGCTATTCAGTGTATAAGCGAAGGGGCTACATTTAAACAGATTAGGGGTATAAAGCACTTGATTATGACCTAAGTTGAGCGATTAGCTGTTAGCCATTAGGGTTTAGCTTTGAAAAATCAAGGCATTACGTTAATTAGAGATAACACCTAACGGGTGAAAGTTTGTAATAGCAAAACATCCTGTAATCATTAAACTAATAGCTAACCGTTAAAGTCTAATCGCTCAATTTAGGTATGAAAAAATTAAAGCGGAATCATGTTTCAGACTTTTTGCAGTGTAATAAAAAAAGGAGGAAAGACAATGGAAGCAAAGGACGTATTGTATCTTGGACTCGGAGCTGCCTTTTTAGCAAAGGATAAGCTCAAGGAACGGATCAAGGAATTGGAGAAACGCGGGGAGATCAATAAGGAAGATGCCAAGAAGTTCATTCAAGACGCCAAGGATCGGGCCAAGAGGGAACAGGAGGCCCTTGACTCGCGTATCCAGGAAAAACTCAAAGAGACCATCAGTGAGATGGGCTTGGCCACCAAGGAGGACCTTGAAGAACTGAAGACAATAATCAAAAAGGCCTGATGCTCAAAAATTATAATCCGGGACGGGTGTGGAAGACATTTCGTTTTCTGCTCACTGTATTTGTTATTGTCCGCAAAAAGGAGCGCTTTCTTTATTTACGTCCCCTGGATCCAACCGCGTTCAAGCAAACCATCCTTGACCTGGGCGTAAGCTTTATCAAGCTGGCCCAGGTCCTGGCCACCAGGGCTGATTTCTTTACCGAGGAATATCTGCGGGAGCTTAAGACTATCCATGACGAGGTCGAGCCCATGGACCGGGCCGATTTTGAGGTCATGTACAACCGTGCCTTTGGCTCAGTCCGGCCCTTTCGTCATTTTGTACACAGTCCTATTGCCAGTGCCTCCATAGGCCAGGTGCATAAGGCCGTACTGGATGACGGCACAAAGGTGGCTGTGAAAATACGCCGCCTGAACATTGAAAAGGACGTCCTTGATGATATAAGGATCATTGGTATTTTCCTCAGGATTTTCCATCCTTTCTTCAGCCGGCTTACAAAGAACTCTTTAGAAGCAGTGCTCAATGAATTCGCAGACATGATCGTCAAAGAAGTGGACCTGTCCATTGAATTGGACAATCTTCGTAAATTCAGAGAGATCTATCAACTGAGCGGCATCCGATTTCCCGATGTATATCCACGCCATTGCACCTGTGACGCCCTGGTTATGAGTTTTGAGACAGGGATGCGTATCGATGATAAAGAGGGCTTGGCACGCTCAAATATCCCATTTACCACTCTTATGGACAGGGTGATCTCCTTCTATATGGAACAGATGCTGGTGTGCGGCCTTTTTCACGCAGATCCTCACCCCGGCAATTTTTTAGTTGGGGACGACGGTACGCTGATTGTCCTTGACTTCGGAATGGTCAAGCGATTGCCCAACTCCACCCGGGTCGCCATGATTGAGATGATCAAGGCTGCCAATGAGCAAGACTTTGAGCTCTTTATTGTCTCATGCAAACGGTTAGGTGTAATCGCAGCTACGGCACGGGAAGACCAAATGCAGGAACTGGCGGAGCGCATGTTTGATATCTTCGGAAATGAAAACTTGAACGCCACGAGCATGCAGAACCTGGCCTTTGATGTCCTGGACTCCATGAGGGAGCTACCCTTCAAAGTTCCGCAGGAACTGGTCTATGTCATGCGGGCCAGCTCCCTTGTGGAGGGACTGGGGACCAGCTTCATTGAAAACTTTAACGGCATCAAAGACATCCTGCCTGTTCTGATAAAAAATATTAACAGGGCACTGGGTGCGGAAACCAGGTTATTCCCCACGCTCAAAAGCGAACTCATGTCCTTGCCCTTGACCGTGCGGCGGCTGAAGATGATTATCACGGATTTGAGTGAGGACAACCTGCACATAAAGCTGTCCGGGGAAACCCTGGAAATCCTGGGAGAATATGTACGTGCCTACCTGAAACCCATAGGCATGGGCGTGCTTCTACTCATAGCGGCATTTTTCGTGCAGAACCTGAGCTTTTCCCACCACCAGGAAGTTGCTGTTGTTCTATTTATTCTTGGAGTTTTGCGGGTGCTTATCGCCCTGAAATGATGGATCTTTTCTGATTGGGAAAATTTTCATCCAGCTCGTGCATCAGCTCCGGTATGGTTCTGTCGGTGGACAGAACCATTAAATGGTCCTGATTAAGTTCATCTGTTGGGGCGAACAGGTCCTTTTGTTTCAGATAGATCTCCCACCGCCCGTCTGAAACCTGGGTTTCTATTCGGGCCCTTTGGGTCAAGCGTTCCTTTATTTCCTGTTCAGGACAGGTACACAAGATAAAATGGATGTTTGCTTTAGCCTCTCTTGCTAACTCCAAGAGCCTTAATCTCTCTTCCATGTCCCGATAAGTGGCGTCCAGTATCACTGACTCCCCTTGCATCAGATGTTTGCCGGCAAGGCCGGCCAAAGCCCTATATGTTCTTAGAGTCTGTTGCCGGCTGTAAATGCCCAGACCAAAAGGCTCCCAGTGACGTTCTTCTGTGGGTATCCCGGCTACAGACTCTTTTCTTACCCTGTCCGAGTTATAAAAAGGAAGCTGATGGTTTTTTGCCCAGGCAGATGCAACCGTGGACTTGCCCGTACCGGAAAGACCGAAAAACACATACAGGTCAGGGACGCCAATGCCGCCTGCATAATTCAACGCCAGGCGGAAGTATTTTGATGCCTGACGCCTGGCACTTCCTTTTGTTTCACTGTCTATTCCATCGGATGCCCAGGTAAAACAACCGATTTTACCCCTTACATATGCCCTGTAACACTTGTAGAAGTCCTTTAACTCAAGAAGCTGAGCATCCCCGATCTGATCAGAAAATGATCTGACAAAATAATTGGAGAGTGTTGGAAGACCGTGATAATCGAGATCCATAGCCAAAAAGGCGACATCCGAGGCAATGTCTCCGCATCTAAAGCGTTCATTAAACTCAATGCAGTCAAAGATGTAAACAGAGTTTTTTATTTTGTCAAAACAGATATTTGCGGAATATAAATCCCCGTGACCTTCTCTGATTAGGCCTTGTTCTATTCTTGACAGGAACAAGGGTTTATTGCTGTTAATGAAAGACCTATTGTAATTACAGATATGACTGTATGCGGCTTCTTCGATGAGATTTCCAACAAAAGATACAGTCTGATCGAAATTTTCCTCTGTGTTTTGACGTATTATGTCTATTGTCCCAAAATTTTTGATTTCCCGCCCTGCAGCTGCTTTTTTGTAAAAGGGCGCCAGTCTATTGACAACTGCGTCGATTTCGGCATTGCCTACCATATTTTCGGAAAGAAGGCGAACCATCATGCCTTCTTCAGGCATGCGCCGCATAACCACGGCCCACTCCACTGGTTCTCCGGTCCCATTAATTTTTATTTGACTATCATCATTGGTAACAGGCCATACATCCAGGTAAATCTCAGAACACAGCCTGCGGTTTAACCGTAGCTCTTCCTGACAAAAATGGTGCCTCTTTTCCAGTGTTGTAAAATTCAGGAAACCAAAGTCCACAGGCTTTTTTAGTTTATAGACCCTGTCTCCTGCCAGGAACACCCAGGAAATGTGTGTCTGAATCATAAGAACATCATCCACAGGATGTGGATATGATGCCGGTTCTAACATTGTCTTCATCCAAGAAGGTTTCTTAGACATAGAATTCTCCTGAGCGGCTTTTTCGCCCTTGTCGCTTTTTGGCCGGAAGTCTGATCTTGATTCCTATGACCGGCGTGATTATGCTGATATGGCATTTGTGGCTCTTTTTTATAATTTTATCGGGATATCTTGGTTTTGTCGACCATCATAATTAGGAGTTTGTTGAAAATGGCAGAGATTAGGAGCGCTATTGAAATCGCTATGGAAAAGGCGGATCGTCTGGGACGTGCTACCAAGGAAGAATTGGAGACTGAAAAGTGGCTTGATCATGGCCACCGAGTAGTTGCCAGGTATATGCAAGGTGAAATTGAGGATCTTGAAACCGGCCTCAGCGATATTTCCGGGAATGAGCTGCCACTGGTCTTAAGGGGAGCCACAGAAATACTATTAAGAAATATTGTTTTACCAAGGGATAAAGACCAGTGGCCGGGCATAAAAAAGGCCTTGAGTGGTTTTGTGGAGCTAAAAGGCAGTGTGGCCAATCAGATTATTCCTCGCATCGAGCAGTTGCTGGAAAGTTATGAGCAAACCCGTGATCAATATCACGAACAGTTAAAAATGCAGATGCAAAACCAGCTCGGTGGAATAAAGCAGGCCATTTCACAACAGTATGGTACTGCTATAGCCAGCGAGATAGATGTTAATTCATTGCCTGAATTTCAAAAGGAGTGGTCTCGGATATCTTCTGAAATCACTGATCAATTTGAGCAACAATTGATTCCCCTCAAGGAATACTTAAAGGAACTATAGGTTCCACCTCATAAATCATACAGTATATTCATAAGTTAACAACAAATCTTAAACCAATTTATCTTCATGAATGAGACAAAGCTCCGGGATCTGCTGGAGAAAATAAGGGCGGGCGATCTATCTGTAAACCTGGGAATAGAGGCCCTTAAAAAACTCCCTTTTGAGGATCTGGGCTGGGCCTGTCTTGATCACCACAGACACATAAGAGAGGGGTTTCCAGAGGTCGTTTACGGACCTGGGAAGACATGTGAACAATTAGTAGGCATTGTTTCCAAGCTGATTTCTGTTGGCGGGCCGGTACTTGTGACACGGGTATCAGAGGAACAATCAGAGCTTGTTGTCCAAACTATACCAGAGATAGAATTTCACCCAATACCCAAATCACTGACCTGGTCGGGAAAAGATTCCAGACCCAGACCGTCAAATAAAGGAACTGTCCTGGTGGTTTCCGCCGGTACGGCTGATCTNCCCGTTGCAGAGGAAGCCTGTCTGACCCTGGAGCTTATGGGACATCCTTTTAAACGAATCTATGATGTAGGAGTGGCTGGTATTCACAGATTACTTGATCATCTGGACGAATTACGCCAGGCCAGTGTCATAATAGCTGTGGCGGGAATGGATGGCGTATTGCCGAGCATCCTTGGAGGCATTGTCAGTGCTCCTGTGGTGGCAGTCCCTTCCAGTACGGGCTATGGGGCCAATTTCCAGGGTCTCGCTCCGTTGCTTACCATGCTTAATTCCTGTGCCACAGGGGTTGCGGTAGTAAACATAGACAACGGCTTTGGCGCAGGAGCCTTTGCAGCCATTGTAAATCGAGCTTGAATCTCTGAGGTTATCCCCTTTTTTAATTCAAAATTCAAAATTTAGAATTCAAAATTGTGTCTGAGTAGGGTAGGGTAGGGGTATTACGAATCAGATGGAGGCAGCAGTCCTTTAGCCCGCAATTTACGTCGTTTTTCACGTCTTTTACGTCTTCTTTCGATTTCTCTATGCCTTTCGATCTTTTTGTGCCTGGACATTTGATCTCCCCATTAGAAAAAATTTAATGCGTCACTCATAAGGGATTGCATAAAATAAGTCAATAGCGCCTCTTGCAAAGTCACAAAGTTTGAGTATGTAAGCATTGGAGCCGGATTCAGACTTGCAATGATATTTGCTGTATCATAAGATATGTTTGTCAACTTTCCCCATTCTCCGCCCTTGAGAAAGGGTATAGGGGATTTACCGTGTAAGATGTTTTTTGAGTGAGGGAATAATGAAAGTCAAAAACTGGATGGCCAAAGACATAATAACCATCAGCCCTCAGGCCTCTATCAGTTCAGCGGTAAAGCTAATGCACCAGCATTCCATAAGGCATTTGCCTGTTGTAGAAGATGGCTCAGTGCAAGGGCTGGTTACTGAAAGCAACTTGCGACAATATTTTTTCCCCTCCATGGTTCACGAACTTTCCATTTCAGACGTTATGATAGTGAACCCTATTACAGTGGATCCCAATGCCAGTATTGATTCTGCAGCACAGTTGATCTACAAATACAAAATCGGTGGCTTACCTGTTCTTGAAAAAAGACGATTGATTGGAATACTCACCATTACTGATATACTTGCAGCCTTTATAGAACTCTTTGGGCTTTTGAAGGAAAGTTGTCGGTTGGATATCATTCTATCTGAAAAAGGCGGGACGCTTGATGACGTGCTTCGACTGATTCGTGAGATGGGGGGAAAGGTAATTAGTGTGGGGCTAGAAGCGCTGACATCCAAAAAAAAGATCTATTACATCAGGCTGGAAAAAGGAGACCTGTCGGCTATTGTCCAGGCACTAGAGGATGAAGACCACAAGGTAGTTTCTATACTGGACTAAAACAGCTACGGAATTTGAGCATGGCTCACTATCAAGTCAATAAAACTTTTCAAGAAATAAACAAAAATATCCGATCCGGGAAAGCAGTCGTAGTTACTGCCGAGGAGATGATCGGCATTGTCCGGAAACATGGGGAAGTTGAAGCGGCAAGAAAGGTGGACGTTGTGACTACCGGTACTTTTTCCCCGATGTGTTCTTCAGGGGCTTTCATCAACCTCGGGCCCTGTGTGCCTGGGATAAAGGCCGCCAAAGTATGGCTTAACGGCGTGCCGGCCTATGCTGGTCTTGCTGCAGTGGATGTGTATTTAGGGGCTACAGAACCTCGCCACAACGATCCTCTCAACAATGTCTATCCTGGTGAGTTTCTCCACGGAGGCGGCCATGTAATACAGGATTTAGTGGCTGGCAAGTCAATAAATTTGACAGCCGAGTCTTACGGGACCCATTGTTATCCAAGCCGGTGCTTAGATAAAAAAGTCACCCTTGCGGATCTGCCTTTTGCCCGGCTTTGTAATCCTAGAAATTCATGCCAGAATTATAACTGCGCAGTAAATGTTACCAAAAGAACCGTTTATACATACATGGGCACTTTGCGACCAAGGCTTGGCAATGCTAACTACTGCACTTCCGGGCAGTTAAGTCCGTTACTGAATGACACATATTATCAAACTATCGGCACTGGCACGCGTATTTTTTTGGGCGGTGGGCCGGGTTATGTGCTTTCTGCCGGGACTCAGCATAATCCTGATATTCGGCGAAATGAAAAAGGTCTGCCGCGTAAACCCGCAGGCACGCTTATGGTCACTGGCGATCTCAAACAGATGCATCCCAGGTGGTTAGTGGGTGTGAGTATCCTTGGTTACGGATGCTCCCTTGCTGTAGGGCTCGGAATACCAATACCCATTCTCAACGAAGAGATGGCAATGCGAACAGCTATATCCGATGAGGATATTGTAACCCAGGTAGTTGATTACGGTCATGATTATCCCCTGGGAAAAAGCACATGCCTTGCGGAAGTCACTTATGCACAATTAAGAAGCGGAACCATAAGGATAGGAGGGAAAGACGTCCTGACCGCTCCTCTGTCCAGCTATGTCAGGGCACGGGAGATTGCGGAAATACTCAAAAAATGGATTAGTGAGGGCCGATTTGTACTTGGAGAGCCACAGGAATTCTTGCCAACCAAAATCAAGGTTTGATCAACAAATCAAGAAGCTCTGAATTATTGATAGAATACCTGAGTAGCATAAAAGGCGGGGTCGGCGTTGCTTTTTCGGGTGGAGTAGACAGTACCTATCTGCTGAGAATGGCGAAGGACGCATGTGTTGGGCAAGTTGTTCCCTTTCTCCTTGTATCACCTTTTCTGTCCGGAAAGGAGCGGACTTGGGCACATAGCATTGCTAATGGAATCGGCCTGCCGCTTAGGGAAGTGCCTTGGTATCCATTTGATTTCCATTGTATTTGGGAAAATGGGAGTAACAGATGCTATTATTGCAAGTATGCAATGTACCATGAACTATGGTCAATTTGTCGAGAATATGGAATTTCGAATCTGCTGGACGGGACCCAGTTGGATGACCTTAATAGCGATAGACCGGGCCTCAAGGCAATACATGAACTTTCAGTAAAAATTCCTCTTGTATATTGTAATCTAAATAAAAATAATATAAGGAGATTGAGTGCCAAGCTATGTCTGCCAACATGGGACCGGCATAGTCAGTCATGCCTTGCGACCAGAGTAATCACCGGAACTTTTATTACACAAAATTTAATTAAAAAGATAGAATCTGCCGAAGAGTTGCTAACGGACATGCAGATGGGGAATACAAAATTTTGCGTGGAAGGAAATAGTGCGTATTTGGAGGTTTCGGAAGAGGAAAGGTTAGATGTAGAAGGGCAATGGACGAAAATTCAAGGCTTTTTACAGAATATCGGATTTCGCTATTTATATCTGAGGATCAAAGTATAACATAACATAAAATAATATAAATGGAGGGTAACATGAACAAGGGACAACTGGTAGATCGTATGGCAAAGTCATCCGGCATTTTCAAAACTGCTGCAGACAAGGCACTAAATGGATTTATGGAAGCTGTTACTGATGCACTCAACGCAGGGGAGAAGGTGACCCTGGTAGGTTTTGGGACCTTTTCCGTAACTGAGAGGAAAGCACGTACAGGTCGCAATCCGCGCACAGGAAAGCCCATGGAAATTCCTGCCAAGAAAGTAGTAAAATTCAAGCCTGGGACAAAGCTGTCCGAATCAGTGGAATAAAAGGCGCTCACGTCGAGTAAAACCAGTAAAAGAAGGTGACTATTGCGATTAAGCTGGCTATATCAGCCAGAAAGGTAGTAGTGGCTGGATTCTACTTTTTGAGTCCGGAATTTTTTTCGGGGTCCATATCCTGTGTTCAGGTAAAGTTCGCCTACGATCAAAACATACGAATTCTGGAATAAGACCGTGGATGAGCCAAAAAAATAATTAATTGGCTCATCCGAATCTTATCTATGGCGTCGTACTGAGTCTTCACGCCTGTCAATTTTTCCTGGTAGCTAAAGACAATAGTATCTTCCATGGTTATACCTGCGAGATGGAATTGTAATAACGTACAAAATTCATGACATTGTGTATTTTTGCCGATCATAATAATAAGATATAGCCTCTCGCAAAACTCATGGATTTTGTTTGACTGCAAGGTGCGAGAAAAAAAAGTGCGGAGCGTACTTAGAAAGGTTTATTGATCAGGAGCTTTTAGACATGAAAAATTCGAATTCAGCAGATAAAGATAAGCTGTCTTCAGGCTCTCGATTGTTGCAGAAGGTAAATGCAGCAATGAATATTCCAGACCCTGAACGGGCTGCCAGGATACAATTATTAAAAGAACAGGTTCAGAAGGGTACTTATAAAGTAGACGCTGATAAAGTCGCGGTGAGCATGCTGAAGGATCTCATAAAGGATTTATAATAAACCAAGACAATATTTTTCCCTCCCAAATAAAGATTAAGATGCCATTAGCTACGACCTCACGTTTTTTCCGCAAAAGCCAAGACCACAAATAACAGAGGCTCAACAGATTTTCAGAATAAAAGACACCGGAAGGCAGGAGGCAATTTTTTCTCCGTTATTGTTAATGTCGCATAAGATATATTATGTAAAATAAATACTGTTTAACTACCTAAATGACAAATTGTAGGTTGGGTTAAACCGTCGGTTTGCAACTAATTTTGTTGGGTTCGCTAATTTTGCAGTGATCTCAGTGCGTTCTGGAAATATCGTGTTTTACTAGGCGACTGATTTTTTGATTGATGTCTGCTGTGCGCAAGGCCTGTTTTCGAATTTCTTTTAACGTTGCGGCAACATTCCCATGTTCTTCTAAAAGCAGAATTTCGATCTTTCCGATAATTATCTGTAACGGCTGGTTTAATTGGTGAGATGCGCGCCCAATAAAATCAAGAATATCAAGAAGCATAGGAATTTTTGAAATTTCTTTTTTAAGATCCATAACCCTGAAACCAGATGAAACACTTCTAACAATCTGGTCTATTCCAATGTCTACCGGCAGGACCTCATCTGCTAATACAGACAAGTCCTTAATTCCGGAATCCAAGTTGGAATTTTTCTGAAGGCAAATAATATATATATCATGTAACTCTCGATCTGAACGTACCTTTTTGCATATCTCAAGCCCGGACTCCAAAGAGATATCAGGATCGATAATCAGAACTCCTTTTCTTTGTCCTCTTAAGGCATTAAGGCCCTTTTCCCGGCTAATAGTGAAATGAACTTCGCAATCTTTTTTAAGTGATAAAATAGAAGCCACTACATTCAATTCTTGAGATTTGGTGCCTAATATCACAACATGCCTTGTTTTTTCTTTTTTTGGCTCCGTTTTAACTAAGTCAAAGTCAAGTTTTTGACACTCTTGATCTCTAATGAGGTCTTTTTCAAGAGAGTCAAGCAACTTTGTATGATCCGTTACTTCTTGCGGGTCTATACTCAGAACACCAACAGATAAGGAAAAAGGTATATTCAGACGCTCTTTGATTTTTTTTGGAATCAACCTCTTGAGCCTCAAGGCAGCCGCCTCCCCTCCTGCCTCATATGTTGCCGGCAAGATAGCAACAAGCCTATTTTTAGCTATCCTATATACGGAATCATTGTTTCTTAATATTTCGGAAAGATCGTTAGAAACCTCCTCAAGGCTGGACCCCTTGTAAAGTTCATCCGCGCTTATTCTATCATCCACCTCTACAAGAAGCAGAGTTGTCCGATATTTGTGCTCTCTATCCCGGACGAGCTCACGCTTAAGATTTTCAATAAAGCCCTCTATATTTCGCAATCCGGTCTCAGTATCTATCATGGTTTGCCCCTCCATCAAGAATGTTCAAAGTCTTTCAGCTACCAAAACAATGAATCCGGCTTTGGAGTGTAGGCCTTTTTTAGGCTTCTCTGTGTGATATTTTTTCAATTTTGGAGATTGGAAAAGAGTGGAAACCCCACCTACTATTCGAAAATGCGCCTTTTCAATGTTTGACAACAGGTCTTCCAAACAAAAAAACGAGGCGTATTTATAAAGAGGGTGTCCTTCCTGTTTCTTTTGTTCATAAAGGCTTCCCCAATTTGAATCCTTGGGTACAAATCCGATTATTAATAAGCCACCTCTCTTGAGAACACCTGCTGCTTCTTGCAAGGCCTTAAACGAATCTTCTAAAAAACAAAGGGAAAAGATGAAAAATATTTGCTCCAGGCTGTTCTTTTTGAATGGTAAGGCTTCGGCCATGGCCTGTATAGAGACTACTCCGCGATTCTTGGCCAGTGCCAATAGCCCAGGAGCTGGATCCACGCCGTATCGTATACCAAGGGCATGAGAAAAACGCCCGGAACCTATACCCACCTCCAAAGAAAGGGGAGATACTGAAACGACCTCGTTTAAGGCATTAAGTTCACACTGAAAAAGGGGATTATCATCATACCAGGAGTCATAGGCCTCTGCGATTTCTTCAAAGGCCTTTGAAGCTTGAGGGATAACCCTGTTTGACATTGTAATTTCCAGATGCCTAAAACTTACATTATATACATATATTAAGTTAATAATCTAAGTTATTTTCTTATATGTTTCAACAGCTCTTCCGCTATACTGTCAAATGTCTTGGCACACTCGCTATCAGCATTGAGGGTCATTGGTTTACCTATATCACCTCCCTCTCTGATTTTCTGGTCCAAAGGAACCTTACCCAATAAAGGGACCTTGAATGCCTTGGCAATTTTTTCTCCCCCTCCACTACCGAACACCTCCAGGATTTGTCCTTCAGATACACCTGGAACACGAAGAAAAGACATGTTTTCCACTATCCCAAAGATCGGGACATCTTGACCTACGAATAGACCGATACATCGACGCACATCGGCAAGGGCAACCTTTTGAGGAGTGGTGACTATTATGACACCGTCAAGAGAAACTAATTTCGCCATAGTCAGAGGAGCATCTCCTGTGCCGGGAGGCAGGTCTACCAATAGATAGTCCAGCTCTCCCCACGCCACATGTCCCAGGAATTCTTTAATAGCCTTGTTTACCAATGGGCCTCGCCAGACTATCGGCACCCCCTCCCCTGCTAAAGTAGCTGTAGATACAACCTTGAGGCCGAATTTCTCAATTGGTAGAAGCATGCCCTTAGAACCTAAGGGCCGCTCATCGATGCCAAGCATTATGGGAACATCCGGGCCATGCATATCAGCATCAAGGATACCTACCTTAAAACCCTTTTTTGAAAGCGCAATTGCTAGATTCACAGCAATGGTGGTCTTGCCTACCCCACCCTTTCCGCTGGCAACAGCAATTATGCACTTTACCTTTTCTATTCCTTGCATCTCAGATGGCTCTTGGCCTAACAGCTTTGCTCTCTCCTCAGATGTCATGGTGGTGAGGATTACTTTGACCTCACTCACACCCTCTACGCTGTGTATAGCCTTCTCAACATCATCCTTAATCTGATTCTTCATAGGACAGCTGGCCATAGTAAGGGCCACAGTAACACGGACAGCTGAGCCGGCTATCTCAATATCTTTAATCATCCCAAGCTCCACAAGGCCCTTTTTGAGGCCTGGGTCCTTCACCTTCTTTAGTACATCCAAAATTTTTTCTTTTGTAACAACCATTTTGTATTCCTTATATTGTTAAATTGTTTGGGTGCGGCTCTTTTGGAACGACATGTAGATCCTTAAATATCAATGAGTTATAGCCAAGGCTCGCTGACCAATGCCCCAAATCCATGGGGCTATCTCCGAGAATTGTCTTCTTGGGGATTGGCACAACAACCTACTGATATGTTATGATTTTTTCTCTGCGGGGCTTCATTTCTTAAAAAACTGTGTCCGTGCCAGATGAGTGGTATGTCCCCTGGTCACCTTGGTACCTATGGACGATTCGAACTCATAAGTCGTCTGGAGAGCCCCGTTTTGATTCTCTGATCATCCACAAGTGATTGAATTTATTGATACCTATCGTTGTTCTAAAAGAGCCGCACCCAAATTGTTTTACAAATAGCAAAAATTGCCTTACTGATAATTTAGTACCTTCAGAGATCATAGGAAATGCCCTGTTTTCTCAAAAAGAAATGTGCAAAATTTTAGATAAATATCTATAAAATCCATAGGTTATAGTTCTATATTGCACAATTTATTATGAGAAACCTTTTGCTTGTACTTTCAACTACTTATGTCTATAAAGGATCATTTCCTATGATCTCTGACCTTAGTAATTATTTTCGTAACTTCTCAATAAAGTGGGGTTGCTGTCATTGCGAGCGAAGCGAAGCAATCTCTTTCATAGCAAGGAGATTGCTTCGTCGCCAAGGCTTCTCGCAATGACAGAAGGTGCCAGTGATAGTATATTATCTAAAGTTATTGAAAAATTGGCATCCTTCATAGCAAACCAAAAGTAGTTTACACTTTTAGGGGTAATATACCTCAAAAAATATGACCTGTGCGATTAGCTACTGGCCGTTAGC
>JGI24025J20009_10002132_pt1 | contig 14526 bp, 8 predicted proteins | sample Cruoilmetagenom3_FD_20009 | JGI IMG/M metagenome (IMG submission 20009)
TGGGTAGCACACGATTTGCAAACTCAAGGCCCAGAAATTTCACACTCCATTACGTGTTCTACTGCTTTGCATGCTTTATTAAATGGGATTGCTTGGATCAATTCAGGGATGTGTCATAAATTTTTAGTTGGAGGCAGTGAAGCGCCTTTAACAGCATTTACTATTTCGCAAATGCAAGCACTTAAAATTTATGCAAAACCAAACAATCTAAGTCCCCTCGAGCGAAGTCGAGAGGTTGGTATAGGTCTAGACTGTGCTCGACCAGACAATCTTGAATCTCACCCTTGTCATTCAGAGCAAAGCGAAGAATCTTATCCTTGTCTATCTTTAGACCTCAATAAAAAGCAAAACACCATGATTCTTGGTGAAACTGCTTCAATGGTTTGCTTAGAACAAGGTGAGAAACCAAATGCTTTAGCCACAATTAGAGGTATTGGTTATGCAACTGAAATTTTGGAACACAATGCTTCTTTATCAACAGATGCTATTTGTTTTCAGCGCTCTATGAAAATGGCTTTAGGAGATTTGAATCCAGACGAAATTGATGTCATTGTAACTCATACACCAGGAACTATAAAAGGCGATGTTTCAGAAGTGAATGCTATTAAAAACGTATTTGGAGAGAATCATCCAGCATTAACAACAAACAAATGGAAACTAGGTCATAGCTTAGGAGCAAGTGGAATGCTTAATATTGAAATGGCGATTTTGATGTTGCAGAATCAAGAATTTATTAGAGTTCCTTTTATAGAACAAAAAGCACCTAAAAAATTAAAAAGCATCTTGGTGAATGCTGTTGGATTTGGCGGAAATGCTGTGTCCATTTTACTTTCAAAATAGTTATATTTACTTTATAAAAATACATATATGAGAATTCTACTTTTACTTCTGTGGTTGCCTATCTTAAGTTTTTCACAAGTTGATCCGAATATTTATGAAAAATTCGAATCTAAGTTTTATGATATTGATGGTTATAAAATTAATGTTGAGGTATTAGGAACAGGTGATCCTATTTTCTTTTTGCCTGGTGGACCAGGAAATTCACACGATTATATGCAAGGAAATTTTGGACAGTATCACAAATCAAATACCGTCGTTTTTTTCGATTTCCTTGGAAGAGGAAAAAGTGATGATGCCAAAGATGTTTCAGAATATTCGGTAGAAAATGATGTGGTACTTATTGAAAGATTAAGACAGGTTTTAGGATACAATAAAATTTCGCTTGTTGGTCATTCTTACGGAACTGTTCCTGCTCAAGCTTATGCTATTAAATATCCAGAATTTGTAGATAGAATGGTTTTGATTAATGGGTTTCATTCGGGAGCAATGTGGCAAGCCAATTGCGATAGTTACAACCACTATGCGAAAACTCATTTTCCAGAAAAATGGAAACAAGTCGATTCGCTACGTGCTCTAGGATATGTGTCTAGTCAAGAACCATTAAAAACAGTTTATGGGAATTTTCCAACCAAATATATTTATTACCACAATACGAGTTTAAAACAAAATGCGCCTAAGGAAAAATATAGAGGTTGGTCTGGCGATGTTTATGTTGAAATTATTGGTCGAGATGGTGATTTTGACGTATCTGGAAGCATGATAGATCAAGATTACAGACAACAATTAAAAGACGTTAAAGCAAAAACCTTAATAATTGCAGGTCGTTACGATGGTGTATCAACTCCTGAATTTGCTGTGCAATATAAAACCTTTATGCCTCAGGCACAATTTGAAATGTTTGAACTAAGTGGACACAATCCATATCTTGAAGAGGCTGAAAAATTTTATGCAATTTTTGACACCTTTTTCAATATAAAATAAGTTATTTTTGAACCTTACTTGAAATTAAAAATATGAGTGAAATAAGACATAACTGGACTAAAGAACAGATTTTAGAGATTTATAATAAACCTATGATGGAATTGCTTTACGAAGCAGCAACGATTCATAGATTGCATCACGATCCTAATGTGGTTCAGGTGTCTACATTACTTTCTATAAAAACTGGAGGCTGCTCAGAAGATTGTGGTTATTGTCCTCAAGCGGCACGTTATCACACCAATATTGAAGGAAATGATTTAATGACTGTTAATCAAGTAAAAGCCCAAGCTTTACGTGCTAAAGAAACAGGGAGTTCAAGAGTTTGCATGGGAGCTGCATGGAGAAATGTGAAAGATGGTGAAGAGTTCGATCAAGTTTTGGAAATGGTTAGAACCATTAATAAATTAGATATGGAGGTTTGTTGCACGTTGGGAATGGTGACTGAAAATCAAGCAAAACGATTAGCAGAAGCTGGCCTTTATGCATACAACCATAATTTAGATTCATCTGAAGAATATTATAAAGAAGTTATTTCCACAAGAGGTTATCAAGACAGGTTAGACACGATTGATAATGTGCGCAAAACAAATGTTACTGTTTGTTCAGGAGGAATTATTGGTATGGGTGAAAACGTAGAAGACAGAGCAGGTATGTTAGTGGCTTTATCGACTTTAAGCCCACAACCAGAATCTACGCCAATTAATGCATTGGTTGCAGTTGAAGGAACGCCATTAGAAGATGAAAAACCTGTTGAAATTTGGGACATGATTCGTATGGTAGCTACTACAAGAATTGTGATGCCAGAAACCCAAGTGCGTCTAAGTGCAGGAAGAACACAAATGAGTCGCGAAGGTCAAGCCATGTGTTTCTTTGCTGGTGCAAATTCAATTTTTGCAGGAGATAAATTATTGACTACGCCAAATCCAGATGTGAATGAAGACATGAAAATGTTTGAACTTTTAGGCATGAATCCTCAAAAGCCCTTCACTAAAAAAGTACAACCACAAACGGTTGAAGCCTCAGAAACTGAATATCAAGCTTTAGGTGAAAAACCTAGATGGACAAGGCCAGAACATAAAATTGAGCGTAACGAAGCAGCTAAAGAACAGGCTAAAGCTTTTAAATAGATTTTTTTGTTAGTTCCTTTAACTTCTTAAATTATAGATATTGAAATTAAATCTTCAGGATATACCACGTGTTAAATCTATTTCAAAAGAAGATTTTATAGAACACTATTATAAACTACAAAAACCTGTTGTTCTTGAAAATTACATTCAAGATTGGCCAGCATATAATAAATGGAGTTTAAATTATTTTAAAGAAATTGCTGGAGATAAAATAGTATCTCTCTATGATGATAGACCAGTTTCTTATAAAGATGGCTTTAATGAAGCACATGCAAAAATGCCNTTAAAAGATTATATCCATTTACTTCAAAANGGTTCAACAAAATATCGCATATTTTTATGGAATATTTTAAAGGAAGTTCCTTTACTTCAAAATGATTTTAAATANCCAGATTTAGGCCTAAAACTTCTAAAAAAACTTCCTATGTTGTTTTTTGGAGGCAAAGACNCACATACGTTTATGCATTATGATATTGATTTGGCGAATATCTTTCATTTTCATTTTGCAGGCGAAAAAGAAGTTATTTTGTTCGACCAGAATCAAAATAAATATCTATACAAAATACCTCATTCTTTAATAACAAGAGAAGACATTGACTTTTCAAATCCTGATTTTGAAAAATGGCCAGCATTAAAACAGGCAAAAGGTTATAAAACGAATTTAAAACATGGAGAGGTTTTATATATGCCTGAAGGGTATTGGCATTATATGAAATATATAACAACTGGTTTCTCTATGAGTTTAAGAGCAATTCCTAGAAACCCAAAGCATTTAAGCAAAGCCATTTATAACGTGTTTTTTATGAGGCATTTTGATCATGTTATGAGACGAATTAAAGGGCAAAAATGGATTGATTGGAAGAATGAAACAGCTGTTAAAAAAACGACCAATAATTCGAATACTTAATCTTATCTTTGCATAAAATTTATAAATAATGATGAAAAAAATAATAATGATTACTTGTATGCTTACAGCGTACTTAGTAAACGGACAAGCTTTTAGTGGAAAAGGAGATCAAAAATTTCAAGTAGGTGTTAATTTTCAATCCCATGCTACTGGGCTTAATTTAAGTTACGATTATGGGTTAGGCGAAAACATATCTGTTGGTATTAGTTCTAGTTATGCCTTAGGTGTTTCTGGAGATTTACAAGATGGTGTGAAAGATGCATTTGGAAATACAGTTGTAAAAAAAGCAGGTTTCGATGATCGTTTTGATTTAAAAGGACGATTTAATGCGAATATTGGGAATGTTTTGAACATCGATGAGAATTTCGATCTATATCCAGGTTTAAGCTTTAGTCTGAAGAATTTTGGTGGTCATCTTGGTGCACGTTACTTCTTTACTTCGGGTTTTGGTTTGTATACGGAAGCACAATTTCCTATAGCTAAATATAAAGATAACCTAACACCTGCTCAAGAAATCAACAATCAGTTTTCCTTAAATGTAGGAGCTGTATTTAATTTGTAATTAACAAAAACATAGAATTAAAAAAGCCTTATACGTGTATTCATATAAGGCTTTTTTTAGTGAATTAATTCAGCCACTTTATCGTAAACTAGATGGCTTTCCCAGCCTCTATACAACAAATAATCTGCCAATTTTTTTCGTTTTTTATACACATTGGGTTCTTTAATGTTTTCTGCTCTTTTTTCTGCTAACGCATAAAAAGTGTTTAAGTACTCTACATCTGAAATTTCTTTAAAAGCTTCTTGAATATTAAACTTACTAATCTCTCGTTTTTTTAATTCCATTTCTAAGCGTTTCCGTCCCCATTTCTTAACGCGAAACTTCCCACGAACATAACTTTTTGAAAAACGAGTTTCATTTAAAAAGTCGTGTTCTAATAAATGCACAACAACTAAATCTACTGCTTCAGGTATCATACGCATGTTTCTAAGCTTGTTATTTACCTCTTTGTGGCAGCGTTCTTGGTAAGCGCAATAGTTTTCAAGGGCTCGTTTAGCTTCTTCGAGCGTGTAGGTTTTAACCGTTTTCATTGTTGCAAGATAATAACAATTTGTTAACAACTAACTTTCTGTAGGACATTGAATTATATATAATTTGTGGTATATTTGTTTGCTTGTTTTTCAGGTAAAAAGCAAAATTATATGATTAAGAAATATTTGCTCATTTTAACAGCTTTCCTATGCTTTGTTGTGTCTGGTTTTGGGCAGATGACTGATTTAATTATTTCAGAATATGTTGAAGGGAGTTCCAGTAACAAGTATATTGAAATATACAACGGAACGGGTTCGAACGTTAATTTAAGTGACTACCAAATCCTTCTTTTTTCTAATGGTAACAGTGCACCAAATAACACCAATACTCTTTCTGGAATCCTAGCAGATGGAGCAGTCGTTGTCTATAGTAATAGCTCAGCATCAATATACACTGGTACAACTACAAATTTATCTGCAATAGGTTTTAACGGAGATGACGCTATAGCACTATATAAAATAAGTACAACCAGTTATGTGGATATTTTTGGAAGAATTGGTAATGATCCAGGATCCAGTTGGACATCAGGTTCTCATAATACAATTAATAGGACTTTAGTAAGAAAACCTTCGGTATGTGGAGGTGTTACAGTAAGCCCAACAGGAACAGGTTCAGGTGCATTTACGACACTTTCCAGTGAATGGGATGTGTTTAATCAAAATGATATTTCCAATTTAGGCTCTCATACTGAATCATGTTCAACTTCAGATCCAGATTTATCTATTACAGGAATTACAGACCATGGCTCTGTTTGTGAAATGACATNAGCAGCCACTATAACATATACAATTACTAATAATGGGACACTTCCAGCAGCAGGAATTACAGTTGTTTCAGATAACACAGAGTTTGTCGTAAGTAACCTTTCTTCAACTAGTATTGCAGCTTCTGGAACGGCAACTTACGATGTTACTTTTACGCCATCATCTACTGGAAATCTAACAGCTACTATAACTGTTTCAAGTACAACTGTAACTAGCAATTCTCCAACTATAGATTTAAATGGAACAGGAACTACATTACCAACTTTAACAGAACCTCTTGATGCAAATGTGGTTATTCCTGCTCCTGCTACTTTTACAGTAACACCAAGTGATGCAAGCTCTTTTCAATGGGAAGTAAATACTGGAAGTGGTTGGGGTAATGCGCCTGGAGCGACACAAACTACTGCCACATATGACACTGGAACAACAGATGCTTCAATGGATGGTAATCAATACAGATGTATTGTAACGAATGCTTGTGGCTTTACAAATACTAATGCTGCAACACTAAACTTATCTAGTAGTATACCAAATAATGCTCTTAATCTAACTTCTTGTATAGGAGAAAATAATATTAGCTTAAATTGGAATAATGCATCTGGAGGGGCAACTGGTTACCTTGTTTTTGCACAACCTAATAGTACTATTCCTTTTATGGCAGCAACAAGTGCTGGAAACGCAGATGATTATTTTGCAGATTCTAATTATAGTACAGCTATAAGCTATTCAACTTTAGGAAAAGCTGTATATAAAGGCAATCTAAATTCTGCTATAATTACTGGTTTAACAAATGGTTTAAATTATACTTTTAAAGTTATTGCTTATAATGGTGATACTTTAACTGGTTGGGCAAATGGAATAAGTAACACAAACTCAAGTAGTAGTTATATACAAACCTATACTATTGGCATGCAAAATGCCACATTTACTAACGCATCTATTGCGCCAACTTCTTCAGTAATTAATTGGACAAATCCACTACCAACAGCTTGTTATGAAATTATAATTGTTGCCAATCAAGGAGCTGTTACTTTTACACCAACTGGCAATGGCTCTGCATATACTCCTAATACAGTTTATAGTAGCGCAAATCAAGTGGTTTATAAAGGTAATGGTAACGTAGCTACAGTTACAAATTTAACAGATGGTCAATTATATTGTTATTCTGCTTTTGTTAGAAATATAGCGACTAATGAATGGAGTTCAGGTGATACAGTTTGTCAAACTACTGGTCTTTCTTATTGCACATCAAGTGGAGGTTCAACTACTTCGGGTATTTTAAATGTCAATTTAAATACTATTAATAACCCTTCTGCTTCTTCAAATGCTTATACAGATTTTACTAGCATCTCAACAAACCTTACTTTAGGAGAGCAATATAGTTTAAGTGTTAATGTAAATACAGGTGGAAATTACACGTCATCTGTAAAAGTATGGATTGACTGGAATCGGGATGGTTCTTTTAATGATTCTTCTAATGAAGCTTTTGAATTAGGCACTTTGGTTAACAATTCTAATGGCTCACCTTCATTATCCCCTGTAAATATTACAGTTCCTTCAAATGCTGTAATAGGTAATGTAAGAATGAGAGTAAGTGCAAAGTCTGATAATGGTGAAGGCTACGCAACACCATGTGAAGAAAGTAGTTTCTCTTATGGTGAAGTTGAAGACTATACCATAAATATTATACAACCTATTAACCAAGAAATACTTGTAAAAGGTGCTAATATCTCTATTATAGGTAATGGAACGAATATTCCTTTCCCTCTAGATAATACCCTTTTTGGTTCTCGAGCTATTATTGCTGGAAGTCAAAATAAAATATTTACAATCAATAATATAGGAGCGCAAGATTTAAATATTTCAAGTATAGTTTTTGGAGGTTCACATCCAGGAGATTTTATGGTTTCAGGAAGTCCTCCTGCAACAACAATTAATCCAGGTAATTCTGAAAACTTACAAATAACATTTTCTCCTCTTGCAGTTGGAGTTAGAACAGCTACTATTGAAATTAGTAGTAATGATCCAGACGAAAATCCTTTTATCTTTAATATTCAAGGTACTGGAACATGTAATAATGCAACTTATACTTTATCACCAGCTTCTGGTCCGGCTGGAGCCATAGTAACAGTAACGGCAACAATGGGAGCTAATCCAAATAGTTCAACAGCTTTATATGATGGAAATACAACCACTGTTACAAATCTTAGTCCTGGTAGTTTCGAAATAACTATTCCAATTAATGCGATAAGTTCAAATATTACTTTTGATGATGCGAATGGATGTCTGCGAAGCATCCCTTTTATTGTTATTGATAAAGAAAACTCTAATTGTCAAGGCACTAATATTGCACCTACACAAATTTTTATTAGCGAAGTTACAGATAGAGATTCTTCTATAGATGGCCATTCTTATATTGAATTATTTAATGGAACTGGAGCAGACATCAACATTTCAAACTATGAATTAGAGGTACACAGAAATGGCTCTTCAAGTGTTAGTTATATAAATATACCGAATGGAGCTATCATTGCTAATAATGATGTATATGTTATTTCATTTGGAACCGGAAGTACAGTTGTTGATCCAGTTGGGGAAAACGATTATTTTAGCAATACTATTGGTATAAATGATAGAGACCATATTATTTTAAATAATGGAAGTTCAGATATAGACCTTTGGGGAGACACCTCAGGAAATACTTTTACTGTTGGAACAGGATCAGAATACAATTCTAACCCTCCTGTCCCAAATGGAAGTGATTATACTTATAGAAGAAAAAACACGGTTTCTGTACCTAGTTTAACTTGGAATCCATCAGAATGGGATGCATTGTCACCAGTAAATTATTCAGATATTGGAAATTATAATTTTTCAGCAGGAACAGCTCCAGATGTTACAACTCAACCAACACCACAAGTTTCTACATGCGATTTAACTGCATCTTTTACTGTTGAAGGCCAAGAAACCTTTACTGGTTTTGGCGATTCTCAAGATATTACGTATCAATGGTATTATTCGGCTCCTGGAGATTTAGGTTGGAACGTAGTCCCTAATACAGCTCCTTATGTAATTGGAACCAATACAGAAGCTAACCTTGATATATCTAATACAATAAATCTAGATGGTTATCAATATTATTGTCAAATTCGGGAAGATGATGAGTTTTGTTTTAAAGCGTCTAATGCTGTTCGACTTCATATTGAAAAAGCCATTTGGACAAGTTCTGGTTGGTCATCAACACCTACATTAGGTAAAGTAGTAATTATAGATGATGATTATGACACAAGTGATGGTACGAATGGACAAACTAGTTTTGAAGCTTGTAATTTAATTATTAATCCAGATAAAACTTTATTAGTTAAAAGTAATGATTATGTTAGTGTGAATTATAATGTTACTAATAACGGCACTTTTATAATAGAAAATAATGGCTCTTTAGTACAAATTGATGACACAGGAGTGAACACAGGAAATATCAATATGGAACGTAAAGCATCGGTTGATAATTTAGATTATGTGTATTGGTCTTCTCCTGTAAGTAATTTTGATGTAAATAATATTTCTACTACTCAATATATCTATAAATGGAACCCAACTTTTAATAACACAAATGGAACTCAAGGAAACTGGATTCCAGATAATGGAAATATGGAGAAAGGTGTTGGTTATATAGTTAGAGGTTATGGTAGCCAAGCAGCGCCTATTAATCCAGGTGATTTAAACTTTACTGTAGATTTTGTAGGTGTCCCATTTAATGGCTTAATTCCAGTTGCTGTTTCAAGAGGAATTGATAAAGACAGTGTTGATGATAACTGGAATTTAATAGGAAACCCATATCCTTCTGCTGTTGATGTGTTTTTATTTTTAGATCACCTACCAAATAAAAATGTTTTAGATGGGTTTGTACATTTTTGGACTCATGGTAACGACCCAATATATGCTCCAGATCCATTTTATTACGATTTTGGGTCCAATTATACTGCTACAGATTACATTGCTTATAATGCAGTTGGTGCAGGTAATGGGCCAGGTAACATATCTATTGCGGCTGGACAGAGTTTTATGGTAAATATGTTAAATGGCACGAACTCTACAGATGATTCAGCTTCAACTAATATTGAATTCAATAATTCAATGAGAAATAAGGCTTTTGACAATTCTCAATTCTATAGAACAACAGAGACTAATTATCATACAGCAGAAAAACATAGAATTTGGTTAGATCTAGTTTCAGAAGCATATGGAACTAATAGAATTTTAGTTGGTTATGTTGAAGGAGCAACAATGGAACATGATAGAATGTATGATGCAATAACTTCAGTTTCAAGTAATCAAAGTTTATACTCTATAATAGATGAAACTCCTTTTATTATACAAGGGCGTTCATTGCCTTTTAATGATACAGACGCTATTCCATTAGGTGTAAACATCGTAGAACAAGGAAATTACCATATAGCTATTGCGTATATTGATGGCTTATTTGAAACTGANAGTCAAATTATTTACTTAAAAGATAATGCCTTAGGATTTATACATAATTTAAATGAGGCTCCTTATTCTTTTGCTTCTGCTNCTGGGAATTTTAACGATCGTTTCGAATTGGTGTTTAGAGATTCATTTTTATCAATTAACGAAGAAGAATTAACTTCAAATAATTTAACTATTATTGAACACAACAATGGTCAAGTTCAATTTATAGTGCCTAATCAATACGAAATAAAAAAGATTGAAATTATCGATCTTTTAGGAAGAACTATTTACAATTTAAATGGCAATAGTTATTCTGAAACTTATAACCTTTCCAATTTAAGCCAAGCTACTTATATAGCTAAAATAACCTTATCTAATGGACAAGTTATTAGTAAAAAAGGAATGAAACGCAAGTAAACTTTAAGCTAATAAAAAAGCCACTACATTTTAAATGTAGTGGCTTTTTTAATTCATTATAAACTATATTTCAAAGAGACAATTAAATTTCTACCTGGAGAAGCAATTCCAGACGAATAGGTTTTATAACGTTGGTCTGTAATGTTTTCTAAACTAGCAGTAATAGAAGTAGACTTTGTAATTTGGTATTGTGTTCTTAAATTAAGCGTGTACCAAGAAGGTGCATAAGGATTTCCATAGTCGTCTAAGGCATACATATAATTCTTGCCTTGCTCTGATGGAGCCATCTGAAAGAAAGACAATTCACTATTATATTCAGCAAAAGCATCCACTAAAAACTTGTTTTTCTGCCAGATAAAATGAGTGTTTCCAAAATTTGGAGAAACGTGTCTAATAGGAATTTCTTTGCCGTTATTGTCTTCTTTTCCTCCTGTAACATTATATTGAGAGGTTAATTTAAATTGATTTGAAAAATTTATTCGAACTCCAGCTTCAAAACCATAAATATTAGCTTCAGATGCATTTTGAATAGCTTGGACGTTACTTAATTCTCCATCGTACATTATTTCAGTTTCACCATTTATGCTGAAATCTTTTCTTACTAAAGCATCATCCAAATACGTGTAGTAAGTTGCTAAGTCCACTATTAAGAAATTATTAAAGTTTAAGGTCAAACCTAATTCGGCTCCATATGCATATTCAGCTTTTAAATCTGGATTTGGAACAACCACTGAACCTGGTTCCGAATCGAAAACTTTACCAATATCATCTATATTTGGAGCTCTAAATGCCGTCGATAGATTAAATCTCCATTGTATGATATTATTTGGTATCCAACTAATTCCTGCAGACCCTGTAAGTGCTCCAAAATTTAAATCGGTTTCGTTAAAAGGTAAATTTAGGTATTGATTGTTTTCAGTAAAATCGGCATGCATTAAAATATAATTGTAGCGTAAACCAGATTGAAGAATAAATTTCTCAGTAGGCTTGAATTTGACATTGGTATAAGCTGCCATAGACTGCCAAGTAGAACCGTTTGGATATCTTGAAACTGTTGGAGTGGTTTCGTTAGTTTCAATATTCAACTCATTTCCAGTTGAATTTACTTTATTATAAATGTACTCTACACCATAGAATAATTCTGTTTTTGGCGACAGTAATTTTTCAAAATCACCATTAAAAGAAAAGGCATCCACAGCTTCTTTTCTTATATCTTTTATGTTTGATTGATAATTTCTATCATTTCTACTTTCTTTAAAATTCTGATAGGCCAGAGTGGTTTGAATTTTATCGTATAAATTAGAACTACTACTTATTTTTGTCATTTGTAAATTCCCTAGAAACCATTGTTGAGGTCCATAATACCATTCTGCAGAACGTAATTCATCTCCTCTATATCTAATAAGTCTATCATACCTAGAATAATCTGAAGTGGTTGTATAAATTAAACCTAAATCAAAACTCAAATTGTCTTGAGGCTCAAAATGCACTTTTTGCAATAAATTAAGTTGATTATAACCAGTTGGGAGTTGAATTTTCGGGTTTGAATTTTGTACTATTTGGTCTTGACCATTATTAGTAACAACATATTCAGGTCTTAAATAATCCTCAGGACCATGACTTCCCATTCGTAGATTGTCGAAATCTGAATAAGAAATACTAGATAAAAAAGCCCACTTTTTTAACCCAAAATTCAAATCTAAATGACCTGTTTTTTCTTTATTTGCTGTTGCGTATCTTACAACAGCATTGGCTTTAAAATAGGTGTTATCGGAGTATGATAGTTGAGGTTTTTTAGTATAAAAACTCATAACACCACCAATGGCATCACTTCCATAAACTACAGAACCAGCACCTAATGTAATTTCAGTATTTTGAATTGTAAATGGATCTATAGATATGACATTTTGTAGATTACCACTTCTAAAAATAGCATTATTCATTCTTACACCATCAATAGTCAAAAGCAATCTGTTTGTTGAAAAACCTCTAATCATTGGGCTTCCACCACCTAACTGACTTTTTTGAATAAATACATTTCCAGAACTCTCTAATAAATCTGCACTAGTTTGCGGATTGACTAATTGAATTTTTTTAGCATCAATTCCAATAATTTTTTGAGGAATGTCTCGTTTACTTTGTTTGAATTTTGAGGCTGATATTACCACTTCGTCTAAACCTTCAACTTTAGCTTCCAAAAGCACAATATAATTGTTTAAAATAATAGCTGACTTATTGGTTTCAGTTTTTGTATGAAGTAAATCATCAAAATAAATGTTTTCTGAATTTGAAAAAGAATGTAAAGAAGCTTTACCATCAAAATCTGTTATAACAATAACGCTCTTTGTTTCGTTATAGATAGATACTCCAGCAATTGGAATTCTACTTTCTTTTTCTAAAACTTGAATTTCTTGCGCATATATTGTTTGTACAAACAAAAGACAAACAAAAGGCAATAAAATAAATTTCATTATTAGTTGGTTAAAAGCTAGTTATTAAATACTTGATTAAATATTTTTAAAGATTGAGGTTTCTTAAACCCATCTAAATGTAACTCAAAATATATAAGGATTATTTTTAAAAAGGATTGCCTTTGTTTTGAGTTAATTTTTATTGAATTTAATTCATCAAAATTTGTGCCTAAGAGTTGTTTTAAAAGGATTATATTTTCACCGGAAATGGAGTAAATATTGGTGTTCTGATTTTCAAACTTCCCTTCACCTAAATTGAAATAGGAATTTTTAATATCTGTCATTTCTGGATAAAAGCCTAAATGTTTAGTAAGCTTTAATAAAAAAAGCAAATGAAAATTTGAATATTCATCTTGAGTATCAAGCCACTGAAGTGTTGTTTCTAAATATGAAAATAAGTTTTTGTTTGGTTCTTCTTCTTTTAAGCTACTTGCTAAAATTTCAGATAAAAAAAACACTATTGAACCTTTAATTACATGTGTTTGCAAGGTACTGTATAAAAAGTGTGCTCTTACTTCCTTAATGTTTTGTAAAGACCTATTTTGTTTGTGTTGTGTGACTAATTGTAATTGAGATAATAATTGAAAATATGCAGATTTAGAATTTCCTTTTTTAGAATTAGAAACATTTCTTAAAAGATAGCTAACTGTGCCAAAATTTTGAGTATAACACTTTATAATTAGATCGTTATCTCGATATTTAATTTTTGATAAAACAATGGCATTTGTATTTGTTAGCATTATCTTACTACCAATAATTTAACGACCTTAGTTTCGAATGTTTCTAAGTCACTTAGCATTACTAAATAAACACCAGAGGCAACCGTATTATTTCCAAGATTTTTACCATTCCAATAGGCTGTTCCTCCATCTATTTCTAAGTTATATCCTTTATAACGTAAATTGGTATTAGATTGAGCTTCTGCAACTAAATTACCTTCAATATCGGTAATTTTAATATTCATGTTATCTGTAATCCCTCTAATTTTTACTTTCTTATTATTAATATCGAAACCAGGTCTAACAGGGTTCGGGAATATAAACGCGTTTTCTAATGTAACCTCTGTCTCTGATCCGCCAGCTCTATATGAAACAAGTCCTTTTTCTGTAGCAATATATACTTCACCATTAGCATCGTCTAGAGCGACATCTAATACATTATTTGTAGGTAATGGTGAATTATCTTTTGTAAAATGATGTATGGTTTGTTGTCCATCTGATGTGAAATAAAATAAACCAGCACCAATGGTGGCAATCCATTTATTATTTGAACCATCTACTTCTATATCTGAAATATACGTTTGAAAAAGGAGTTCTTTTGGAACTCCATCGTCCAAAATAATAATTTGTTGTGCTTCAATGGCAGAATCTGTAAAAAATCCTGCTGTATTATATAACACTCTTAAACCACTAATAGTTCCAATCCAGATTTGATTTCTTTTATCAATCGCTAA
>JGI24025J20009_10002134_pt1 | contig 14516 bp, 13 predicted proteins | sample Cruoilmetagenom3_FD_20009 | JGI IMG/M metagenome (IMG submission 20009)
GAGGGTTGAAAACGGTCTCGAAACTCTGCGCCCTCAGCGTTCGGCCTTCGGCGCTGCTTCGCAGACCGCGGTGATAAATCACTTGATTTTCAGACAGTGTCTGGTTAGCTAAACACGTACAAACTTTTTATCCACCGCCTATCGATCCCGCCTCTTTCATATACAGCAAAAATCCGGAAGCTGCGGTTTTCTTCGTGGGATTCCTCGCAAGAAGGTATCTTATCCTGACATTTGTCTTACGATATCAATCTTCTTCACACAACTGGTTTTGATGTCGCGCTCCTCTGTAACCGGGCGCAGATCACTCAAGCGTTACTTTCATGGCGATCGCCCGATATCCACACCGCATCTTATTTTTCGAGGAGTTTTTGGACGGTCTTTTCAAGTTCTGTGATCTTATCTTCCAGACGAGAAACATCGTCCTTCGATGCGATCTTTGATTTACCGATGGCGTTCTGCACATCCCTCGAGATTTTTTCATCGAAGTCCTGCATCTGCTTCTTTTTCTCGGTCAGGAGTTCATGAACGAGGGTTTTTCCTTCCTCTTTGTTCATCTCTCCTTTTTCAACGAGTTCGTTTACGACCTGCTTGATCTTCTCCTCGGTGATGGACAGCACACCAATTCCAAGGAGTCCTACCTTCCTGAGTGATTCTATCATGATAATTCTCCAGATAACACAAGACTTGTATCTGATATATATCTTTTGGCACAGGGGCTGGAGAAGTTTTAATGATGCGTGTAGCCAATTGAACACGTGCCTGAACCATGGGGAAAATGACGCATATACACAAAATTGGAGTTATCTCGCGCACATACCGCCACATTGAGCGTTACCGCCAGATTATTTCCGTTCTGTTCAAATATGGCTTTGGTGACATGATAGATGCCCTGCATATAGGGCGCTATGTTGATATCGCACTCCCGAAAAAGATCAGGAGAGCGCAGGAGCGAATCGGGGAGTTAACACTGCCAGAACGGGTGAGACTGTCGATGGAAGAACTCGGTCCCACATCCATTAAGATGGGGCAGATTCTATCCACCCGCCCTGACTTGATCCCGATGGAGTTCATCACCCAGTTTGAGAAGCTTCAGGACAAGGTTCCGCCGTTTCCATTCGAGGATGTTAAGAGGACGATCGAATTCGAACTAAGTGCCCCGATGGATGCGATATTTCAGGACTTTGACGAGACTCCGGTTGCAGCAGCGTCTATCGGACAGGTGCATCGCGCCACACTCGCAACTGGAGAGGATGTGGCTGTCAAGGTACAGCGTCCCGGCATCAAAAAGACGATCGAGGTTGATCTGGAGATTATGTTTCATCTGGCAACGCTTCTGGAGCAGAATGTGGGTGCGTACCAGATATATAACCCCACAAGAATTGTTACGGAATTTGCAGACACTATTAAGAAGGAGATCGATTATAACAACGAGGCGTTCTATATCGAGCGATTTTCAAGACAGTTTCTGGACGATCCCACGGTTTACGTGCCAAAAGTCTTTTCCGCTGCGACAACAGCGCGTGTTCTCACGATGGAGTACATCGATGGTGTCAAAACATCTGACATCGACCGGCTGGAAGCGGAGGGTCTTGACAGGAGTGTGATCGCAGCACGCGGCGCAGACCTGATATTCGAGCAGATACTTGTGCATGGCTTCTTCCATGCCGATCCACACCCGGGAAACATCATGATCCTGCCTGATAACGTGGTCTGCTATCTGGATTTCGGGATGATGGGGCGCATCGACAGGCGGACCAGAGATGAGATCGTGGATCTCGTCGTTGCAGTCGTGCGCCAGAACGGGGCAAAAGCGACCGGTGCGCTGCTGCGGCTTACCACGCAGGATGTACCGGTAGATCGCCGAAAGATGGAACTGGATGTTTCTGACCTGACGATGCAGTACATTGGAAAACCATTAAAAGAGATCAATGCAGGGCGACTATTGCGCCAGTTTATGGATCTTGTCTCGCATCACCGTTTGCAGATTCCGCCAAACCTATTCATGATGGTTAAGGCGATCACAACGGTCGAGGGGCTTGGAACGGTGCTTGACCCTGATTTTGACTTTGTTGGTTCGGCAACCCCGTTCATCAAACGCATCCGGATGGAGCGGATACATCCAAAACGCGTGGCAGCTGATATGTTAAACTCAGGTGCCGAGATCATCCACCTCTTAAAAGAGATTCCAGGGGCTTTTCGTGACATCCTGAAGCAGGCAAAGAGTGGGGGAACTACGATCAGGTTTGAACACCAGGGACTTGAGCCGATGCAGAAAACTCTTGATCAGGTCAGCAACCGCATCAGTTTCGCTATCGTTCTGGCATCGCTTGTCATGAGCTCCTCGCTCATCGTGCTCGCAGGAATTCCGCCATTGTGGCATGACATCCCGGTAATCGGAATCATCGGGTTTCTTGGTGCCGGAGCGATGGGGTTCTGGCTTCTCTTCTCGATTCTCAGGCACGGGCAGATGTAGCACCACCATCTCAACGTTTAAAGTGTATCTGGCACCAAGAATCTAATCATGGAACCTGATATCTCGGTCATAGTTCCGGTCTTAAACGAGGCTAACTGCCTCGAGGCGACGCTTGAATCGATCGCAAACCAGAACACAAACATACCGTATGAACTGATCGTGTCAGACAATGGCAGTACGGACGGAAGTCTTGATATCGCAAGGAGGTACACTGACAGCGTTATTTGCTGCGAAGAGCACGGGATCGGGGCTGGTAGACACTTTGGAGCTATGAATGCAAGCAAGAGCAGCAGATATTTCATATTCATCGATGCAGATACCGTGATACCCGGATACTACCTTGCTTATGTCTACGAAACATTCAAGACCGATCCCGATCTTGTCGCATTTTCAACCGGATTTAAGTTCTCAGAACAATCAGAGCATATAAAACTTGCAGAGACGGTTGCCAACAAGTATTTTCTGATGCGCGATAAATTGCTCTCTGTCACCCTTCCCGGTTTTAACACCTGTGTGCGGCGGGATGCATACCGGAAGTGTGGTGGATACAGAAACGTCCTGCTTGAGGATGTGGACTTTAGCAGACGGATAAACAAGATCGGAGATGTGAAGTTTTTTCCTCACATAAAAGTTACGAACTCATCCAGACGTCTGGAATCGATGGGACTTCTCGGAACGGTCTATTATTACACACAACTGGATCTTGGCTGGAAACTGGATTCGACATTGATGGACAGACTTACAAAGAGACTCAGAGTCGCCGATCTACGGGAATACGTTGGCATACGCAAATGATATGGCACTGACGGCACAGAATGGTGGCTTTTATCTTGATGATGAACGAACGCTTCTTGTGAGCGGCAGTGTTCATTACTGGCGGCTCGAACGCTTGCGATGGGGTGAGATCCTTGATCGAGTCCGTGAGATGGGGTTTTCAGTCATCTGCACCTACATACCATGGGGTGTTCACGAAATCTCCCCAGGAGAGTTTGATTTTGGTGAGATCAACCCTGATTACGACCTGGGCGCATTCTTAACACTCTGTGAGGATAAGGATCTGCGTGTGCTGCTGCGTCCGGGTCCGCATGTCAACTCCGAGATCACATATTTCGGGTTTCCAAAGCGGGTTATAGAGGATCCCATGGTCCAATCGGTCACTGCCGACGGCACACCAGTGGTATTCCCATCGCCACCAAGGATGTTTCCTGTACCGAGTTATGCATCGGAAAAATTTTACCAGGAAGTCGGCATATATTTTGATCGTGTCTGCCCGATCATAAGAGATCATCTCCATCCGCACGGCTGTGTAATCGCTGTTCAGGCAGACAACGAGATGTCCTTCTTCCTGCGCACCCAGCCGTATGATCACGACTACTCAACCGGCGCGATTCTTCTGTATCTACGGTTCTTAAACGAAAAATACCATGACATCGAGCGGTTGAACAGCGTATATGGAACAGATTATGATTCGTTTGATGAAGTGCCACCACCCCGCAATTTCAATGCAGGGAATCGAAACGATCTTCCATATTATCTGGACTGGATCGAGTACAAGGAATATTATCTACAGCACGGGCTTGCACGTATCAGGGATATGTTAAAGGAGCGCGGCGTTGCCACGTTCATGTATCATAATCTGCCAGGGGTGTGCATAAAACCGCCATACAACCAGATTAAGATGGAAGAGATCGTTGATGCGGTCGGTTTCGACCTCTACTACTACAAAGAGGAGTATCATAAAGTAAAACGGTGCATCCAGTATCTCAGTGGCACAAGTCGCGCGCCGTTCATACCAGAGTTTGCATCGGGATTCGTCGCACTCCCGATCCCGGTCAAACCAATTATGCTCGACGATGCCGAATTCACAACTTATGCCGCGCTCATGCACGGATTTTCAGGAATCAATTTTTACATGCTGGTCGAGCGTGAACGATGGGTTGGAAGCCCGATCGACCGATTCGGAGGAGTCAGGAAAGAGCGATTTCGGCTCTACCAGAGGTTTAACCGGATCATCAAACGGATAAATTATCAGAAACTGAGGATACAATGCGAAGGAATCCTGTTAATAAACCGTGATTGTGCCCGTCTCGAACTTGCATCATCGCTTCTCACGCCGATACCGATTTTTGGCGGTATCACGCCTGAATATTATGTTAGCGAGAACGATCTCGGATTTAATGACGTAATCCAGCTCGAATATGGGCGACAGTGGGATGCGCTGTACTATGGATTCGGTGCTGCGAAGTACGCTGTTACTATCGGGGATACTGAACTTCCACTGGAGCGGCTTTCCGGGTACAAGGTGGTGGCAGTGCCTACATTTGATTTCATGAGCAGAGACGTTCAGGATAAATTAATCAACTATGTAAAAGATGGTGGATGTCTTGTTATGGGGCCAAGAGTCCCTGAATTCGACGAACATATCAAAGAATTTGGAATTATCGGAGAATATCTACCAAAACCTGACGAACGAATAGATGGGGTGATCGTGGATGGTACCCAACTGAAAGATGCCGACATATTCGATACCGGCGCAACCGGTGGTACAACCGATGGTGCAACCGGTGGCACAGCCGATGCCGTTTCGGTTCTGACCGCTGACCCGGGAACAATCATCTACCAGCAGAAAATCGAGAGCGGCAGCATCATCCACTTCGGATTCCTCTTTCCAAGGGTAACAGAAGATGTCCCGGCAGGGGTGATCAGCATAATCGATCGGATCGCAGCCGCTGGAGGTATGCGACGCGTGATTCCATGTACCGATCCACAGATCGATGCAGCAATGCATATAGCAGACGGCAGGGAGATTCTATTCGTTGCAAACACTCGGATAGGTGAGAAAGATGTTGATATCGGCGGGATATGTCTTGATCCGGATAGTGAAGAGATGGTTGGTCCGATGATCAGGATTCCTGCGTACACGGTCCGGATTCTTGAGGTCGCTTCTCATGATCGGTGAGAATATCAGAATCCTGGACTGGGGTGTTGAGCAGTGGAACAACCTCTACCATGCCCTATTTCACAGGGGCAAGCCAGAGACTGCGATTATCATCATCCACGATTCCGGTGTGCCACTGAAGATCGTGCAGACCGGGCAGGGGTCAAGACCTGAACTCAAGGACCGATTTGCGGATGATCGACGACTGAAAGACGTTATCAAAGCGATGCAGCACGAAGAGGATGTGGACCGGGTCTATGCCATATCCTATCCTGCGATACGGCGTATATTCACCAGATTTGAGAGTACTGTTGACTTTGACGCCAATTATATCAAGCAGTTGTTCTCGCTAAAAGACGCCATATCCTCAGAGATCGGGACCGGGATCTGCCAGTACCCAGCCGGTTCAAACTGGCTTTCCAATCTCGAGTATAAAACGGTTAAGAAGATCATGACTTTTGCACCTGATGACGCACTTGTCATGCTCACAATCTTCAGCGGGAAGGATATCTGGACGAACTGGATCATCGGAATCGAGGGCGGCACGATCAACTTGATAACAACACTCGATGCGATAAAGCCGGGAGCCAGATCGGTCATGGATTGGCGGCGTGAGTATCATCAGATCGCTGGTAGCGTGAAGAGACATTTCGGGATTAAGCCGCTTGCATTCTTCATGGATCACGAGACTTTTCGGGAGCTGATCGAGAGTAGAGAGAAACTGCGGTTTTTTAGAGATGCGTTATCCGGACGGAAGATTATGTCAAAGGCGCTGCCGATCAAGTACAGGATTCTTTTGTTTTTGCAGAGGGTGTTTGAGTGGTTATCCGGTAACAGGCGAGGTGGGATGGGCGGTTCTTGAATTGGCAGAACCATAGTAACTACCCGAGGTATGTTGATTGATCTTCTGATTGTGATCCTGTGCTTTATGGCGGCACTGTCTAAAGATCTATTGATATCTGTACTTTCCGCCCACCACGCCCACCCAACTTCCATTGTCTGCATGGACACTGTCTGAAAATCAAGTGATTTATCACCGCGGTCTGCGAAGCAGCGCCGAAGGCCGAACGCGGAGGGCGCAGGCGTGTCGAGACCGTTTTCAACCCTCTGCGTGACTCTGCGCACTCTGCGGTATAATCTAAGGACATGGCGATATCACTGGAAAATCGACAGTGCCGTTCTGCAGTTACAACTCGCTGCACAGGGAAGACGTCGAACGGAGGTTTTCGGTACCGCTTGAGGAATGGGAGCAATCGCATGTTGATCCGTGATTTTATGAGTCTCTGTTTGTGGCATATAGGGCTGGTAAGTGGTTATGAAATCTATAAATATTCATAATACTATTTTATATACAATGTGAACTTTGTATAACCGAAAGCTTTATCATTGTTAAAGTTATCGGTAACTTGCAGTTTTTGAAGGTGGTACGAATGGAAACTTTACGGATTGGAATGTTCTCATGGGAGAGTTTGCACTCTGTGACCGTAGGCGGGGTATCTCCCCATGTAACAGAACTTGCAGAGACGTTATCAGCAATTGGGCACGAAGTACACATCTTTACGCAGAGCGGATGGATGCGCGACTATGACGAGATAAACGGGGTGCACTACCAGCGGTGCAGCCACAGTCCCTCAGGCGGTATCGTCCACCAGATGGATCAGATGTGCGATGCAATGTACGACCGCTTCGGATCCGTACAGCGAGATTTCGGAGAATTCGACGTTCTTCATGGACATGACTGGCACCCGGTCACTGCGCTGACCCGGATCAAGCATGACTATGGTAAGGAGTTCGTTGTCACATACCACAGCACCGAATGGGGGAGAAACGGCAACCAGTTCGGTGACTGGTGGGAATCGCGCGCGATATCGCACAGGGAATGGCTCGGCGGATACGAAGCTCGTGAGGCGATCATCACGACCAACCAGTTTAAGGGGGAGGTGCAGCAGATCTACCAGTTGCCAGACTACAAGATCACTGTAATCCCAAACGGGATAAACCCTGGCAAGATCGAGAAGGACGTGGATGCAGGCACAGTCAAGAAGCGGTTTGGCATACACCCTTATGCGCCGGCGGTGCTCTTCACAGGACGCATCTGCTACCAGAAAGGTGTGGACATGCTAATCGACGCCATACCGGAAGTACTTCGCAACCGATGGGATACCAGATTCGTCTTCATCGGAGATGGCGGGATGAGGCCGTACTGTGAGCATCGTGCATCAGAACTGGGTGTGCAGGACGCATGCCGGTTCCTCGGACACGTACCTGGTGGGATGCTCTCCGACTGGATGAACGCATGCGACATCGCCTGTGTTCCAAGCCGGAACGAACCATTCGGGATCGTGGTGCTGGAGGCATGGGACGCGGCAAAACCGGTCATCGCAACCGATGCCGTGCACCTGATCGACAACTTCTCGAACGGAGTAACCGGATACAGAAATCCGGAGTCCCTCGCATGGTGCATCAACTACTCGATGGGCGATCTCGATTCAACGAAGGAGATGGGGCGAAACGGCAAGAAGCTGGTTGAGACGAAGTATAACTGGGACCGGATAGCGGATGATACCGTTAAGGTCTATCGAAGGTTGGAAGGATAGTTTCCGGAAGATGATCGGTTCAACTCCTGCCGATCATCTTTCACATAATCTAAGATTAGTATTCAGCAAGATAACCGTTGACAACATCCAAAAATTCTACTGCCATTCCAATACTCTTCTGTGCGATTTCCTTTGTGATCTCTTCTAATGGCTCATAATCCCCTATCTGCCTCTGTTCAAAGGCTTCCACCAGATACTTGTGGAACTTATGGTCGAAAATATTCGTTTTGACAAAATGTTAACCGAAGGCCGCGACTACAGCTTTGTGTTTCGAAAAATTCAGGTCTTTTGTTAGCAGAACTGCTGTTGCCAGATAGAACATGGCATAATACGACCTTGAAACAGCGAACCCGTATAGTCCATCTTCAAATAACAGTCTGGCGCCTCTGATGCTTTTATCTGCCATCTTCAAGAGCGCATCAATCTCCTCATTCATCCTACCACCCCATCACGCTTTATATTGGAAATTAAGGAGCTTTTTCTCTCAAGCCAATCCTTTTCTTTTATAGGAACGAGTGAGATGAGTGTATCGAATTTCAGGGATAACGAAGAGACCAGATCACCAGTTCTCTCAAGCTCGGTGCATGCATGATCGAAATCCTCAAGGATAACAGCTACATCTATATCAGAGTCTTCTGTTTCTTCTCCCCTCGCATACGAACCAAATAGCAGTATACTTTTAAGCTGGCTTCCGTATTTCTTTTCCAGTCCGCTCTTCAGTTCCTTGATGATGTCTTTGATAGGATCAGATGTCGGTGGTTTCTTGGAATGTATGGCGGTCAATTTAAAGCACCTGCCAGAGAATCATATTTTCAGTTTGCAATAATCGCCCTTTTTGAGGCATTCAGAGAATTCTTTGGTTACAAAGATTATAAACTTCGCGGCAGACCGCGTACCCCCTACCAGACTCATAAAACTGCCAAAGCGTTCTGGCTCGTCTGGTTCGGGTTGGGATCGGGATGGAAAGTTTGAAGATCACTGGATAGTTAGATGGTGCTATATAGTGATATGACATGACACACCTACGAATCGGCATGTTTGCATGGGAGAGTCTGCATTCGGTCAGGGTTGGCGGCATTGCGCCGCATGTGACCGATCTATCTGAGATTCTCGCAGAAGAAAACGAGGTCCACATCTTCACAAGAATTGGCGATGAAAGCGAGTACGAAGAGATCGGTGGCGTGCATTACGAGCGGTGTGCGCATGATCAATCCGGCGGGATTGTTGACCAGATGGATGCGATGTGTGGGGCGATGGTTGACAGGTTCTACGCTGTGGAGGCGGTCTTCGGAAGATTCGATATCATACACGGGCATGACTGGCATCCGGTTCCTGCCCTCACTGAGATTAAGAGAAGAAGTAATATTCCTTTCGTTATCACGTATCACAGCACCGAATGGGGTAGAAATGGGAATTGCCACTCGGATTCATGGGAATCACGGGAGATCGCTCATCGAGAGTGGCTTGGTGGCTATGAGTCGTCAGCGGTGATCACGACGTCAGGACAGATGCAGAACGAGATCAGGGACCTATATCAGGTTCCGGATGAAAAGATCAGCATCATAGGAAACGGCGTCGTAGCGTGTTCAAAGCTGGGTATCGATCCGGGGCGGACCAAGGAGCGTTATGGAATCCATCCGCTTGCACCGGTCGTCTTCTTCATCGGGAGGATGGTTCACCAGAAGGGCGTGGATCTGCTGATCAAAGCGATACCAAGCGTCCTTCGTCACCGGTGGGACGCTAAATTCATATTTGCAGGCGAGGGCGGGTTCAGGCAGAGGTACGAGGAACTCGCACGAGAACTCGGCGTTTACCAGTCGTGCAGATTTCTCGGATATGTCTCGGACAAGGAACTGAATGAGCTGATGAACCTCTGCGACCTGCTCTGTGTGCCAAGTCGCAATGAGCCGTTTGGGATCGTGGTTCTCGAGGGCTGGAGCGTCGGAAAGCCGGTTGTCGGCACCGTGGCAGTGGATATCATCGACAACTGGAAGGACGGGATCAAGGCATACATGCAGCCAGAGTCGATCGCATGGTGCATCAATTATATGCTTGATAATCCGGATCTGATGAAAAAGATGGGGAAAACCGGAAAGAAACGGGTAGAAAAATTCTATACGTGGGAGTACATCGCCAAAAAGACATCCGAAGTGTATACGAATGTTCTACGCCCCTGACCTCACGTCAAGTTTATGATACATGGAAGCATAATACGCTACCATGAAGATTGGTTACTTTGTGTGGGAGTATCCACCGCGGATCGTCGGGGGTCTTGGAACGTATGCACAGAACATGGCGCCAATGCTTGTCAGGAAAGGACACGATGTCACACTATTCACGATCAATCCCGGAGACCTGATGACAAGTGAGGTTTATCAGGGGGTTGAGATACACAGACCGAAGATCATTGACATGTCTGACGCATTCCCGCTCCTCGTTGCAACGGATCTTAGAAACTGGGGCACAGGTCTCAGATTCTTTGCAGACGTCTTCGCATACAATCTCTTAAGCGCGACCAAGTTCGTGAATGAACTCGTAAAAAAGCAGGGCTACGAGTTTGATCTGATCTGCTGCCACGACTGGCTCAGTTCGATATCAGGCTGCTCGATAAAGAGAGAACTCAACCTGCCTTTCGTCTATCATATGCACTCAACCGAATGGGGGCGGACGATGAATACAGGATCGACAGTGGTCAGGGACCTTGAACACTGCGGATATGAGCACTCAGACCGCGTGATCACGGTCAGCTATCCGATGGCAGAGGACCTTGCACGGCATGGCTGGGACTCAAGGAAGATCGATGTCTGCTGGAACGGAATCGATCCGGAACAATACAATCCGGATAAGGTCTCAAAAGAGAAGATCTCTGAGATACGTACCCGGCACGGCATAAAAGATGGCGAGGTCATGATCCTCTTCGTCGGAAGACTGATAACTGTCAAAGGCATCGTGAACCTCGTCAAGGCGATGCGACCAATATCAGAGGCTCACCCTGAAGCGAAACTTGTCGTCCTCGGATCAGGCGACCTGGAGAGCACGGTTCTCAACCTGATAAAAAGACTTGGGATCGGGAATAATGTGAGTGTGCGGTTTGAATTCGTTCCGGAATCGGAAAGGATCGCCTATTACGCTGCATGCGACATTGCGGTACTGCCCTCGCTATACGAACCATTCGGAATCGTCTCTCTCGAGGCGATGGCGATGGAGAAGCCGATTGTTGTCGGCGCAAGCGGCGTGAGCGGGTTCCGCGATCAGGTAATCCCGTCCGGAAAAGACAAGACCGGTGTCCACGTGGATGGGAATAGTGCATGCGACATCGCATGGGGTGTGGGTAGCCTTCTCGACGACATGGATGAGGCTGCTCTGATGGGCAAACGGGCGAGAAAACTGGTGGAGCGGCAGTTTACATGGGACAAGGTGGCAGACTCGACGATCGATGTGTATGAGGATGTTGTGTCGAGTTGTGGGTGATAGTTTTGGTAGATTAGATGGATTCCGGAGAAGGAAAATCTGTTTGGGTTAAGAAAGGAGCTACTATCAGTGATAAATCCGCTCGAAAAGAATTTGGACTCACACAAGAGGAAATTATTGAAGCCATCAGGGATGGCAAACTACAGTACCGCGTCAATAGTATATTCGGAAACCCGTATCTGAAGCTGGTCCGAAGTGAAGTGGAAGCATTTGTAGATGGAAAATACGGTAGCGACTACCTTAAGAAGAAACAGATCAAGACAGAGCTGGCACAGACAAATAAAGAATTGAAGAGGTTGAAAGCTCAAGTGGCATCTTTGGAAATATGAAGGTACCACACCATGTCAGAGATAAGAAAACACTATTTCCTTGAGAAATACTGCGTCATCGCAGGTGAGCGGTCAAAGAGACCGACGGATTTCGTCAAAGATAACGATTGTGCATTGATCGCACCTACCACCGCGCTCTTGCGAACAATTTGCCAGCGATGACCAGCTCAAAGTCGCAATCAAGAAGAATCCGGAGGAACCGGGACATGGCGGGTGAGTGTTTCACATTCGAGATTCTGGTTAATGCCATCCGGAATGTGCATGAGAACCTCTCTGCCCATGCTGCCAAAGCAGTAAATATCAGCCTGACCTTGCGGAATTGGCTCATCGGGTGCTACATCCACACCTACGAGCAGAATGGTTCGGATCGGGCTACTTATGGCGAACAGTTGCTGGAAAATCTCTCTTTGTGGCTGAAAGAGACAGGTTTGCAGCGGATCGAGGCACGGGAACTTCGGCGGTATCGCAGGTTTTTTCTTGTTTACCCCCAGATACGGGAGTCGCTGAATCCCGAATTAATGTCTCTGTTGCCGCGGAAATCGGAAAGTCGAATCCGGGAGTCGCTGACTCCAGAATTAAAAACCGCGGGTCTGAAACTGATCGAAAGGCTTTCTTTCACGCATTTAGCGGAACTGATCAAGATCGAAGATCCGCTAAAACGCGTCTTTTATGAGAGCGAATGCATACGCGGAAACTGGTCGGTGCGAGAACTTAAACGTCAGATCGCCAGCCTCTACTATGAACGCTCGGGGCTGTCAACAAACAAAGAAAAACTCGCCGAGATGGCGCAGTCCAATGCGGAACAGGCGGAACCAAAACTGAATGTCAGGGATCCGTATATCTTTGAATTTCTTGGCTTGAAATCCAAAGAGGCGATGGGTGAATCGGAACTTGAGGATTCGCTACTCGATAAACTGCAGGAGTTCCTCCTGGAACCGGGATATGGCTTTTGTTTTGAAGCCCAGCAGAAACGGATCCTTATCGGCGATGAGTACTATTTTATCGATCTCGTCTTCTACCATCGAATCCTTAAATGTCATGTACTTATTGAGCTGAAAGTGGACGGTTTCAGTCATGAATACCTGGGTCAGCTCAATACCTACGTCAACTGGTACGATAAGAACGAAATGACTTATGGCGACAACCCTCCCGTCGGCATTCTGCTCTGCACACAGAAAAACCACGCTCTCGTGGAATACGCCCTCGCCGGTATGGACAATCAGCTTTTTGTGTCCAGGTACCAGCTCGAACTGCCGAAGGAGGAAGATATCAAGCGATTCGTGGAAGAGCAGATGAAAAAGGAGGCACCAGGACATGGCGGATGAACTGATCGGGTATGCGGATTTGTTGCATGAGATAAAGAAACGTATCCGACAGGCACAGGTGCGGGCGGTGCTTTCCGCTAACAAGGAAATGATTTTGCTTTATTGGTGTCTTGGACTGATTATTGCAAAACGTCAGCTTGCAGAAGGTTGGGGCGCGGCTACCATCCCTCGTTTGTCAAAAGACGTGAAGAATGATATGCCGGAGATCAAAGGTTTTTCAGAGCGAAACCTGAAACGAATGATCAGGTTTTATCGCGAATATCCTTTTCTTTGTTGTGGTCGAATTGATCCCACACAAGCGGTAAAAGCCACCGGATTTAACCACAGAGGGCACAGAGAGCACAGAGTTGTTAAACCGATCCTCTGTGTCCCTCTGTGCTCTCTGTGGTTGTATCCCCTACCGATGTCGTTTATGTCAATCGCGTTGTTATGCATCCGGCTGACCACTACAGAATATCCTTTTCTTTCAGAGTTTGTGCCGCAAGCTGTGACACTATTATCTCCTGAAGACCGGGAACAAATGCGGCATCTGGTTGTCCGGTTGCCATGGGGACACAACATTATGCTCATTGAAAAAATCAAAAATCTGAAGATTCGCGTCTGGTACATGAGAATGACTATCGAACAGGGCTGGAGCCGCAATGTCCTGAACCTGATGATTAATTCCGATTCTTATGGGCAGGAGGGCAATGCTGTTACGAACTTCGACCAGATGCTGCCATCACCACAGTCGGATTTAGGCAGGCAGGCGTTGAAAGACCCATATATCTTCGACTTCCTGACCCTTGATGAGCCGTTTCGTGAACGTGAGCTGGAAGTCGGTCTGATGCAACATCCGGAGAGATTTCTACTTGAACTCGGTGCAGGATTCGCTTTCATAGGTCGCCAGTTTCACTTCGATATCAGCGGAGACGATTTTTATATCGACATGCTTTTCTATCATCTTGAACTGCGCTGCTATGTGGCGATTGAACTCAAACATGGTGCTTTCAAGCCCGAATATGCCGGCAAGATGAATTTCTACCTCAATGTGGTGGATGACAAACTAAAGCATGAAACCGATAACCAGTCCATCGGCATGATCCTTTGCCAGGATAAAAAGAAGGTACTTGCGGAATACGCACTGCGTGGTCTTAACAAGCCCATCGGTATTTCAGAATATGAACTCACCCGGGCACTGCCTGAAGAACTTAAATCAGCGCTGCCGACCATTGGAGAGATCGAAGCGGAATTGAGTGGCGGCAATGAAACGGGGGCAGGGGTGAAGTCTGAAGTTGGTAAGACATGAGTTTCGGCAATTTCCATTTAACCGACAAGTTAAATTAGAGAAGACTTATATACTATAACCACGTTCATCTATTTGTGACTTCCCACGATCCGCAG
>JGI24025J20009_10002135_pt1 | contig 14505 bp, 15 predicted proteins | sample Cruoilmetagenom3_FD_20009 | JGI IMG/M metagenome (IMG submission 20009)
TCGATGACTTTTACAGTTGTTAGAACTCTTCTAGTTCTTGTGTATATGTTTTTAGTTTGTACAATTTGAGCTAAGAAGGTACCTTCTTCTAATTCTTTAAATTCTTCAATTGAAAGAAGCTCAGAGGTATCTCTATATCTAAAAGGTATGTGGAAGAGTAAATCTCTTACAGTAAAAATATTTAATCTCTCAAATTTCTTTGATTGATTAACACCAATTCCCTTAATTTCGGTTATTGAATCAGTAAGTGAAATATCACTCATGGTTAAAATGTGCTAACCAGAGAGAGTACTATCGGAATTATCATACCAGCAAGCATAATGATGGCTATGAATATACTGAATATTTTTGAGAAAAGTTCCTTTCTTTTCTTTTTACTTAATCTTCTTCCCATATCTAACTATTGTACAAATATCTAGCTTTTTTTCCAAGACCTTTGTATTTTATAGTGAGTAGAGCTTGAGTTGGCGTACTTTAGCCAATCCTGTTTTACAGACTTTTTTCCCATTTGTGTCTTTATCTCGATGACATCTCCTGTTTGAACTTGATAGTCAAGCTTAACTGCCTTACCATTTACTTTTGCAGCTACCATACTGTTTCCTATGTCGGTATGTACCCTATATGCAAAATCTACTACAGTATCTCCTTGGTCGAGTTGTATGATTTTACCTTTCGGAGTAATGCCATATGTGTTAGATGAAAATATATCAACAGAGATTGGTGTTGATTTTTCATTTTTCCTATTTGCAATATTATTGCTAATCTGTTTGTGTACTTTCTCAACCCAATCATATTTGTCTGTTGGCTTTGCATATCTACTCTGACTTTCTTTATATGCGATATGAGAAGCTGGTCCGTAAGTATTATGATAGTGTATATCATGTGTAACAATCTGTATCTCAATGACGGCAGGCATTACCTCAGGTAGTGTTATCGGTCCCTGTAGCGCTTTGTACCCATTGGGTTTTGGGTTACTGATGTAATCATCAAACTCTTCAGTTATTATATCCCCATGATCCATTACTTTTTCTAAGATATTAAAACAGTTATCAGCACTATCCGTAATTGCTCTGAATGCAAGTAGGTCTCTGATACTACTTATATCTATCCCACTACCCTCTTTAAGTTGTTTATCTAGTTTTTTATAGATACTGTAAATACTTTTAACTCTTCCATACACAGAGGGTTTCGGAGATATAGCAGAGAGGATTTCGTTAAGATATTGGATATATTTCTCTTTAATATCTCTTGTGAAGTTATTTTTTTCTAGTTTCTTTTTAATTTGGTTGTACTCATAAGGTCGATATATCTCTAAGGCTCTTTCTTCTAATTCCTTTTTAATTTTGTCTAGATTTAAATATTCAGCTAAAGGAGCGTATACATGGAATATTTTCTGAATTTTAGAACCCAATCTTTCGGACGGCATATATTCGATGGTTCGGACATTATCTAGAGTATCAGCGAGTTTAATTAGAACAGGTCTTAAGTCTTTAGCATTATTTAATATAAATTTTGTTATTATCTTGTAATCTGTTTGGGGGCTAGCAGTGGCCTTATTTATCTCTGAGCAATTCTTAATTAGTTCTAGTACATCATTTCCGAATTGTTTTTCAATTTCCTCCTCAAGGAGCTTTTCTTTCTCAGGCGATTTAGTGATTACATTATGGAGTAATCCTGCAATGATTGTGTTTGTATCGATACCCATTTCTGCTACTGTTAAAGCCACTCTTAGGACATGATTAACATAGGGATCTCCAGATAGTCTTTTTTGACCCTTGTGTGATTTAATTGCAAAGGATATTGCACTATTGATAATATCTTTAGAGCTTTTGGGGCTACTTGCTATTAAGTTGTTTATTAGTTTTTCAGTATTCATATGATTAGAAATTGGTTTCAGATTCTATTTCTAGAAAGCTGAAACCTTATTGAATCGGCTTAATTTGATAGACATGCTTTCCACATTTAAGTGTCTGTTCCCTATCAGGATCAAGATTTATCTTTTTATCCCATTTAGTAATTTTTTCTTCGTTAATGCTAACGGCGTTCTGCTCAACAAGTCTTCTAGCTTGAGATTTACTTGTTGCAATATCTAACTGAACGAGTAGATTAATTATTGAAATTTCTTTTTCTTTTATCTCTCGTATTGGTACTTTTGCATCAATATTTTTTTTCTGAAATATACTTTCAAAATATCTCTGTGCATTTTTAGCATCCTTTTCATCCTTTATATCTTTGGTTACTTCAAAGGCCAAGAGTTTTTTAAGCTCTATTGGATTTTCTCCACCCTTTAGTTTCTTCCTAATTTCCTCTACTTGATCAAGTTCGTAGTTTGTAAGTATCTCAAAACCAACGGGAATTAATCTATCATCAAAAGCCATTACCTTCCCATAGATATCATTTGCACTATCATCTAGTTTAATCATATTTCCTTCCGTTTTGCCCATTTTACTCCCATCACTAGTTTCTAGTAGTTTTGTAGTTAATACTATTTTCTCTTTGTTTAATCTATTCATAATGAGATCTCTTCCAGCTAGCATATTAAAGAGTTGATCATTACCTCCTACTTCTACATCTATATTCATCATTACACTGTCGTATCCCTGCATTATGGGATAGAGGAACTCATGTAGATATATTGGTTTGTCTTCTTCTAATCTTTTTTGAAATATACTTCGTTTTAACATTTGTTGTACTGTAAATACTGATGCTATTTCAATAATTTCTCCAAAGTCTAGAGGTTCTAACCATTGGCTGTTGTATACAATCTTTACAGGGTTTTCTTTGTTTCGCATATCTATGATGCTTGAAGCTTGCTCAACGTATACTTTCATATTCTCTTCGACTTCTTCTTTGGTTAGTTTTACTCTTGCAGAACTTTTATCAGTAGGATCCCCTATTCTAGCAGTGAAATCGCCAATAACGAAAAATACCTGATGACCTAATTTTCTAAAGTCTTCAAGCTTTCTCATCCCGACAGTATGACCGATATGTAGTGTTGGAGCTGTTGGATCAAAACCTTGGTATACGTTAATTCTTTTCCCGCTAAAAAGAAGTTTTTTTAGAGCATCAGTAGAGGGGAGTATTTGTTCTACCCCCTTATTTAGCAGTCTATCAATGATTTTCTTGTCTTTGAGTACTTCCATTTCAACTGTATTATATCTTTAAAAAGGGTTTTTTACAAAAACTACTTGATGTATTTTTTACCTTTTAACTTATCAGGTAAACATTGCTGATCTGACTTCTTACTTTCCAAATCATGGTCATACTCGTACCCTTTTCCATACCCAATATCTTTCATTAGTTTCGTTTCAGCATTTCTAATATGTAAAGGTACCGGCAAATTACCATAAGCTTCGATATCTTCCTTTATTTTTAATTCGGCAATATATGCACTATTATCCTTTGGTGAATTAGAAAGATAAATGGCTAGTTGAATTAGAAATACTTCACACTCAGGCATTCCAATCTTTTGACATGCTTCATACACACTATTTGCTAATATTAAAGCTTGAGGATCTGAATTGCCGATGTCTTCGCTAGCAAACCTTATCATTCTTCTTGCTATGTAAAGTGGGTCTTCACCAGCACTTAACATTCTTCCAATCCAATATACGGCAGCATTAGGGTTAGAAGATCTCATTGATTTATGTATTGCAGAGATAATGTTGTAATGTTCTTCCCCCTGTTTGTCATAATAGAGAGGTTTTTGTACTACCTCTTTAATCTCTTTTTCAGAGATTACTAACTTATCCATTTCTTTACTATTTGCCTCAGAAAGAGTAACTGCCATCTCTAAGATATTTAAAGCGGAGCGGATATCTCCATTAGATAGATCTGCAATTAGTTCAATGATTTTTTTTGTTATCTTGTAATCAGGATACTCCTTCTTAATTATCTTTTTAAGAAGGTTAGAAATATCATCCTTACTTTGTTGGTTAAAAACAAAAACTTTACTTCTTGAAAGAAGTGCACTAATTATTGTAAAGGAAGGATTTTCAGTAGTAGCTCCTATAAGTGTAATTATCCCCTTCTCTACATATGGAAGAAGAGCATCCTGTTGGGCTTTATTCCATCTATGTATCTCATCCAAAAAAAGCATTGTTTTTTTGTTGTATTGCTGATTAGTTTCGGCAACTTTTAGAATCTTTCTTAAATCTGCCTTACCACTGTTAACAGCTTGCATTTTGTAGAAATCATAGTAAAGATTTTGAGATATGATATATGCAAGAGTTGTTTTACCTGTACCTGGTGGTCCCCAGAAAATCATTGAAGGAACTTTCCCTAATTTCAAGAACTTCCTTATTGGGCCATTACTCCCGACAAGATGCTCTTGTCCTACAAAATCATCTAACTTTGAAGGTCTATATTTTGATGCTAATGGTTCGTATACTGGCATGTATATCATTATACATATATGTGGTCAGTAGGCATACTCATATAGTATACCCTCTTTGAGTTTGATTTCCTTCCCTTTCTTGTTTGGTAGTTTAGATTTGTATGTAAATACCTTTGTGCCTTCTTTTAGTTCTTCTTTAAATTTCTCCTCAAGATTTGAGAGGAGTGCCTCTGGGAGTGAACAGTACAAAACATCATACTCGGATAAACTAACATTAAAGAAGCTTTCCTCTCTAAATTGTACTTTTGAGTTGAATGGAGCGAAGAAGATTTTTTTAAGTTTTTGAATAATGAGAAGTAAAGGGCTAATCTCGTAGCCAATACTTTGACATTTGTAAATTTTGTTTACTGCGAAAACCATTCTACCATCCCCACTTCCCAGATCAACGAAATTTTGTTCCTTCTTTAAATTAAACTTTTTAATTATTTCCTTGAGTATTTTTTTAGGTGTTGAGTAGAAGGGATTTACAAAATTGAGTATCATAGAGACAATGTATGCCACAAAAAGCAATATCACTAAAAAAGACATTGCGAGTGCTAATCCGTTTGGCATATGAGATAATTAAAAATAATTAAGATATATACATATATGATAGACGGAATTTTAATTGTAGACAAGGAGGTGGGAATTTCATCATATGATGTCATTCGAAGAGTTAAGAGAATTCTTGGAAAAAGGCAAAAAATTGGCCATGCAGGAACTTTAGATCCTTTTGCAAGTGGAGTGTTAATTTTGTTATTTGGTAAAGCTACTAAATTAATGTCTACATTTCTTACCTATGAAAAAGTATATGAGGCAGTAGCGGAATTCGGTTTTACAACAGACACGCAAGATATTACAGGAGCGATTGTAAACAGGGATGAGAAGGGAAAGAAGACTACAAAGGAAGAGATGCAAGAGCTTATTGAAGGTAAGTTTCTAGGAGATATTCAACAGATTCCTCCAATATATTCAGCCAAGAGAATTAAAGGTCAAAGAGCATACAAACTAGCAAGAGAAGAAAAAGAGGTTGAATTAAAGCCGAGAAGTATTCATATATCACAGTTTGAGATATATGAGTATGAGTTCCCAATATTCAAAGCAAAAATAAGGTGTTCTTCAGGTACATACATTAGAACCCTAATACATGATCTAGCTATTTCTTTGGGTACCTATGCGACCATAAAGGAACTGAAGAGAACAAGTATTGGAGATTTTAAAGTTAAAGAATCGATAAAGAGTGAGAATATTTTAGAAATGAGTGAGGAGCAGATAGAAAGAAGAATTATTAATTTGTAATATATGTGAAATGAAAAAGGGAAAGATGTACATAGTAGGAACCCCTATCGGAAATCTTGGGGATATTACTTATCGAGCTATTGATATATTAAAGTCATGTGCATTCGTTTTGGCGGAAGATACAAGAGAGAGTATTAAGCTATTTAAAAAATATGATATTAATACTCAGCTAATCTCTTACAGAGACCAGAATCATTTGAAAATGATTGGTAAGATTAAAGAGAAGTTAGATATGGCTTTAAACCTTGCATTAATCTCTGATAGTGGGACGCCTTTGATAAGTGATCCTGGATTTAAGCTTGTGAGAGAGCTTAGAAAGGAAGGATATACAATTGAAAGTATTCCTGGACCTTCGGCATTAATCTCTGCGTTGTCTATAAGTAGTCTTCCTACAAATAGGTTCATGTTTCTAGGATTTTTACCTAAATCTCAAAAAAAGAGGAAAGAGATTTTGGAGAAGTATCTAGAACTTGGTGATACTGTAATAATGTATGAGTCCCCTAATAGGGTTTTGGATCTATTATCCTTGATTCGTGAATGTACTTATGAAAATACTGTTGTCCTTGCTAAAGATTTAACGAAGATGAGAGAAGAGATATTAATCGGAGAGGCAGGAGAGCTTAGAAGTCTACTTAAGGATCGAGATTTTGCAAAACATCCACACGGAGAGTTTGTAGTATTGGTATACCCTACTTTGAAAACAGAGTAAGGTAACTTTCATCGGAGAGCTTCTCGATTCTCTCATATGAGGTACCCTTTATTTCTGCTGTTGTTTGAATAACTTCTTTGATTAATGCAGGTCTACCATACCTCTTTGTAGATTTTTTATTTTTCCTTACACTTTGTGTAGGAAGGAAAGGTCCATCAGTTTCAAAGAGAATCCTATCTATGGGAGTGTTTTGTAATATCTCTCGTACGTTATCTCCACTAGGATACGTTATTATTGCATTGAAACCGACATACATACCAAGATCTAATACTTTTTCAAGCATTTTAAGACTGCCAGTATAGCTGTGAAAAGAACCCCTAATTATACCTTTACCCTCTTTGGCAAGAATAGAGAGAGCGTCTTTTGTACATGAGTCATCATCTATTAAACTCCGCGAATGAATACTCATTGGGAGATTATGCTCAACAGAGAGTTTGCAGAGTTTTCTAAAAGTTCTCCTTTGAACTTCTTTTAGCTGTTCTATCTCATCTTTGTCAAATTGGAAGTACTCATACATACCGTAGTAATCAAGACCACACTCCCCTATTGCATCTATCTTTTTGATATTCGAATTGAAATACTCTTCGTATATATCAATCTGTTTTTGAGCATACTTAAATATGTCTAAATCTTGGAGATTGTTTTTCTCCATTGCATCTTCAAAACGCGAGGGGTGTAGACCTAGTCCTAAATCTAAGATATCGGGGAATTCCTTTTCTAGTTTATCTACCATATCGATGGTCTCTTGGTAGTCAGAGATGTCTGTTGTTTGTGCTAATATTTTTTTACCACCTAGTTGAGCAAATTCTTCGATATCGCTTTGAATATTCTCTTTTAGTGGACTCATAGCTATATGTACATGTGAATCGTGCATGCAACTATTCTATCATACAAAATAGTGTATAATGAGTGCTGGAATTTTAATTGTTGATAATATGATAAAATTATACTGTTATGAAAGGTCGGTGGTATGTTAATTGGCTTGTTGTTATTACGGTATTGTTACTCTTTACATCGTTAGGAACTTTTGCCATATCAATAAAAGATACGGTAGGGATTAAAAAATGTGCCTATGGAGATAATTTTGATGATAACTGTATATGTAATAGTGATGGGGAGGTGGTATGTGAAGAAGAATCTATGCAATCTATTGAGAATACAGAATTTATTAGCAAAAATCTAAACTATTCCTATGAATTTCTTAGCTATTTTGATGTTAGCTCTTCTCAAAAAGAAATTACATTTGTAGATATCTCACAAACATTGGGGATTCTAAAGATTACTGTGGAGTTACCTAGTTACTGTAACGAGAACAGTGAACCAGCCAAACAGATAGGGTTTTATAAAGGAACAGAGGAAGGTCTTGTATTAACCACAGCAACGAATTTAGTGAGTGAATCATATAACAGAACTTGTGTTGTAGAAGGGACATTTAGTATAAGTACATTTACTCTTCCAGAATCAGATACTTTTGAGATTATATATCAAGATGAGTATGGATCTTCCTTTGCAGCTAACAGCTGTCTCTATGGAGGATACATTCGAAACAGTGGAGATGTATATAATTCAATAGATGGATGTTCGATTTGTAGCTGTAGAGATGGAGAGAATGTTTGTGAAGAGCAGGATTCCTGTCTATAACAGACCAATATATATTCCGAGTATACAACCGAAGAGTGTAAATAACCAAAATCTCATGGTTATCTTATACTGGGGCCACCCTATCGCTTGGAAATGGTGATGAATTGGAGCTATCTTAAAGACCCTCTTTTTAAAGAATTTCATACTAATTATTTGTATAGCACTTGATCCTATAATTACCCAAGTTATTGATGACATTAAGAGGTATGGTATCAGATTGTCAGTTACCAGACCGACAAAGAATATTGAGAAAGCCAGTGGCATTGCACCAGGTCCTCCATTCCAAAATCTTGCTGGAGGGATATTAAAGTAAAGGTCCACTATTAGAACTCCTAAAACAATTGTTAAAAATGGGAGGAATTCAGATTGACCCTGTACTAACAAAAGTACAGCCATAGCTGCAGTAATGACAACAAAGATTCCNATCATTAAGCCGTCTAATCCATCAGTAAGCTCTCCCGCGTATATTGCAAATTGACCNATTATACTTGTCAAAAGAAGGATTGCTGGTGTAACAGATATAGTTATAGTACCCAAGAGAGTTAAGGTACCAAAGGAACCAGTTGTGTAAAGGAGGTACATTATTAAAACATTGAGTAATATTGCAAATACAAGTTTAACTAATCTCCATTCGAATGTTTCTTGAAAGGCTTTTACTTTAGAATTATTCTTAAATCCATTTGTAAAGATAGCTACATCTATAAAACCCCAGAAGCCAAAGAGAAGAAATCCTATCAGTAATACCCTTAAAGCAGGAAACATAGGAACAAAGACATATGTTACTAGAGGAACAATAATCCAGATTAATATCCCCCCCATATTGGGTGTTCCATTTGTTTGAGTTGTTTTCATTATTCTCATAAAAATAGAGTTTGTGCCTGTCCCAGATCCTAGTTTTGTCTTTTTTAGATTACTAACCTGATTCAACTTATAGAGGATAGAGATCATTAGAGGAGCAGCAAGTATTGATATTACGGTAGAGATCAGTAAATAATCTAAGCTTTCTTTTAGTATTTCTTGCATTTTTATTAATTACTAATTTATTGCCTATTATCTCAATTTCTTCTCGTTATTTCTAGGTCATTCGCTACAGCAAGGAAAATATTTGTCCATAGGGGCACCACTGTGTTTGCTGCATATGGGCTATTTTTAGGTTCTTCAAGCCTTATTAACATTATCATCTTAGCATCTTCTGATGGTGCAAAACCGACAAAGGTTGTAATAGTTTTATCTTCTTCGTATCCAGGGCCATCTTTTTTAATCACTTGAGCAGTACCAGTTTTTCCTGCAATATCATAATTCTTCAACTTTTCTATATATATAGGACTTATTCCTCCATCTTCTACGACTCGAGTCATCATTTCAGCTACTGCATCTGAGGTCTCCTCGGAGATTGGATTAGAGAGAACCTGGGGTTCAAAATCTATTGTCTCTTTTTCATCTGATATTGAAGATATTATGTATGGCCTCATTCGTTTACCATCGTTGGCTATTGTACTGATTCCAGAAATCACTTGCAAAGGAGTTGCCGAGATACCTTGTCCATATGATGCTGTAATTGTATCTAATCTGGTCCATTGTGTGTCTGATTTAAGGTAAAAGCTGCTTTCCTCTTGTAAACCTATACCAATAAAGCTTCCGATTCCGAATTCTTTTAATTTTCTATAGTAATAGTTAAAATCAATTTCTAAAGCAGTTCTTGCTATACAGGGGTTATTTGAGTTCTTTAACATATCTGCTAAATCTTGTAAACCATCTGGCCTTTTGTCCCACTGGTATATCTTTCTCCCCTTAAGATCTTCGTAACCGGTTACCTCATAAAGATCTAAATAGCCTGTTTTATCATTACACATATAATCTTTTGGTATATCTCCAGATTCCAATGCAATTGAAACTGTTATTGGTTTCTGTACAGATCCGAATTCGTATACATCAGCTACTGCAAGATTCTTAAACATCCAAGGATCGGATATCCTCCAGTACTCATTAGGATTATAATTGGGGTAGTTAGCCATAGATATAATCTCTCCAGTATTGGGATTCATGATTATTACTGAACCACTTTTTGAACCTGTGTCAGTAACTCCTTCTTTTAGGATTTTCTCTACTTTACTTTGAATTGCAGGACTTATCGTTAGAGTGAAGTCTCTTCCAGATCGAGGAAGTACAGGCTCGTATTCTGCAGTAAGAATTGTATTACCGTAGGAATCCTTCTCTTCATAGGTATATCCTTCCTTTCCGGTAATATCGTTAAAATAGAAGCCTTCTATCCCATACTGACCGAGATCCTCTCCTTCACTATCTTTCCCTATAAAGCCGATTACATGAGATGCTAGATCTCCGTTTGGGTAAACCCTCTTTAGGTCCTTTTCGAAGTAGAATCCAAATCCGGCCCTATTTATATCCTCATCACCAAAGATATTTACATTTGCAAGTGCACTCTTTCTTTCGGAGTCTACCCCTCTTGCTAGGTTTGCATAAACGAAATCATCGGATAATTTCTCTTCAATTACACTTTTTTCAACCTCGAGTATGGATGAAACGGTTGATATGAATTTCTCTTTGCTTTTAAAAAATATTTCTCTATCTCTCTCGTTTATGCTTAAGGATGCGTATATGTTCCATACAGGTTGGTCTACTGCTAGTACAGTGCCATCACGGGCTAGAATCATACCTCTTTCTGCACTCTGCGTACCGATATCTTGATACTGTTGTTGGGCTATTGCTTGGAATTTGTCGCTTTCTAAAACCTGCCATCTAAAGGCTTGTATCATGATTGCTAGACCTAAGGAGGTGGTTATAGCGATTATTAGATTTAGATTTCTTTCTTGGGTTGTTGAATTCTTACTCTTCTTTCTCCTACCACTTCTACTTTTTGATTTGTGAAGATGAGATAAGCTACGCATTATTTATTAGCAACCAAGGTAGGATCTTCAATATATATGTATGATTGTTCTATATCTTGGGAGAGTTTTAATTTTTTTTGAGAAAGCTGTTCAATCACCTTTATTGAGCTACTTTTTGCAATCTCTTCTGATATGTCCCGGTTTTCTTCTAGTAGATATTCTTTTTCAGTATTTAGTTTTTCCAATTGAACACCTAGGGGGGTTAATACAGAGTTCACTACTAATTGAGAGAGAGTAAATGCGACAAAAGAAAACAGTAACATTATGCGAAATATATTTTTTTTGTTTTTCTCTTTATTTTTCATTAGGCAGTCTATTATCTTTTCTCTATAACTCTTAATTTAGCTGAAGTGGCTCGGGGATTGCCTGTCATTTCTTTCTCGGTTGGGGCAATAATCTCTTTAGAAAGAAGCAACCCCTTTCCACCACTTACTAACTTGTTAAAGAATTCTTTAACTACTCTATCCTCCAAGGAATGGAATGATATTACACACATTCTTCCTCGGGGTTGTAAGAGCTTAAAAGCCTTGTCTAAACCAATCTTTAGTGCATTAATCTCATCGTTTACCGCAATTCGCAGGGCCTGAAAGACCCTGCGAGAAGGGTTCTTAGAACTTTGATGAGCTGNCGGCACAACTCTATAGACAAGTCTTGTAAGATCTCCAACCGTATTAATATCCGTAATATTTTCTTTTATCTCTTTNGCAATTCTTTTTGAATATCTCTCTTCGCCATATATGGTGAAGAGATANNCNAACTCTTTTTCAGTTAGTCCTGCTAAGAGATCTTTTGCAGTGACTTGAAGCTCACAATCCATACGCATATCTAGGGGGTCATCCTCTTCTCTGTAGCTAAATCCTCTTTGATGAGACTGTTCAATTTGTCGAGATGAGAGTCCCAGGTCCATTACTATTCCATTTGGTTTCCTGTCATACTTTTCTAGTACCACATCTAGATTTGAGAAGTTAGCCTTTTTAATATGCCAATTCTCCCCTATTTCATCCTTGTAGTAATCGTTTACAAAATCTATTGCGTATTTATCTTGATCTAAGCTAAGCAGCAATCCATGCGGACTTAATTGTTGATATATCTCAAAACTATGTCCTCCATCTCCGAGTGTACAATCTATGTAAAAACCCTCAGATTTGATGTTTAGGCATTTAATAGTTTCTTTGAGCAGTACCGGTTTATGAATCTTTTCCATTTACTCTGCTTCATTCATCTTATTAATCTCTTGTGCTATTTTGTCTCCATGGGTTTTGAGATATTTGACTCTCTCTTCCCATTCCTCCTTATCCCATATCTCTATCCAATTAATCAGACCGATAAAGACGACATCTTTCTTTAATTCTGCGTGTTCGAAGAGAGCTTGAGGTATTAGAAATCTTCCCTGTTTATCTATGCCTATTTCTGTAGCACTACCAATTAAGAATCTGCTTGTATCACGAATATTTTTATTTATAAAAGAGCCATTTAATACATTTTTTCCAATCTTTTCCCACATTCCTTTATTAACAAGTATCAGTGAATTTTCGTATCCCCTTGTTAATATTATTTCTTCTCCTAGTTCATCTCTAAACTTCTTTGGAAGTGATACTCTTTTCTTTTCCCCTACTCTACTTCTATATTCTCCAATAATCATGTGTAAAATATACCACTTTTTCCCACTCCTTGCCACTAATGTACCATCCTTTTTTCACTTGGTCAAGAGAATATTACTACAAGGTACATATTATGAAGAGAAACTATTTGGAAATGCTAAAAATTTCAAAATTGTTAAATTGAAGAATTAGTCTTAGTAAGAAATATATGATGCATGAAAGAACTTAATCTTCCCATTTAATGTCAGCTCCCAACATTCTTAGGTTTTTCACGAAATTCGGATGAGCCCTTTTAATTGTATCAGCATTCCTTATTAAACTCTCTCCATCGACAGTTAGTGCTATCATCATAAGTGCTACAGTTGCTCTAATGATGTTTGGGGCATGAACTTCTGCCGAATTCAATTCCTTTCCTCCAAATACAATCACTCTATGGGGATCACACATAACTATATGGGCTCCGAACTTTATCATCTCAGATATCCAGAAGAAACCACCTTCATAAAGTTTGTTCCAAAACATACTATTTCCTTCTGCTTTAACAGCAAGGGCCATCATAAGAGGTAGTAAATCCGCAGGGAAATATGGCCATGGAGCTGCTTCTACCTTCTGTAACAGATTCTTAGTAATTGGTTCCTGAACTTTTAATTTTCTGTTATTCTTTGAGAAAGCGGTGTCCCCATCATATTGAATATGCACTCCGAATTTCGCAAATGTCTTATTTATCAAATCAAAATACTGAGGAATAGCATTCTTAACTCTAACCTCTCCCCCAGTCATAGCACCCAAAGCTAATAGAGTTGTAATTTCATGATGATCAGAAGAAATTGTAAAATCGGCTCCATGCAGGCTATCTACACCCTCTACGGTTAATGTAGATGAGCCAACACCTTTAATATTAGAGCCCATCTTTATTAGGAAATTACAAAGATCTTGAACATGAGGCTCTGAAGCAGCATTAACCATTACAGACTTTCCTCTTGCAAGACAAGCTGCCATCGCGAAATTCTCGGTTGTCGTAACTGACATGTAGTCTTGCCATAGAGAAGCTCCCTTCAACCCCTTTTTTGCATCTATTAAAATATGACTATTAAGATCTATTTTAGCACCTAATTTCCTTAATACTTCGAAGTGTGGATCTAGCTCTCTTATCCCTAAAGTGCATCCTCCAATCTGTTCTTTTATCTGAAGTTGCTTATGTCTATGTAGTAATGGTGCTAAGAGAAGAACGGCCCCTCTCATTCCCAATGGGAATTCATTATCATCAAAAGAGTCACAGAATTTAGAATTATTAATTTTAACAACTTGCTTCGCCTTATCCCAATCTATTCTTGAACCTAAACTTTCCATTAGTTCAATTAACTGACGAACATCTGTTAATTCTGGGAAGTTATGTATGGTAACAGTTTCATCTGTCAAAAGTGTTGCACAAAGTATTGGGAGTGCGGCATTTTTATTTCCTGCGGGAGTTATCTCTCCATGTAACTTATTTCCACCTCTTACTATTAAATTTGCCATAATATTTTTAAATTATATTAATTTCACACTCTAACTCTATACCAGTATTTGTTTTGAAATCTTTCTGCATTCTCTCTATAAAGGATAGTATATCAGAAGGTTTTGCTTCTCCGTAGTTTGTAACTATTAGTGGGTGGGAAATCCATGTGCCGATATTTCCCTCCCTTCTGTTCTTCCACCCTAACCTATCTAATATGTATGCTGCAGGTATTTTTACCATATTCTTTTCTTTAGTCTGATACTTAGGGATATTAGGAAATCTTTTTAGTAGTCTTAAGTATTCATTTATAGAGATAACAGGATTTTTAAAGGTACTTCCCACAGGAGCCATATTCATCAAGGCTGGGGAGTTTCTCCTCTCTTATTTTTACTATAGCATCATATATATTTTTAGGTGTTAAATCTTTACCCCTTAACTTTTCTTTTACTCCAGAGTATTGTATATATTTTTCATCA
>JGI24025J20009_10002136_pt1 | contig 14505 bp, 14 predicted proteins | sample Cruoilmetagenom3_FD_20009 | JGI IMG/M metagenome (IMG submission 20009)
GGCTTCAATACGTTCACCGCGGCGGTCATATCGTCCGAGGTATAGAGACCAGCCGGTGCAGTGGCGCCAACGGTTTGCAAAAGGTCTTCGCCCGAAACCGGGGTGCTATCAAACGGCTCGATTAAACGACCGAAACCGTCCAGCGTTTTGACCGGTGTCCACATCCGCCCTTCGAGCACCGCATCGGAGCCCGCCGCATTCGCACTGACCGACAGGCGTTCCAGCATTTGCACGAATAGGCCGGAAAGTGGCAAAGTTGACCAATCCGCATTGGCGGTGACGTGGAATAAAACCACACGACCCTCGCCCTGTTGCCGGCGGGTGACCAGCGGAGTGCCATCCTCCAGTGCCGCTAAAGTTCGCGACGCCAGTTCGGGGTCGGGTTGCGCGACGACCTGCGCAAAGACCTCGACATCTTCGGGGATGGGTAGGCCGAAGAACGGGCTGTCTTCGGTGAAGTCGATCAGGTGTTTCGGGGTATCCCACGACAAAGCTCCGCCCAGACTGCGCCCGCCAGCCCTTAAACGGACCGGAAGCAACGGGTCGTCTTCGACCTGCCCTGCACCCTCGGCGGCCATGCGCGGGCCAGCAAAACGCAGCAGCAGACCGCCCTTTTCGACCCATGCCAGCAAGTTTTTCGAAGAAACCACCGACAGCGCCCCGACGTCCGACAAAATGATCACATCCGGTGCGCCAAGCAACACGTCGGCCAGGTTACCTTCGATCAGCGCTACAGTCGGCTCCAGCGCTTTGCGCAAATAATGCATCGGCGCGACGAGTTGCGGGCCTTGTTGTAAACTCGGACCGACCAACGCGACTTTGCGCCGCCGTGCACCATCATCCGCCAATGCCACGGCGCCTGCCGAACTCTCGGCGTTCAGTACCACACGGGTTATGCGGTTGGTCAATTCACGCGGTAGATCGAAGGTTAACAGCGTGGCAGTTTCGCCGGCTGCCAACGCGCCAGATGTCGTGCCAAATGCGACCTCGATCCCGTTCGGGCTGGTTCCAAAAGCGGTGGCGCTGAACGGTTGATCTGTTGTGTCTGCAAGGCCGACGACGTTGGCCTGAAGCTTTCCAGCGGCCAGCTCCAAGGGGTGGAGCGCGAGGGGACGGTTGGCCGTTCCCAATATCCGCAACGGTCCTTTCCGCGCGAGCGCCTCTGCCAAATCGTCGTCCTGCTGCAGCCCGTCCGTCAACCAGTAAGTTTCGAAACCAGCGGACGCCTTGGCAATCCACTCCGCCGCAGTATCCCGATCCGGTGCCCATGCTTGCGGCGCAGCCCCCCGCAGCGCTGGCAACCAGTCGCGAGCGTCTTTGAAGGGCAGATCGTCACCCTGCGGCAGCGGCAGTGCCAACGAAGCAAAAACAGTGGGGCGACCGGCGCGGGCAGCTTGCAATAACAAAGCTTCGACCTCGATCACACGTTCCTCCCAGTCCGGCGCGCTGGCCCAGCCGCCATCCATCAACACCAGCAACGGCCCTTTGCCTTCGGTCCGGACCTCGGGGTTTAGAACCGGCTCGGCGAAGGCAAATATCGCGGCGGCAAGTGCAATCATGCGCAGGATCAGCAGCCAGATCGGCGTGCGGCTCGGCATCTTCTCGGCGTCGCGCAAACCCAACAGCAACTGCACGCCGGGAAACTTCAAATGCTTTGGCGAAGGTGGCGTCGCACGCAACAGCCACCACAATAGCGGCAACGCAATCAACGCCGTCAGCACCCACGGCGACAGGAAAGCGAGCGCGCTCATCGCTGCCCCCCGATTGCCATATGCAGCCAAAGCAACGCCGCACGCGGATTGTCGGAGGTGTGGTGCTTCAGATATTGCCAACCGGCTTGGCGCGCGAAGGTTTCCAACGCATCGCAGCGCGCCGCAAAGCGTTCGCGGTATTCGGCCTGCAAACCTTTGGCACGGTGGGTTTCATAGGACAGTCCGCCGCCCATACTTTCAAAGACTACGCGACCATCAAAAGGGAAATGCTCTTCGGTTTCATCAAGGATATGAACCAAACAACCAGTACCCGCCCTTTCCGCGACCGCCCGTAACGGGGGGAAAACGGTTTCTTCCGGTCCTAGGAAATCGCAGAGGAAAACACTGCGCGCGGCGTTCAGATCGCCAAAATTCGGGGCGCTGCCGTATTCTTGCGCTGGCCCCGATGGTTTAGATAACGCTAGCGCAATCCGTTGTATCTGCCGTTCACCACTACGGGGTTGCGCGGCGTTTGTCGCCGGAAGGGCAATGCGTTCACCGGTCTTGGATAACAGGATCGATAACGCCAATGCTAACACATTGGCGCGCTCCCGCTTGCTGGGGAGGTTGCGATTTCCGCGATACTCCATGGATTGGGCGGTATCGGACCAGATAGCAACGGTGTGCGCGGATTCCCACTCGCGTTCGCGCACATAGGCGATGTCGGATCGGCCGGACCTGCGCCAGTCAATGGCAGCGGCGGTATCGCCGGGCATGGCTTGGCGATATTGCCAGAAATCTTCGCCAACGCCTGCGCGGCGACGCCCGTGATCCCCCATCGCGATGCTTGCGGCGAGGCGCTCGGCCTCGACCAGCAGCGACGGGAGGCCGCCGGCGGCAGCCTCGCTTTCCCCTCGAAGGGTCGCGGATCGGGAGGGTTGGATCAAGCAGCCGACCTTTCGCCGAGCACCTGTTCGACCAGCGTCGAGATCAGACCGTCAACGGTCATCCCCTCGGCCCGTGCCGCAAAACCCAGAGCCATGCGATGCTTCAGAACAGGATGGGCGAGCGCGGCGACATCGTCGGCGTTTGGTGCAAACCGCCCGTCCATCAACGCCCGTGCCCGCACGGCCAGCGACAAAGCTTGCGCCGCGCGCGGTCCCGGCCCCCAATTCACAGACGTGTTCACCAGATCGGAGGCATCCGCCCCCGGTCGCGCTGCCCTGACCAGATCGAGAATAGCCTCGATAATGCTCTCGCCAATCGGCATCCGGCGGATCGCGGTTTGCGCAGCGATCAGGCCGGCGGCGTCGAACACCGGTGAAACCGCTGCATCCTCCACACCGGTTGTTGCCAGCAGGATATCGCGTTCGGCGTCACGATCGGGATAGTCGACATCAATCTGCAACAAAAAGCGGTCGAGCTGGGCTTCGGGCAACGGGTAGGTGCCTTCCTGCTCGATCGGGTTCTGGGTTGCCAGCACATGAAACGGCGAAGCCAAATCACGGCGTTTGCCAGCGACCGAGACGTGATGCTCCTGCATCGCCTGCAACAAGGCCGACTGCGTGCGCGGGCTGGCGCGGTTGATCTCGTCCGCCATCAGAAGCTGGCAAAAAATCGGACCTTCGATAAACCGGAAGGCGCGGCTACCGTCAGATGCAGTCTCCAGCACCTCGGCCCCCAGAATATCCGCCGGCATCAGGTCGGGCGTGAACTGAACGCGGTTGGTGTTTAGGCCCAGCACCGTGCCCATCACCTCCACCAGACGGGTTTTCGCAAGGCCGGGCGCGCCAACCAGCAAGCCGTGCCCACCGCACAGAATGGCGATCAGGGTTTCGTCGACCACATGCGCCTGCCCGATAATCCGCCGCGAGATCATCTCGCGCGCTTCGGTCAGTTTTGCACCGATTTGTTCAAATGCCTCAATATCCGCGTTTGGCATAATTCGACCCTTTTTCGTAAATGGTTGTAGCCGCCGTCTTGATTGCGTCGGCCTATATGCACAACTATCCTAATACAGCATTTGACAAGAAGGCAGTGGGCAATGTCCGATTCCAGTCAGAAAATTGTTACTCCGAGCGCCGAGAGCCTTGCTTCCGCCGCGACCAAGGTTGCGAAATCCAAAGGTCCGGCACCCGTGCACCTGTGGAACCCGCCATTTTGCGGTGATCTGGACATGCGGATCGCCCGCGATGGAACCTGGTTTTATCTTGGCACGCCGATCGGGCGCAAACCGCTGGTTAAGTTGTTTTCATCGATTATCCGCAAGGACGGCGACGACTATTTCCTTGTCACACCGGTCGAGAAAGTCGGAATCACGGTTGAAGACGCCCCCTTTCTGGCGGTGGATTTCGACGCGCGCGACCAGTGCGTGACGTTCACCACGAACGTCGGGGAAGAAATTGTGGCGGGGCCGGAAAACCCTATCCGTGTAACCCTAGACCCAGAAACCGGTGAACCGTCGCCCTACGTGCTGGTGCGCACAAATCTGGAAGCATTGATTGACCGCAAAAGTTTCTACCGGCTTGTCGATCAGGGAGAGCCGTTCACCGTTGATGGCGTCGAATGGTTTGGAGTCTGGTCATCAGGGCAGTTCTTTCCGTTCATCAAGATATCCGCGCTGCTTTAATCAGCGAGAAACTCGCGAAATTCCGACAACACCTGTTCGTATATAGGGCGTTTGAACGGCACGATATTATCCAGCAACTCGTGCGGGGCCATCCAGCGCCAAACTGAAAATTCGGGTTCTTCGGTATCGATGTTAATCAGCGCGTCGTCGCCTGTGAATTGTAGCAGGAACCAGCGCTGCTTCTGGCCGCGATACCCGCCCTTCCAGAGTTTGGAAATCAGGTCGGCAGGGAAATCATACGATAACCAGTCCGTGGATTCGGCCAGAAGCTTCACCATATGTGGATCGATTCCGGTTTCCTCGCGCAGCTCACGAAAGGCCGCGTCGCGCGGGTCTTCGCCTGCATCAATGCCACCCTGCGGCATTTGCCAAGCCGTACCCGGATAGTCGATCCGCTGGCCGGTAAACACATGCCCGAACGGGTTAACGACCATCAACCCGACGTTCGGGCGGTATGGCAGGGCTTGAATTTCGTCTTCGGTCATAGGAATTCCAGAGTGCAACCGCGCAGGCGTTTCCACCTGCGCGAATTGGTTAGTTGCCCAGTACGTTCAGGCCGCGCAGAATGTCCAACCCGTAGGCAAGTTGGTAATCATCGTCACGACGCGCCGCGACTTCTTCTTGCTCGGCACGTTCTTCTTCCAACTGCTCGCGCTCTTCATCAGTCAGCGAGTCGTTATTCAAAGAACCGCGCAAGTCGGCTTCGGAACGACGGGTGCGGGCTTGGCCCTCTTCATCTTCCGGATCCTCAACGCTTGGGCGCTGTTCAACCAGAATGTCCGGTGTGACGCCCAACGCCTGAATCGAACGACCCGACGGTGTGTAATAGCGCGCCGTGGTTAAGCGCATCGCGCCACCGTCCTGAATAGGCATAATGGTTTGAACGGAACCTTTACCGAAGGATTTTGTACCTACGACAATCGCACGATGATGGTCCTGCAACGCGCCCGCCACAATCTCGGAAGCCGAGGCAGAACCGCCATTAATCAGCACAACGATTGGCTTACCTTCAGCCAGATCACCCGGCTGGGCGTTAAAGCGATCACTATCCGCTTCATCGCGACCACGGGTCGAAACGATTTCACCGGCTTCAAGGAACGCATCGGAAACCGAGATCGCCTGGCTAAGCAAACCGCCCGGGTTGTTGCGCAGATCGATGACAAAGCCGTCGATATTGTCAACGCCGCCGTTTGCTTCAACTTCTTCGGCAATGCCCTCGACGAGGTTCGAATAAGTCTTTTCCGTAAACGAGGTAATTCGTACGACAACCGCACGCCCCTCGGTACGGACCTTCACAGCCGTCAGCTTGATAATGTCGCGCACGATGGTCACGTCAAATGGTTCGTCCATGCCTTCACGGAAGATCGTCAGAACAATCTCTTCGCCGACTTCGCCGCGCATAAGGTCAACCGCTTCGTCAAGGGTCAGACCCAGTACGCTTTCGCCGTCGATATGAGTGACAAAATCGCCCGATTCGAGTCCGGCGCGATCAGCAGGTGTATCATCCATTGGCGACACGATTTTTACAAAGCCGTCCTCTTGCGTAACTTCGATGCCCAAACCACCGAATTCACCGCGGGTTTCGGTCTGCATATCGCCGTAATCTTCGGGTGGCAAATAGCTCGAATGGGGATCAAGCGAGGTCAACATACCGTTGATCGCAGCCTCGATAAGCTGCACGTCGTCCACTTCTTCAACATAGGTGGAACGGATACGTTCAAAAATATCCCCGAACAGGTCTAGCTGCTCGTATGTGGTTTTCACACGATCATTTTCCTGCGCCACAATCGGTCCGGAAACTTGCACAGCCATTCCAAGCCCGACAACCGCGCCGAATATGGTGCCTAAGAGGATTTTCTTCATCTAACGTTTCCTATGTTTTCGCTCGCCCAAAATGAGAATCTGGACGGTGTTGGTTCTATATAGAACCTTTCCAAAGATTCTACACCACCCCCAATGTCGCGATTGTTCACGTTTTCTTCAACCCGTTGCGCGATGTTTCGCCTAAACGATCAAGGATTTGCCGGTCATTTCTGCCGGTATCGGCATTTCCATCAACTCCAGCAGACTCGGCGCAAGGTCGCCAAGCCGCCCGCCCTGCCGTAATTTGGCACCTTTTGGTCCTCCAATCAGAACCACCGGAACCGGATTGAGCGTGTGGGCCGTATGCGGCCCGCCAGTCACCGGATCAACCATAGTTTCGCAGTTGCCGTGGTCCGCCGTCAGGATCATCGCACCGCCAACTTCCTTCAGCGCCGCCAGCGCCGTGCCGACACCTTCGTCGACCGCTTCGCACGCCAGCATCGCCGCCTTCAGATCACCGGTATGCCCGACCATATCGGGGTTGGCGAAGTTTACGATAATCAGATCGTATGCCTGCCCTTTGATTGCATGGACCAAATGATCGGTCACCTCGGCCGCCGACATCTCTGGTTGCATGTCATAGGTTTTCACCTTCGGGCTCGGCGCGACATAGCGATCTTCACCGGTTTCCGGAGTCTCCTCACCACCGTTCATGAAAAAAGTCACATGCGGATATTTCTCGGTTTCGGCCAGCCGGTACTGCGTTTTACCATGCGATGAGACCCAATGCCCAAGCGTATTCACGATCTCTTCGGACGGAAACATCACGTCCATATAGGCGTTGTGCTTGTCAGAATATTCGACCATGCCACAGATCGCCGCAAACTTCGGACGGGCAGAAACATCAAAGGCGTCAAACGCCATATCGCCGAGCGCGGCGAGAATTTCACGTGCTCGATCGGCGCGGAAATTCATGAACAGCAGGCCGTCGTTATCATTCATGCCTTCGTAACCAGCGATAGAAGTCGGCGAAACGAACTCGTCAGTTTCACCGGCTGTATATGCTGCCTCAATCGCATCCGTCGCCGTATCCGCCGCTAGCCCTTTGCCTCTGGTCATAAGGTCAAATGCCTGTTGCACCCGATCCCAGCGGTTATCGCGGTCCATCGCAAAAAAGCGCCCGCAAACGGTGCCGATGGACGCGCCTTCGGGCAGCGCCTGTTCCAGTTCCGCAATCTGCGCTTCTGCGCTTTGCGGTGCCACATCGCGACCGTCAAGATACGCATGCACGACGACAGGAACGCCAGCTTCGGCCAGAACCTTCGCCGCTTCGACAAAGTGATTTTGGTGCGCATGCACACCGCCCGGCGAGGCCAGTCCCGCTATATGCGCAGTGCCGCCCGACCGCTTCATCGCCGCCGCGAACCGAAGCAGCGCTGCGTTCTTATGAAACGATCCATCTTCAATCGCGTTGTTGACCTTTGGTAGATCCATCCAGACAATCCGTCCGGCACCGATGTTCGTATGCCCAACCTCGGAATTGCCCATCTGCCCTTCCGGCAAGCCAACATCCGGCCCGTGCGCCGCGAGCGTCGCGTTCGGGCATTCCGCCATGATCCGGTCAAAGTTGGGCGTATCGGCCAGCGCCACGGCATTCGCCTCACGCTCCGCACGCAGGCCCCAACCGTCGAGAATACATAAAACTACGGGTTTTGGTGCGGGCATGGCTGATCTCCGTTTTGGGATGCCTGATAAATAAGATCACTCCCGCCAAAGCGCAAGCAATCAAGCGCGGTGGTAAGGGCCACCGGACAGGATATTCGCGGCGCGGTAAAGCTGTTCCGCCAGCATCACGCGCACCAGCATATGGGGCCAGACCATTTTTCCGAACGACAGTGAAAAATCCGCCTCGGCGCGCAGGTCCGGCGAAATGCCATCCGCGCCACCGATCATAAAGGCCAGATCACGTTGGCTATTGTCGCGCCAACCGGCCAGCTTGTTTGCGAATTCGGGTGAGGTCATCACGCGGCCCCGCTCGTCCAGCGTCACAAGCAATGCGCCTTCGGGGATGGACTTACGCAGAAGCGCAGCTTCTGCCACCGAGCCGCCCCCCTTTTTGTCCTCAACCTCGATCACCGAGGCCGGCCCCAGCCCAAGCGCCCGCCCCGTACGGTCGAACCGCGTCAGGTAATCGTCGATAAGGTCGCGCTCCGGTCCGCCACGCAGACGGCCGACAACGCAGAGGCTGACACGCATGTTAGTCCTCGTCGGCTTCTTCGCCACCGCTAGCAAGCCACATCTTTTCCAGCTGATAGAATTCGCGGACTTCCGGGCGGAAGATATGCACTACCGCGTCGCCGCAATCCAGCAACACCCAGTCACCCGACTGCTTGCCCTCGGTGCGACAGATAATGCCGGTTTCATCCTTGATCAGCCTATAAAGCGTATCCGACAGCGCCGAAACCTGGCGCGAGGACCGGCCGGAAGCGATAACCATATTATCCGCCATTTCGGATTTCCCCGACAGTGGAATGGTTACAACGTCTTCTGCTTTATTTTCATCAAGACATTTCAAAATCCGAGCCAACATCGCGTTGCTCTCGGTTGCGTCGCCGCTTTTGCCAACGGTGGTGTTTGCGGAACTTGCGGTCATCTCGGCCGCATCAACGTTATCGGACAGGACAAAGTCCTCCTAATTCTTATGCGCCGCTCACTGGCGCCCAACAGATATAGTGTATCACAGCGCATTTGTTGCCTCAAGTGTGCGGAGTCAAGAGCTATAGAGTGCCAATCCGCTCAAGAAGTAGATTATAAAAACCGTCGGCGTCCAGATCGCGGACAAAGAACGCGTTTTTCGGCCGGTCCGTCACACCCCACCAATCGGCAACCGTCATTCCCATGGTCAATTCCGAAGCCGCCTCGATCTCGACGTTGATATGGCGGCCCTCGTATAGTTCCGGCTTCAACAGCCACGCGATGACGTTCGGGTCATGCAGTGGACCGCCGTCAGTGCCGTATTTCGCCTCGTCAAAGCGTTCATAAAAGTCGAGCAGTTCGGCTGTTGCTGTTCCGACCCTCGTCCCGAGATCACGGAACCTTTGCACCCGCGCCCGCGTGGTTAGCGCCTTATGTGTAACGTCGAGCGGGAACATCGTTATCGGAACCCCTGCCCCGAACACCGTTTTTGCGGCATGCGGATCGACGTAAATGTTGAATTCGGCCGCAGGTGTCGTATTCCCGCCTTCAAAACAACCACCTCCCATCAGCACGATTTCGGCGATACGAGGAATGATTTGCGGCTCGCGTATCATGGCCAGCGCGATGTTGGTAAGCGGCCCCAGAACACATAGGGTAACGGTTTTCTCGGGCTCTGCCATCAGCGTCTCGACAACGAAATCCACCGCGTATTGCTCTTGCAACGGCATGCTTGGCTCCGGCAGGCCCGGCCCGTCCAGTCCGGTTTTCCCGTGCACGTACTCCGCCGTTACCAGCTCCCGCACCAGCGGACGAATGGCACCGGCGAACACAGGAACATCAGGCCGACCGGCCAACTCGCAGGTTTTGCGTACATTCACATGCGTCAGGGCCAGCGGTACATTCCCTGCAACTGCGGTAATCCCGAGAACCTCCAGCTCCGGCGAGCCGAGCGCCAACAGGATCGCCACTGCATCATCCTGTCCGGGATCTGTATCAATTATGATTTTTCTGGACATGTTTCCTACCGTCTGTTCATGGAGTACAATATCGCCAGCCTAGGTCAACACACCATCGCTTGCCATACGAAAACGGCGCCCCCGAAGGCGCGCCGCTCAATATAATATCTTAGCCGATTTAGCTGCGAACCAGTGCTTCGTACTCTTCCGCGATCGAGCGGGTCAGCTCGCCCACCTCGAAGGTATAATCCCCGATCTGCCCGACCGGAGTCACCTCGGCGGCGGTACCAGTCAGCCAGCACTGTTCGAAATCAGCCATTTCTTCGGGCATGATGTGGCGTTCGATAACCTCAATACCCTTGTCTTTCAGCATCCCGATAACCGTCTGGCGCGTGATCCCGTTCAGGAACGCATCAGGGATAGGAGTATGCACTGCCCCGTCCTTAACGAAGAAAATATTCGCGCCGGTGGCCTCGGCAACATAGCCGCGATAGTCATACATCATCGCATCCGAACAACCTTTAGCTTCGGCCGCATGCTTGGATATGGTGCAGATCATATAAAGGCCGGCAGCCTTGGCAAAGCACGGAATTGTGGCAGGGTCTGGACGCTTCCATTTCGAAATATCCAGCTTCGCACCGTCATACTTCGCATCACCATAATAAGCGCCCCACGCCCAAACAGCGACGGCCATATGGACAGGGTTACCAGCAGCAGCGACTCCCATGTCAGGGCCCGAACCACGCCATGCGAGAACCCGAACGTAAGCATCTGTCAGACCACTGGCCTCAAGCGCGGTGGCTTTGGCATCTTCGATCTCGTCAACCGTATAGGGGATCGGAATATCCATGTACTCGCCGGACTTCAGCAAACGCTCGGAATGCTCGCGGCTTTTGAAAATCTTGCCGTTATAGCACCGCTCGCCTTCAAAAACCGAAGAGCCGTAATGCAGTGCGTGCGTCAAAACATGCACCTTGGCATCGCGCCATTCAACGAGCTTGCCATCCATCCAGATGGTTCCATCGCGATCGTCGTAAGGGGCTGCAGACATAGTATATTCCTTTTGATTTTTACGAATATTGCGCAACACGGCAATATTTCGACAGTTTGTTTCTCAATTTCTCCATTTTGCTAACAAATGATTCTTGGAAAGTCAACAAGACTGACATAAACTGTGATAAGGCAGAAACCACGCGGGAAAACAGCCATGCATCGAAACCGAATAGCGCGCCAACCCGGCCGATCCGAACAGTTGCTGTTTTTAACCGACGAGCAACTCCGTCAGGGCATCGAGTTGATGTTTTTCGCCTATCGAGGCTTTACCGCTGATCCCGACCTAATTCTAGAGAACTACGCCTACGGCCGCGCGCACCACCGTGCGATCCATTTCATCAATCGCACACCGGGTCTGACGGTGAACGATCTGCTCGACATACTCGGTGTTACGAAACAATCGCTTAACCGTGTGTTAAGGCAACTGGTCGATGACGGATTGGTGGACAGCCGCGTCGGCAAACAAGACCGCCGCCAGCGCAACCTTTTCCTTACCGATGCCGGCGAGACGCTGGAGCGGGAACTGTCTGACGCGCAACGCAAGCGTATGCGTAAAGCTTATTCGAATGCCGGCCTCGAAGCCGTGCACGGTTTTCGCACCGTTTTGGAACAAATGATTGATCCGAGCCTTCGGGAAAAAGTTCTAAGCCCGACGGACACGTCGCGATGAATACGCCGGACGACACCAACGATGCGCATCTGCTGATAGTTGATGATGACGAACGCATCCGCGGATTGCTGCAAAAGTTTCTGGCGCGCAACGGGTTTTTGGTAACGGCGGCCCGCGACGCGGCCCACGCCCGCCGTCTTCTTGGCGGGCTCGAATTCGATATGCTGATTATCGACGTCATGATGCCGGGCGAAGACGGGTTTGCACTGACCAAAGATTTGCGTCGTACCCTCAGCACGCCGATCCTGTTGCTGACGGCGCGGGGGGACGCAGACGACCGGATCAAGGGGTTGGAGATGGGGGCCGATGACTACTTGCCCAAACCTTTCGAGCCCAAGGAACTGCTGTTGCGGGTGAACGCCATTTTGCGGCGGGTGCCGAAGTCCGAAATTGCGGTAGAGCCGCCCAAAACCCTGCATATGGCCGAAATCCGGTACGACGTGACCCGCAGCGAGTTATGGCACGGCGATGAACGTGTACGGCTGACGGCAACCGAAAACGCACTGATGAAAATCTTCGCTGCGCATCCGCATGAAACCATTAGCCGTTCCCAACTGGTAGATGATCTTGGCAAGGGCGATGGTTCGGCGCAGGAACGTGCGATTGACGTGCAGATAACACGGCTTCGGCGTAAGCTGGAGGTTGACCCCAAGCAGCCCCGATATTTACAGACAGTGCGCGGGGCGGGCTACATGCTCGCGCCTGATTAACCTTAAGGAAAAATTATGGACACCAGAGACAGCAACGGCGCGATTATCGAGAATGGCGACACGGTAATGGTGATTAAGGACCTGAAGGTCAAAGGCATGTCGAAGACGCTGAAGCGCGGCTCGCAAATCAAGAATGTGACGCTGACCGGTAATCCGGATCAGGTGGAGTGCCGGATAGGAAAAGCGACGGTCGTTCTTAAGGCCTCGTTCATGAAGAAAGTTTAACCAGTTAAGGTTAACAAAAAACCTTCCCCATGGGGAAGGTTTTGTCTTTTATTAACAAAGCATTAATAGTTTATCAGAGTACATACCGGCTTAGGTCAACCGAACGTGACAACTCGCCCAGATGTTTTTCAACGAAGGCCGCATCGACCAAAACCGCGTCGCCTGCGCGATCTGGCGCAGTAAAGCTTAATTCTTCGAACACCCGTTCCAGCACCGTATAAAGCCGCCGCGCGCCAATGTTTTCGACGGTATGGTTCACCTCCGCTGCGATCTTGGCAAGCGCGGCGATACCCTCGGGCGTAAACTCGACGGTGACTTCTTCGGTGGCCATCAGTGCGGTGTATTGCAACGTCAACGCGTTATCGGTTTCGGTCAGAATACGCACAAAATCACCTTCCGTCAGGGCACGGAGCTCGACGCGGATCGGCAAGCGACCCTGCAACTCCGGTAACAAGTCCGATGGTTTGGCAATGTGGAAAGCACCCGACGCGATGAACAGAATATGGTCGGTTTTGACAGGGCCGTATTTAGTGGAAACGGTTGTGCCCTCGATCAACGGCAGCAGGTCACGTTGTACGCCTTCGCGCGAGACATCGCCACCGCGCGCGTCGGAACGGGCGCAAACTTTGTCGATCTCGTCCAGAAATACGATGCCGCTTTCCTCGACGGATTTGACGGCTTCTTTGTTTACGGATTCTTCGTCGAGCAGCTTGTCCGCCTCTTCATCGATCAGCAGTTTATAGCTGTCGGAAATCTTGATCTTCCGGCGCTGCGTGCGCCCGCCCATGGCTTTGCCGAAGATGTCGCCAAGGTTCAACATACCCATACCGGAACCGGGTTGACCCGGAACATCCATCATCTGCATGGGGTTGGAATTGTCTGCCATGTCGATTTCGATTTCCTTTTCATCCAACAGACCTTCGCGCAATTTTTTGCGGAACATCTCGCGGGTCTGATCGCGTGCGTCCGCGCCAGCAAGGGCGTCGATCACGCGTTCTTCGGCTGCTGTATGTGCTTTGGCTTTTACGGCCTCGCGCATATGTTCGCGGACCATCAGAACAGCACCATCCATCAGGTCACGCACGATCTGTTCAACGTCGCGGCCAACGTAGCCAACCTCGGTGAACTTTGTGGCTTCGACCTTGAGGAACGGCGCTTTGGCAAGCTTGGCCAAGCGGCGGCTGATTTCGGTTTTACCAACGCCAGTTGGGCCGATCATCAGGATGTTCTTGGGGTAAACCTCGTCGCGCAGGTCGTCGGAAAGCTGACGGCGACGCCAACGGTTACGAAGGGCCACCGCGACAGCCCGTTTGGCGTCGTTTTGGCCGATGATATAGCGGTCCAGTTCGGATACAATTTCGCGTGGGGTAAGGTCGGTCATAGTGCCTCCTGATAGGGTGGGAGTCGGTGTTTTAACGGGAAATTCGGTAGGGCATGCATGAGGATCGCGCGCAATTGCACCCACCAAGTGCCAAGGGCCGTGATGAATGCGCCCATGACCAGAAGGGTCGTTGCAATGCTCCAGTCGTCGCCCGATCCGGTGTCGAGCGCCCATGCAAGAATGATGCCGATATAGACAATGCCAGCGGTCAGGAACGAGCGCCGGTCAATCACAAGCGCGATGATTGCGATGAGGATCAGGGCGAGGCTGAGCAACGCGTATCCGGTTCCGCCGTCAATATTCAGCAGGCTGAGGGCGACGACGTTGACGATCGCGGGGGCGGCGAGGATATGTAGCCAAAACCCGCAGGCAGACAGCCGTGATATGCGGTAGGGGTCTTTGAGATCGAAATACATGCCACCAAGGAAGACGAAGACGCCGAAAATCAGCATTGTCCATGCCATCGTTGGATTGCGGCTAAGGTCGAATACACCATCGGCGTTGCCGAGGAATGCGGAGGCGAAGATGGACTCCGGTGCCATTATTCCTGCGATGGAAAAGGCTATCCCTGCCCCGAAAAGGCCAAACAGGAACATCGCAAAGGGCACGCGGAAGCGCCAGAAATAGCCGAGCATGGCTGAGGCAGAGATCGCAGAGACAGCAAGAGTGTGGTAACCGTTAGGATATTCT
>JGI24025J20009_10002137_pt1 | contig 14503 bp, 11 predicted proteins | sample Cruoilmetagenom3_FD_20009 | JGI IMG/M metagenome (IMG submission 20009)
ATTATATCTGCTCCTTTTGCATCCGCTTCATCATTCTCACTTACCGTTATATTTTTTGTGCAAATCAAAAAAGTTATCCGTATGTCTTTTTGTTCGTAATGTTCACGAATCGCTCTTGTTATTCTATTTTTAAGGTCTTTTATCTCAGCAATATCTTTTGCTAAAGTCTTCGGTCCAAGCATCTCTTTTGCTTTGCACTCGATCACGAAAACGTCTTTTTCAGCCTTCGCAAACACATCAATCTGTTTTCTTTTCTTTCTTTCAGCACCACGAGACATAATGTCAATTCTTAATTTGCCTTTATTCAGTTCGGTAAACCCCATATCCTTGAATAATAGCCAGACTTCATCCTCAAACCGATCTCCAATGCTTTTCTTTTTATGAAGGTCAGAGTTACCATTTTTAAACCTGCTTTTTACCCCATAACCTTTATTTAGATATTTTCCTTCTTCGTCCGTTGAAACTTTTATCTCAATACAATCCTTTTTTCGCAATCTTATTTCTTTAGAAAAATCTTTGTCATCTTTGGTTATTAAGGGGTGAATAAGGCTATGACCACTCATGACTAATATAATTGTTCTTTAGTGATATAAACGTTTCTTCGTCCAAAAAGATATTACTACCCTTAAGTCACAGACCTCGGATTGGGAAATCCGCAACCCTCAGCGACGATGCTCAGGAATTATACCACCCCCAAGCCCCCCAGCATCTTAATCCATACGCAAGCCATGAATCAGCAAAAAAAGCTGACCTCACCCTCACACAACCCTCGTCGAAAACCCATACTTCAACGGATCTTCCGGCTCCAGAATTACCCGAGATATCGCGGTCACATAGGCATTCCCATAGATCTCCGGAATCACTGCCCTGTAGCCCCCTACCCTCGCAGAACTCAAAATCCTCCCTTCAAACACCGTCCCTATCACGCTCTCGTGAAGCAGCAGATCCCCGATGTCCATGGTCCCATTAGCATACAGGCAAGCCATCCTGGCAGCAGTACCTGTTCCGCATGGAGACCTATCGAATTCTCCATCTCCAAATATCGTAACCTCCCGATAATGCAGATTCTCATGCCCGGTTTTCTCATATATCATCGTCAGATCAACTCCTTTGATGTATGGATTTTCCGGATGGATGGTCTCCTCAAGCCCGTTAACCTCGTCCCTTATCTTGAGTCCAAGTTCTATCAGTCTTCTAATGTTCTTCATCTCCACTCTGATGCCCAGGCTCTCAGCATCGACTATTGCAAAGAAGTTGCCTCCAAATGCTATGTCAACCGACACCGCTCCCACACCCCCAAGCTCAATACTCATATTCTTAACGAAGAAGGATGGAGGTTCTACAACCGATATCTTCTCTATCACAGAATCCTTGACATGTAGCCTGACATTCACGATTCCTGCAACCGTCTCATACGATATCTCTGTCTCTGGCTCCTCCATCCGGATATATCCCAGTTTCGAAAGCGCGCCCGCAACCCCAATCGTTGCATGTCCGCACATATACATGTACCCAAGCGTGTTCATGAAGATGAGCGAAAATTCTGCTCTTTTATCGATCGGGGGCAGGACTATGGCTCCAAACGAGTCCATACTGCCTCTGGGCTCAAACAGGACACATGTCCTTATCCAATCCATCTTCTCCTTGATATATTCCAATCTCTCGATCATGCTATCGCAATTTACCGGAGGAAATCCTCCGATGACTATTCTGGTCGGCTCTCCTCCGGTATGCGTATCCACCACAAAGAGGACTCTCTCGGTTCTCATAACGTCGCCGCACTCCTCAGATATTCCATAACAAGCCTTATCGCCCTCTCTATAGCAATATCCATCTGCTCAGGAACCATATCGTCATTATCCAATCGTTCACCGATGATGCCTGTCACACAGGCTGTGGGGATATCAAACAGTCTCCCCATTATAAAAAGCAACGAGCATTCCATCTCCATGTTTACCGCACCCAACCTGCTCCAATAATCCACAGCATCCCTGTATCTGATCTCACCGGGCTGGTATCCACGAAATCCATCCTTTCTGCCCTGACCTGTATAAAATGTTGCCGTAGAAACGGTAATCCCACTCACATAAGGAATCTCAAGTCTTTCCGCCGTTTGAATCAGTTCATAAGTCATCCTGATATCAGGGACGGCTGGGTATTCTAAATCAGGAATAATCTGAGAAGATGCCCCGTCCAGTCTCACCGCACCCTCTGAGATGGCAACCTTGCCTGCCGATGCTTCCTTGCTCAAACCGCCGCATGTGCCAACACGAATCACTCCTTTTAACACAGGCATGCTCTTGAATGCCTCGTCCAGCATTATTGAAAGCCCTGGTCCACCTATTCCATGTGAGATTACTGCTACCTTCGTATTCTGCAACATCCCAACCCATGTTCTGTATTCGCGATTGTTACCGATCATCTCAGGACTATCCAGATGAGAGGCGATCTTATCGGTTCTGCCCGGGTCTCCAGATATGATCAACCATTGAGTATCGCTTACAAGATTCTGATTGATAGCTAGATGGTATGTATTTCGCATTTCACGCCTCGGGTTCGTTTACAAAGGCACGCTTCCTTCCATGCGGGTATTCATGGGGATGCCAGAGGGGTGGCCCATCCCAGTCCGGATAGGGATTGTGTGCCCCGAGCTCTTCAGCCACGTATCTCAATCCCAGGCGCTCAAGCCGCTTCCGAGTCGGGACTCCGGTCTCAGGGTCGTAGCCGTGCACCCTGTAATAATCGGTAAGCATCTCTGCATGCTTCTCAAGCTCCTCTTTCTCTTGCCTGGTTCCTTTCACCACCGGCTTCTGCGGCAGCCGGTCATGCTTCCTCGTTATCCCCTGCCTGATATTGAATGCCCTTTCCAGGATGTAGATCCTGTCTGCGGCTTCCTCCAGCCTGTAGGCGTCAAATTCGAAGCCGGTTGCTGCTGTCAGCAGTTTTGCCAGTCCATCCCAAAGCGGGTACTTCCACACGAGCGGCACGGCACAGACCCAGCTGTTGACGGCCCCTTTGCAGCGCCCTATCGAATCCGTAAGCGTCGTGGCTCTTTCAGAGATGGTGATGCCCCCTACCGGATCTTGCGATATCTGGGGAAACCTACCTGTATTTACGAGTATCCGGAAGAAATCAGGATCGTTCTCGCCGTATGCCCAGCTCCTCCCCATGAGGTGATCGGCGCCCCTGGTCGAGGTCGCATGGGCAAGGGCAAAAAGTCCTGGAGGGTGGGTGCCCCGGCTGAGCCCCTTGACATGATAGCAGTAATCCATCGCTCCTCTGCCGATGATCTTTGCGAAGCTATACATTCCCTCGGCTACCAGATTGCCGAACCCCTCTCTCAGCGCGATTCGATGGATCAGTTCGATCTGGGAATCTGCGTCTTCCCAGTCCAGCGACAGCCCACCTGTGTCCTCCTTGGTGATGATACCCCGGCTGTAGAGGTCCTTTGCGAAGGCGATCGCATTACCGAGTCCTATCACATCCATTCCATAAGCATCGGCGAGGTTTCCCATCTCCATTATGGCAATGGGGTCCTGGATGCCGCAGTTGGTGCCCAGGCTGGCAATGCACTCGAACTCAAGGGCAGAGCCCTCTTCTCCTGCACGCCTGCCTGCCGGGATCCTGTAGACATCCTTGCACCTGACAGGGCAGTCATAGCAACCCGCCCTCCCTATCTCGTATTTCTTCCAGCCCTCGGGCGCCAAAGCCGCGGGAATTTCATCGGCAGAGAGCTTTTTCTGGAAGTACCTGTAGCCTGGCCGCCAGTGCATCATGCCGATGTGTGTGCCGTACACGGCAATGACCTCATGTTGGAGGTGGTCTTTCAAAAAGAACTCTCTGTCATCCTGTGCCAGTTGCTCGAACTCTTCGGGCCTGGCCAGTTCCACCTTGCCAGTGCCTCTGACTGCTATCACCTTTAAATTCTTCGAGCCCCACACAGCTCCGCTTCCAGTGGCAGCAGAAGCATATTTGTCAACAATGGTGGACGCGAATCGGACCAGGTTTTCTCCGGCAGGACCGATACATGCCACGCTGATTTGTTCCCCATGCCTTTTGTGAAGCACGTCTGCGATTTCCCGGGTCGTTTTGCCCCATAAGTCCGAGGCATCCCTCAGTTCGACGTTCCCGTCGTCTATCCAGAGGTACTTCGGGCTGCTCGCCCTTCCGGTTATCACAATCTGGTCATAGCCTGCCAGCTTCAAAAACGCAGCGAAGGAGCCCCCGGCGTTTCCATCACCCAGGATGCCGCTGCAGGGTGAAAGGGTGCTGACCTCGATCCTGCTTGTCATGCACAGAGGTGTGCCTGTGAGAGGACCAGGAGCAAGGCAAAGGACGTTTTCTGGACTTAAGGGGTCGATTCCAGGCTTCACCTTATCGAAGAGCGTCTTTGAGTTTAACCCTCTGCCGCCTATGAAATTTCTCGCAATCGACTCGTTCAGCGGCTGCTTTGTGATCTTTTCCTTCGTTAGGTCTACCCTCAGGATGGTTCCTCTCCAGCCGTACATCTTTTTCCGCCTCTTCTTGTGTTCATGCGAGCGACGAGCGTCGCAGACTCTACAAATAACAGCCATTCGTCACCTCGTGAGGTAGTAATGAGCAGCATTTTAGATAACGTTTTCGGCGTATGCGAAGTTGTGCCGAATGACAAGGGGCGGAGCCGGAGTATATGCTGTGTTATGTCCGTAGCTCCTTGATAATAACGAGCTTCAAAAACAGCAGTATCGGACCGCCACATCCAGGTGGATTAGCGCCTTGCTGCGGTTGATCTAGCTACCTAGCCACCGCATCTGCAATCACATTCAACAGACGAAGACCGATTTGAAGTGTCTTGCTATCTTCATCGTACTCAGGGTTATAGCCGGTAAGAGCTGCTGCCTTTATCTGAAAACGTTCGGTAATCATCTGTACCACTTGCTCCACTTCGTTTGAAGAAAGTCCGTTTGGAGATCTGAAATCAACGCCAGGAGATTCCTGTGGATCGAGTACATCGATGTCAATATGGAGATAAACCTCACGGACTTGTGATTGAAGTTCAGTAAGCTTTGGAAGAAGACTCGCCATCAGCCCAGCTTTCTTCAGTTCATCAGCGGCAACTACATGGATCTTGGAGTTTTCAAGATGCTCACGTTCTTGTGGATCCAGATCGCGCACACCAACAAGAAGAGTACGGGACTCCGGGATAGGACTGCGGTTTCCAATTAGTGTCCAGAGGTCTTTGTAACACTGACCAGTTGCAATTGCCAGTGGCATTCCGTCAAAATAGCCACTGGGACTTGTTTCGGGTGTATTGAAGTCACCGTGGGCATCGAACCAAATGATCCCGATCTGAGAGGAATCAAGACCCGCAAGTGTGCCAAGACAGGTGTTGCAATTCCCGCCGAGTACCAGCGGGAAGTACCCAAGAGCGATAGCGCTCTTGACACATCTTGCAAGACGAGTGTTAATCTCAACAATCGCGCTCAGCTCATCCTCAAACGGATCGCTGCGCTGAATGGTCTCGACCTTGACCTCAAAACCTCGGTCTAACAGATTGCGATCCGCACCCGCTTGCATATAACGGACCGGACCCATCCCCATTCCGACACATTCCTGCCCTAAATGATATGGTACTTGGATAAGACTGATCCTCATTGTCTGGTTACCTCCTAACTCCTGCAAATAGAGCTATGGCACATAACGGTCACGCTCATATCTGAAGTCCCAACCAGGGATTTCTATTACCACTTCTTTAACTATAACTCGTTTTCTCTGGACCATTATAATCAATTGTTTTTTGTTTTTCTTTTAATCTAAAAATAGGGCGTCTTACCGAATCCAAGGCTACGCTAGCTTTTATTGTTGCCTCCTTCAACCAGAAAGAAATGTCAGCATTTTTATGTCTGTACTCAGGCACCAAGCCTGCTTCTGCCCTGAATATGACCAATGGCTTATCATTAATGAATTTTTCAAAACGATGAACCGCAAAATATCCTATTATTTCTTTCTTTGTTTTATTGCGATATATAAATATTTTTGTAACGTCAGCAGGAGAATTAACCACGTAATGGTCAAATTCCTTTTCATCGATGCCTCTAAAAATACGTTTATGCACTTCATATAAACTTTCGCTGAGCCTTTGCCGTGCCTCATGTGTTAGCCTGGAAGGATAAATTGCTTCAGCACTGACTTCTTCTGGCATCTATAATACCCCTTAACGTGAGTTATATTGGTTGATTTCGAAGTATGCCTGTTCGTATATAAACTTTTCTTGCGACAAGCATCGGAAATGGCATGTTCACTGAAAATTCCGCTTTGAACCTGGTGAGCACCAGATACTGGCATGTTTTTCCAGCGCCGTCATGCGCATCCCCTCCTCGATCACACCGCTGATTAGCAACAAGTCTAATATTTATGGAGAGCTCTACTTGACCAGGACAAATGCCACCATCACCAGACCAGGCTGATCCGAAGGATGATTATGTGCTATCCGAAATAACTCGAGCTAACGACCATAAGGAGTATTAAACATGTCTACATCCAGCAGCAGAAACAGCGTGGCCATCATCGGGGCAGGTCTCGTCGGCGGCGCCATACTCAGGGAGCTGGTGCTTGGGTGGGCCCGCGGACACAGAGAGCCTGCCCACCAGTATACTCAACTCCGTGCCGCTCAGCATCCAGAGATCGAGACAATTTATATCACAGCGCGCAGCGAACCCAAGCTGATCCACCAGTTACAGAAGACAAAGGACTTTCTTAGCCAGGAGGATGGTGTCAGTGTGGAACAGGATGGCCCTCTGAAGTTAGCCATCGGCTACGATACCCATCGTCTGTTGATAGAAGCGGAGCCTCTCGACATCCTTCCGAAGGACCTGACAGCCTCTACTATAGATGACGAGAGGTTTAGAAGAGCGTCGTCCCTGTACTCCTATCTTGCCATCAAGCGACCGAAGACCCTGATCATCGGGGTAAATATAGCCACTATGGCATCCCAGCTGGAGGATATTCAGAACCTGGTGCTTGACTGGACCCTCACCACCTTGAAACAGGCGGCTGACGAGTTTTGCATAGAGACGGTAGCCATCATAGGAACCACCGCGTTAGGAGGGCAAGGCACCAACATGGTTTGGAGCCACCAAAGCTCGCAAGAGATGGATGCCAGTTTAGTGAATAAGATTCTGGCTGCCTACGGCATGTTGGGGATACTGGACAGAATCCATTGGGACACTGACTCCCATTCTCGCTGGATTTTTCTCATGCCGGGCAGCTTGTTGGGATATGACTACCTTGATTTTGGTCAGGCCAGATACTTCTCGGTTCCAGAAAGGTTGCCCAAAGAAGTTAAAGAGGTCGTTCGTAGCAGTGGCTTGAGTGTTCCATTATATGATCCTGTGGAAGTCGACCTGGCATCCCTGTCCGACGAGATGATTCTATGGGAAAAACGAAGAATAAAAGAGGCATTTCTCTCTGGAGCCAAAATAAAGTGTGGTGAATCAGGAGTATTTTCACCACTCCAATTCGCTTGCATCTCCCATGCCTTCCAGATGGGTTTTAACACAGATGTGTATATTGCCAGGATACTGATGGATGAGTTGATCGGGAAACCCACCGGCTATAACCAGATCCCATTGGGGTCAGGCAAGGTAATAGAACCCACAGCCCAGGGCCAAATTGAGCGGGATTTAGCCGTGAGAAGGCTGGCTGAACTGGAGCTTGAGAAGGGCACTCGATCCCCACCGGTCTACCCGGCTCTGGGGTCTCCCCGGGCTCAAAAAGAGATTGTCCTGGCCGATCTTCTCTACCGATTACTAACGGATCGCTCTGAGGAGCCGACACTTCAACAAATAGCCGGGTACGATCCAAGGACTCTCGCGAATGATCTATGGAACCACCTGCAAAATCATCCACAACTTTTTGCCGAGATTGCCGCTGTGATACCGGTCATATCGCCTCGTGGACAGATATACACAGGACCACACGTGATGTATTTGAACATGGGAGTCACCCGTACCTCAGATTTGGCTGAATTGACCGATAAGAAACGATTCCAGGATTTCGCGGCGTTGGGAGCGGTTGACTTGAGGCATGTGAGAGATCAGGTGGTTCGTGGGCTTAGGGTGTATGAAACAGGCGTAGAAGTATTGATAAAGCGTGCCCAACTCATCCTGGATAGATATGCTGATGCTTTTCCATTGACCGTTATCGATCGATACGGTAGCACCATCAATCCGCGCATCAGGCACTGGAAGATGCTTACATCAGAATCAAAGACGACGTTTGATCCCGTTTTCTTTATCGTTCAATTTCTGGGCGGTGAACGTCCCTATCAGTAGCAGAATGAGCCACCAGGCATTCCGCCAAGACATTGCGGATACCGCAGCATGATGTGAACGCCGAGCATTGTCATTATCCTGGCAGGAATGTTTTGGTGCGCAAGGTATCCCGCGAATCCTCATGGTATGTGTGTCGGTGTTTGAGGTCGAGAAGATAGTTGGAGCACTGCGGATGATGTAGTTGGCTTCGCCTGATCTCGATGATGGCCGGTGTCTGGTTTCGGTCGATTGTGCCTGATCGTGTCTGTTTTCCCGCGCAGTTCTGCGCATCCCTCTTCGGTCACGCACGATCCTGTCGGCTATGTCAGACTCTGCACAAGCGATTCGCAGAGTCTGACCATCACGCAAGTCTGTATGCGCTGATTGCATTGATAGTCTTGAACCGCACATGCATCTTTTCTGGAGGCCTTAACTGATATCTTCTCTATCACAGAATCTTTAGCAAATAGCCTGACATTTACAATTCCTGCAACTGTCTCATACGATATCTCTGTCTCTGGCTCCTCCATCCGGATATATCCCAGTTCCGCAAGCACTTTGGCAACCCCAATCATTGCATGTCCACACATATACATATACCCCATCCTGTTCATGAAGATGAGCGAAAATTCTGCTCTTTTATCGATCTGGGGCAGAACTATAGCTCCAAACGAGTCCGTACTGCCCCCGGGCTCAAACAAGACGCATGTCCTTATCCAATCCATCTTCTCCTTGATATACTCCAATCTCTCGATCATGCTATCGCAATTTACACATACACCACATTGATCCGTCAGTGGCTGGATTAATGAAACATCTGAAGGATGATTACCCGTATCTCTTCTCTCTTGCAATGAGAACAAACCCATTTGATCCGGATGCATCGCCGATAGTGAGATGATAGATGATATGATGAATGATTTCGGATTACCCCACGACCGATACCATTATATCAGTACAGGATAGTTTTTCCATGTTATGCCGCGACGATCCCGGGAGCCTGAAAACGTGGAGTATCATCAGCAGCCCCCAATCGGACAGGAATAAAACCGGAGGCGAGAACAATATGAAATGGTCCTACAAGATCGGCAGCATCCGCGGGATACCCATACGGCTGCATCTGACATTTCTGTTGATACTGATCTTCTTCATCTGGGCATTTGCGGTTCAGGATCTTAAAATCGAAGAATATGGGATAATCCTCAGTTTTGGTGGGATGGATGCCCCTGCAGTGGTCAAATATCTATTCAGCATAATCACATCGGTTCTTTTCTTCTCCACGTTACTATTTCACGAACTCAGCCACTCGATCGTGGCACAGGGCTATGGCATAAAGATAAAGAGTATAACCCTCTTCATCATAGGCGGCGTAGCTCAGATAGAGGATATCCCAAAGGAGCCGCGGATGGAAGCAAAAATCTCGGCGGCAGGTCCGGCTTTCAGCCTGAGTATAGGCATCATTACTTATGCCATCTACGACTTCTTCGGTCCGGTAAACCCTGCCAGGGGCGTATTTGAGAACGGTGTCCTCATAATGCTGGGCATAATCGCATTCTACAACATAATACTCGGCATCTTCAATCTCCTCCCTGCGTTTCCCATGGATGGAGGTCGGATACTCCGTGCCCTGCTTGCCACACGCATGCCTTATATCGACGCAACCAGAAAGGCGGTTGCGATAGGCAAGAGCCTGGCATTCATGATGGGAATCTTTGGGTTGCTGACGTTGGCTGTGGGAGGACTGTGGTTTATGCTCATAGCCTTCTTCATTTACTATGGTGCAGCTGGTGAGGGGGAGGCAACGGCTATCTCGGTCACTCTGGAGGGTTTGACGGCAAGGGACTTGATGACCGGTCTTCCGGAGGTGATCTATGTACCTCCGGACTGGACGCTTGACCAGTTGATCGATGTTATGTTCAAGACCAAGCACATGGGCTACCCTGTGCAGGAAAGCCATGCTTCTCCGGTGCTCGGGGTGATAACATTCTCGGATATCCGGAGGATACCTGAACCTGAGCGGGGCACTATCAGGGTCAAAGACGTTATGACAAGCGAGGTGATCGCAATCGAAGCTGATGCAGATGCTTTCGATGCCTTCAAGCTCATCGCATCGGACGATGTAGGCCGCCTGATCGTCATAGATCGTGGGAAGATGGTTGGCATCGTATCCAGAACCGATCTCATGCGGTCGATCCAGTTCAGAGGCGCGTATGGGTGAGAAAGGGGGATCTATTCGATTTGACTTTGTCATGACAATTCGGTGAAAATATGATGACATGCAACGCATGATATATGCAGTAGTTCAATGAATAAGCATCTGGAAAAGCGGTTTTGGGAGATAGATTTCCTGCGTGGACTTGCGATAATCATGATGATAGTCTTCCATCTGCTCTATGATCTGACTTATTTTGGCGGATGCGAGCTCAATTTACACTCTGGTTTTTGGCCGTATTTTGCACGTACTACAGCCACAATCTTTATTTTTTTAGTTGGCGTATCATTAACTATTAGTTTTTCAATATCCGAGAAAATACAGAATTCGGGGCAAAAAGTATACCTGAAATATCTCAAAAGAGGTTTAAGGATCTTTTCATGGGGTTTAATTATTACCTTGATGACCTGGATCTTTTTGAGAGACGGTTTCGTTCTATTTGGGATACTCCATCTCATTGGAATCTCGATTATCCTGGCATATCCCTTCTTAAAACTCCGTTACTGGAATCTGTTTCCGGGTATTGCCTTCATATCTCTTGGAATCCATTTGAAGAACTTTACTTTTGATTTTCCATGGTTGGTGTGGTTAGGATTCATGCCAGACCACTTTTATACCGTTGACTACTTCCCAATTTTCCCGTGGTTTGGAGTGGTTCTGATCGGGGTGTTTTTTGGAAATTTACTATATCCTGACTGCACACGTAAATTTAAACTTTATGATCTCTCCAATTTTAATTTTACAGGATTGTTTTGCCTTTTAGGAAGGAATTCATTGATAATCTACCTGAGTCATCAACCAATACTGATCATATTGCTGTATCTCCTGGGTATTGTGGGTATTGATCTTTAATTCCATCAGTGGTGGCTCCTCGTCTCGCACCAATACCATTATAAGACCATATCCGGATAAGATAGCCCCTGTAGAAACTTGAGAGGTTCGGGCATGGCAGAAGATCAGAGGAGGATTGAACTCAAGGTTGCAGGGATGACCTGCGCAATGTGTGCCAGAACAATCGAACACTCTCTTCAGGATCTTGATGGCACCACGGATGCGGAGGTCAATCTTGGAAACGAGACGGTCCGGCTGGAGTACGACCCATCACGGTTGAAACTTGCCGATCTTGAAAAAGCAGTAACCGATGTGGGTTACGAGGTGGTGCATGAGCGAGTCACTATCAAAGTCGGCGGGATGACCTGTGTGATGTGTGTGGGGGCGATCGAGGACGCACTCAAGAGACTGGACGGAATTACAGGTGCCAATGTCAATCTAAGTTCTGAAAAAGCATACATAACATACAATCCGTATATGACGACGGTATCTGAGATGAAAAAAGCCATTTTGGATGCTGGATACCAGTACCTTGGAATCGAGGGGGAAGAAGAGGACCTGGAACAAATTGCGCGAGAGAAGGAACTGAAAGGAAAACTGAACAGGATCATCATCGGGTCTGTCACAGGCGCCCTTCTGATGGTTCTCGGGCACGTCCCGACCGGCGTTCCTCCGGCATATCTGATGATGGTAATCTCAGTTCCGGTCTTTGTCTATCTGAGTTATCCGATATTTCTCGCTGCATATCGCGCCCTTAAGAACCGGAACCTCAACATGGATGTGATGTACTCGATGGGGATCGGTGTTGCATTCGTATCAAGCATTCTGGGCACTTTTAACATCATACTCTCGAGTGAATTCTTGTTTTATGAGACCGCGATTCTTCTTGCCACATTTCTCACACTTGGCAGGTATCTGGAGACGAAAGCAAAAGGGAAAACATCGGAAGCGATAAAGAAACTGATGGGCTTGCAGCCAAAGACCGCTCTCGTCATAGGTGATGAGAGCGAGATTACGATACCGATAGAGGACCTGGAGATAGATGACATCGTAGTCGTCAAACCCGGAGAGAAGATCCCTGTGGACGGCTCTGTTGTCGATGGCGAGAGTTACGTGGATGAGTCGATGATCACAGGAGAGCCAAGCCCGGTTCTCAAGAAGAAGGACGATGATGTCGTCGGTGGAACGCTCAACAAAAACAGCGTGATCCGGTTCAGAGCCACAAAAATAGGGCGAGATACGGTGCTTTCCCAGATCATACGGCTCGTGGAGGAAGCCCAGGGGTCAAGACCTCCTGTACAGAGGATTGCTGACAGGGCAGTCAGTTATTTCATCCCGACGGTACTTGCGATCGCAATTCTTTCCTTTGCCTTCTGGTACGCAATTTCAGGCGAGACGATGCTCTTTGCGCTGACCACCCTGATCACGATACTCGTCGTCGCATGTCCCTGCGCTCTCGGGCTTGCCACGCCCACTGCGGTCACGGTTGGCATCGGTCGCGGAGCAGAACTCGGCATCTTAATCAAGAATGGCGTTGCCCTTGAGATATCCGAGAAACTGACAACGATCGCCTTTGACAAAACCGGAACACTCACCAGAGGAGAACCCGAGGTTACGGACATAATCGGTACAAACGGCACAAGTGGTACCGGAAACGATCTCCGGGAACTACTGAAAGTGGCAGCAAGCGTCGAAGCGAACTCGCAGCACCCCCTTGCAGAGGCGGTGGTGAGAAGAGCGCGGGAAGAAGGTATCACGATTGTTGGGGGGATGGGCGAGGGATTCGACACCTTCGAAGGAAAAGGCGTAGCAGCGAAGATAGATGGGAAGGAGGTTCTTGTAGGAAATAGAACGCTTTTTGGCGAGAGAAATATTCCGTACTCTGAAGATTCCGAGCGAAAAATACTCCATCTTGAAAACGAAGGAAAGACTGTTATAACAATCGCAATCGATGGCAAGATACAGGGCATGATCGCTATCGCTGACCAATTGGAGGAGACAACAGGAGATGCCATCAAAGAACTCAAAAGGATGGGTTTCAACGTCGTTATGATCACTGGCGACAATTCCCGGACTGCGAACAGAGTTGCAGAACAGATCGGGATCGAGGAGGTGTTATCTGAGGTTTTGCCGCAGGATAAGGCGGGCGAGGTTGCGAGACTTCAGGAGAACGGAGAGGTGGTGGCGTTCGTTGGCGACGGCATCAATGATGCACCCGCGCTTGCGCAGGCAGATGTAGGCATTGCGATAGGCAGCGGTACGGATGTGGCGATAGAGAGCGGTGAGATAGTCCTTATGAAGGACGATCTCATGGACGCTGTTTCAGCGGTGCAACTGGGCAGGAAGGTGATGTCAAGGATCAAGCTGAACATATTCTGGGCCTTTGCGTACAATACGGCTCTCATCCCTGTTGCGGCAGGGATACTCTACCCGTTTGGAATTACGTTCAGACCAGAGCTCGCAGGGCTTGCGATGGCTATGAGTTCTGTAACAGTGGTGAGTCTATCCCTGATGCTTAAGGGGTACGTGCCGCCAGCAAAGAAAAGAACCGAAAGGAGGTGAAAAATGATGGCGATCGATCCGGTATGTAAGATGGATGTTGATGAGATGACTGCGAAGTTTAAGACTGAGCATAAGGGCGAGACATACTACTTCTGTGCACCAGGGTGCAAGAAGGCGTTTGAGGAGAACCCGGAAGAGTACTTACCATAACCCGTCTCCAAAAACTGAAACCCCATCTCTTATGACCGATGGGCTGAACGATATTGGAAAGTTTGAAGAAGATTTAATACCCGAAGAGGGAAAAAAGACATGAACACAATCGAGGATGTGTATGAGACAATATGAACGATGGGGAGATTCAAAAGCAAATCGAGAGGATCCGGGGCATGAGTGGATTAAGATAATCGAAGGGAGCACATAATGTAACAGGTGAACGAATGTAAATTATTTTTTCAGATCATGCAATTTTTGAGATGAAACGGCGTCAAATAGATAGGACAGAGGTAGAACACATCATCAGGCACCCGGGACAAACGATCGCTGGTAAAAAGAACAGAACTAGTGTACAGCTGACATTCCGCAGGTCACCATCCATTTTTCATAATTTCTACTGATAACGGTTTTGAATATCCAAAAAATATTATTTTTATATTGTAGTGGCACAACC
>JGI24025J20009_10002138_pt1 | contig 14496 bp, 10 predicted proteins | sample Cruoilmetagenom3_FD_20009 | JGI IMG/M metagenome (IMG submission 20009)
GCTAAGAGACTCTAAAGAGACAAAGACATTTTTTTCTCTTGAAATAAAAACAAAGGAAATTTTTTTAAGAGTCTCTTACAAGTCTCGTTAAAGTCCCTGTAAAAATTTTGATAATTACCTAAAGATATGAATATACCTGCCATATCGAGGTCGCGCACAGAGGGTACAATAAAAACTGCCCTCACCATATGGAGGCATAACACCTTAAGAGAACTCGGAAAAAGATTGGAGGATATATGGGGAGATGAATTCGCATCGCTTTACGAATTCGGGAATGAACCCCTGAGATGCGCCGTTTTTGGCTCCGGAACCTTCTCCACCGGAAGATATGAAATATATATCGCGAGGGAGCTCGAGAAAGAACTGGGATGGGCACCCGTGAGATACACACTCGTGGTCACAAACAGTAAAAAAAGCAGGGCGGGTGAGGCAGCTGATGAATTCGGACTTCCCCTCGTGCAACTGGATTTTTCTTCCTGGTACAGGGAAAACTACGACTCCACATCTGAAAAGCCGATAAGTGAAACGAGCCTTTTCAAACCCGGGGAATTGATAGCTCAAAAATTCAACATAAGGGCAGAGTTTGATGGGGCATTACGGGATATAATAGAAAAATCTGGTGGGCTGCCCGACCTCATATCCTTGAGGGGATATAACTTTCCGGTGATGTATACCCTCCTCAGGAAAGAAAAAAAACTCATAGACGATACACACCCCGCTGATCTGAGTCTCACAGACCGAGCTGGAGTTCCACTCTGTCCGGGATGGCAGGTGGGGGCAGTGAGAAAAATGAGGAACTGCGGTTGCACAACTTTCCGGAGCAGTCTGATAGAGGTAAAACCCTTCTTTTCGGTCTCGGATGTCACCTCGCTCGATGCGGGTAAAATATACGCCCTCTCCCCGGGCATAAAGCCTCCATCATCCTGGAGCACAAAGAAAATACAGGAAAATATGAAACGCACAGAGGACTATTTTCTGTGCGCAATAAAGGCAACAGGATTATTTCCCTATATGTGGGGTATCTCAAAAAAGAAATACGAGGTAGAATATGTCACCAAAGAGGGAGAAGTGGTGACAAAAAGTCAGCCCGCCATCATCGTCGGCGAGCAAATAAGATGTGGGAGAAATGCATTTGGGGGAAATATGAAAGATATTTCCCTGCCCGTGAGACCTACAACTTCTCCTTTTTAGACTCCGCATCCAGCCTTCTGAAATCAAATCCCTTCCCGGGAGAATGAATATCGCAGGTCTCCTTCGGTTCTGTTCCTCTGATGAAAACCTCGTCTACAAGTTCCCTGCATCCCTCGACAGGAAGAAGACCGGACTCCTTACATACCCTGCATCTCACCACACCGGAAGGCATAATAAAATTACTTACGGGTTTGTCAGAAAGTGCCCTCTTCATAAACTCCGTCCATATTGGCAATGCAAGTGCCGCCCCCGTTCCTCCCTTCATAATGGTGTCGGGTTTGTCATGCCCAACCCATACACCGCAGATAAGTTCGGGTGTGAAGCCGATGAACCAGGCATCTTTCCACTCGTTTGTCGTCCCCGTTTTACCGGCAGCCGGTCTCCGAAATCCCATCCTCTTCATCCCCGATCCCGTTCCGTACTCTGCCACACTTTCGAGAAGCGATGTCATAACATAAGCCGTCTCTTCCCTCAAAACCCGTTCCTCATATGGTCTCGCCCCATACAACGCCTCATCTCTCTCGTTGGTGATCTTCTCTATGATGTACGGTTTTACTCTATATCCACCGTTTGCAATTGTGGCATATCCCGTAACCATCTCCTGCAGAGTCACCGAATTTGAACCCAGTGCAAGTGAGATCACGGGTATGAGTTTTGTCTTTATCCCCATCATCCTCGCATATTTCACAACGGTTTCAGGACCTATGTCCAGTATAAGTCGAACGGAGGCAAGGTTTCTTGAATATGCAAATGCATCTCTCAAAGAGATACTTCCGCGGAATGTGCCGTCATAATTTGAAGGGCTGTACACGGTGTCTTGAACTTCCACCTCGATTGGCTGGTCGAGAAGCTTATATGTGGGTGGATATCCCCTATCAACTGCCGCCGTGTAAAGAAATGGCTTAAATGCAGAACCCGGCTGCCTGTATGCCTGTACGGCTCGATTAAATTGTGAGAGCCTGAAATCCCTTCCACCCACCATTGCCTTTATTTTTCCGGTGCGTGGGTCCATAGCGAACAACGCAACCTGAAGTGGGTTAGAAGAATCACTCTTCATGTTGTCTCTCTCCTCCAGTTTTTTAATCCAGATGTCTACCACCTCATCGGCGGTCTCCTGCATCTTCTTATCCGCGCAGGTATATATGGAGGCACCTCCACGATAAAACATATCACTGCCAAATCTTTCCCCGACATTTTTCCTTATTTCCTCCACCATGTAAGGTCCAACTCTTGAGTATTTATCATACTCCATATTCACGCCGAGGGGAGAGTTCTTTGCCCTCTGTATTTCTATTGCGTCCGCTATACCCATCTCTTTCATAACTTCCAGTACAACAGCCCTTCTCTGTAATGCATTTTCTGGATATTTAAGTGGGTCATAGTAGATAGGTGAGCTCGGCAATCCCACGAGTAGCGCACATTCAGACAGCGTGAGATCCCTCACACTCTTTCCAAAAAATTTCTTTGAAGCCGCCTCTATCCCATAACATCCACTTCCGTAATATATTTGATTTAGATACATCTCAAGTATCTCGTCCTTTGAGTATGTGCGTTCTATGCTCATCGTCAGAACGAACTCCTTTAACTTTCTCATATATGTGCGTTCGAGGCTTAAGAACATGCATCTTGCGAGTTGCTGACTTATCGTGGAACCACCCCGGACTATCTTCCTTGCAAGTTTGTTCGAGACGAATGCCCTTCCTATGGAAAACGGATTGATACCCCAGTGTGAATAAAACTTCCTATCCTCCACGGCAATTGTCGTCTTTTTGACCATCGGGGGAGTATCCTTCAATTTGGTGGGTATCCTCATCTCGTTGTAAAACTCCGCCATTATCTCTCCGTTCTCATCGTATACATAAGTTACAATGGGGGCAGTATATCTCTCCACCGCCTCAATTGGGGGAAGTGTCTTTTTTAAGGTGTGTAGCATCCCCACGAGCATACCCGTGGCAAATACATATATACCAACTGCAATCGTAAGGATGCCAAATATGGTCTTTCGAGTAATCATAATCTCAGAATATGCGTTAACCACACCCCAACGCATCGTCGGAGCAGGGATGAGCACGGATGAACACAGAACGTTACTGAAAAATCAAAACGACCCGCAAGCGGGTACCCCGATCAAAAATCAAAATGACATATAAAAATGCAAAAATAGTTGGTAAGTTGGATAGTCTGTTAGTTGGTTTGATTCTAGCAAACTAACAAGCCAGCAAACTAATCATCTTTTTAATTTTTGATTTATCCATACGGATCTCATATCCATACGGATTCTGCGAACGAGTCTGTGACCTGTCCATACGGATCTTGAGACGGATAGTTTTGATATTTAAATTTTGATATTTGATATAAGAATGTTTATCGTCTCGTCCATTCCATACGGATCCTACGGAACGGATCTTGAGATGGTTTCTTAACGCACATTTTAGGATGATCGTTTCCTGCTCGATGACTGCAAACTGGTGACTATCTCCCCCACCTTTGTCAGTATATCCTCTATATCGGCGTCTGGTCTTCCCCCCGCCTCTGCAAGATGAGGTTTTCCACCTCCACCTCCACCCGCGAGTTTCCCCAGTAATGCGGCAATCTTACCCGCGTTGAGTTTGTCCTTTAAATCGTCACTTACCGACACGACAAACAACGGTTTATTCTCCTTTGTCGTTGCAACAACGCACACGGTATGTGGCTTTCTCCTCACACCGTCGCTCAACTCTCTCAGGTCTTCCCCATTGAGCCCGGCGAAATATCCAGTTTTTATTTGAATCCCCGCGATATTGCTCTCCGTCAGTCTATCTTTTATTTTCTCTCCGCCTCCAATTGCACTTCTCCGAAGTTCCTTGAGTTTACCCTTGAGTGTTCGGTTCTCCCTCAACAATTTGTCTACACCCACTTCAATATCACTCGTTTTTAGCGATCCCCTAATATTCTCTATCAATGCGCCGTAATCCAGCAAAAGCCTCATAACACCCATAGATGTTACCGCCTCTATTCTTCTGATACCGGTATGCACACCGATCTCTGATACTATCTTAAATATACCGATTTCTCCCGTGTTTTTTACATGTGTACCCCCGCAGAGTTCAAGGGATATATCTCCGATCTGTACCATCCTCACCGGCTCCTCGTATTTTTCGCCGAACAACGCAATTGCTCCGAGTTCCCTCGCCTCTTTCAAGGTTGTATATCTTATGCTCACCTGTATGTTCTCAAGTATCCAATCATTTACCATCTGCTCAATTCCTCTGATTTCTCGCTCGGATAGACGGGAGAAGTGTGTAAAATCAAATCTGAATCTATCCTTCCCAACCCAGGAACCTTCCTGACGGACATGTTCGCCCAGTACATGCCTAAGGGCTGACTGAAGAAGATGCGTTGCCGTATGATTTGCCTGGACGAGCCTTCTTCTCTTTCTATCAACTTCACATATGATATGTCCTCTGAGCTCACCCCCCTCGTCAATTCTTTTAACCTTTCCTATATGTATGTGAAAGCCCGCCTCAAGTTTTGTGTCAAGAACCTCTATCTCAAAGTTATCGGAAAATATCCTGCCCGTATCGCCAACCTGGCCGCCGGATTCTGCATAAAATGGAGTAGATACGAGGATGAGTTCCACATCCCCGCCCTCACTCCTCACCCTCGCGATCTCCGATTCCGTTGTGAGTGTATCGTAGCCAACGAACTCATCCCTCTCAATTGTGATAAACTCCCGCCATCCCTTCTTCACTTCAACCTTGAACATAGAGGACCTCCTCGCCTTCTCTTTCTCCCCCTGGACAATTTTTTCAACTTCCTCTATGTTGACGGTATATCCCCTTTCCCGTGCGATCTCGCAGGTGAGTTCCGGGGGGAGGCCATATGTATCATAAAGCCTGAAGACATCGTGAGGTGGGAGTTTAGTATCCTCGAGCTCCTTCATTACTTTTTCCAGTACTTCGGTTCCCTCTCTCAAGGTAGATAGAAATTTCTCTTCCTCACTCTTGACCATAAGTGCTATATTCTCTCTCTTCTTAAGAAGTCCCGGATACGAGTCCTCCATAATACCCACAACTACCGGCACGAGGTTATACAGGAAGGGCTTCTCTAATTTTAATTTTGTTCCCTCCAGCAATGCCCTGCGCAATATCTTTCTCGCAAAGTATCCCCTCGCTTCATTTGACGGATATACGCCCTCGGAGAGGGCGAATACAAGTGCCCTTATATGGTCGGCGATGATGTGGAAGGATTCCCTCCCGTCGTTGTATTTACTGGAGAGGAGCCGCTCAGCCTCCTCAATAATTGGCAAGAATAGGTCGGTTTCGTATGTGGTTCTCACCCCCTGGCACACCATGGTGAGCCTCTCAAGTCCCATACCCGTGTCAACTCCCCTGTTTTTTAGGGGTTTCCTCCCACCCGATTCATCCTGATTATACTGTAGAAATACGATGTTCCATAATTCAAGGAGACCCCCGGGTATTTCATACAGTATCTCTGTACAGGGTCCACAGGGACCGGTTCCACCCGCAGGTCCCCAGAAGTTATCCTCGTCACCCAGTCTCAAAATTCTCTCTGTTGATACACCTATAACATCTTTCCAGATATCATACGATTCCCCATCCGATGTGTGTACGGACACGGATAGTCTCTCCTTTTTTATCTCCAATACCTCCGTGATAAATTCCCATGCCCATTTTATCGACTCTTCCTTGAAATAATCCCCGAAAGAAAAATTTCCAAGCATCTCAAAGAATGTATGGTGTTTACCGGTTGTCTTGACTTCATCTATATCACTTCCCCTCAGACACTTCTGTATGCTGACCGCCCTTTTATAGGGTAGGGGAACATCACCCTTCCACAGGGGCTTAAACTGAACCATTCCTGCAGATGTAAATAGCAGCGTCGGGTCATCCTTTGGAACGAGGGGAGAGGATTGAACGGGTGTATGCCCCCTCTCCGTGAAGTATTCCATAAAAAGTTTACGCAGTTGATTCGATGTATACATAGACCTTTTAATTGTCAATTTACAATTGTCAATTGTCGATTTTTTTTTCTTATCCTTTACCCTTTCCTCTACCTACTGCTTAGTGCTTACTGCATACTCTCCACGCCTTACTGTCTGTGGTCTGTTGTCTGTGGTCTTGGTTTTTTTCCCTGTGACCTATTATACCACCAAACGCACGATTTGTCAAGCAAAAAATCGGACGCAGATAGACGCAGATTACCCATGATTTCTTTATTATTGTGGTTGTCAGTAATGTCATTCAGATTAAAAAATTAGTTGACAAGTCGCATTTGATATGTTATAATGATACGAAGGGACATTGTGAATTTGCAGAGTCTTGCCAAACGGTAGAATGAGTAAAAAGATTGCCAGTCTTCTTGTAGCTGCCGGTCTGATCTACCTGTTTCTCCTCTCGATAAATTTAATGGGAGAGGCATTCAAGCTCATGGGAAGCAACTTTGCAACCGCATTCATCAAAGGAACTACAAACCCATTTGTCGGATTATTTATAGGCATTCTCACAACCTCCATAGTTCAGAGTTCCTCGTGCACCACATCGATACTCATCGGGTTAGTTGCCTCGGGCAGTATGACCATCCGCAATGCCATTCCCATCGTCATGGGGGCAAACATCGGAACGACCGTCACGAATACGATCGTATCTATCGCACACATAACCAGAAGACAGGAGTACAGAAGGGCAATTGGCGGGGCAACGGTGCACGACTTCTTCAATCTTGCCTCCGTCGTCGTATTATTTCCGTTGGAGATCAGATTCCACCTGATAGAGCGGGTGGCGGGATTTCTATCTCCCAAAATGCCACACGGCGGAGGGATTTATTTCAGAAGCCCCCTTAAGACAGCCACACAACCCGCGGTGAACTTTATATCGGGCATCCTGCATCACCCGGCATTTCTTTTGATATTTGCCATGGTGCTTTTATTCTTATCCCTCTGGCTCTTCTCAACCCTATTGAGACGCTATGTGTCCGCCCGCGCGGAGATCTATCTTGAGGGGAAGCTATTCAATAATCCGCTGAAGAGTTTCGGCATTGGACTTCTCTTAACCGCCATTGTTCAATCCAGTTCCTGTACAACATCTATATTAGTTCCGCTCGTTGCGGCGGGCATACTCACGGTGGAGTCCATCTTTCCATATGTTCTCGGGGCAAATCTCGGAACTACTGTGACGGCTCTGCTTGCGTCGCTTGCCACAGGTGCGCCGGCATCACTGACAGTTGCCATCTCACACCTCCTCTTTAATCTGCTCGGTATTTGCATAATATATCCGCTGAGATGGATTCCCATAGGACTGGCGAAGGGACTGGGGAATATCTCTTATAATGGGAGATATAGGGCAATCATATATGCGGTATTTATATTCTATGTATTACCCATCCTGCTCATATTTCTCTTCCGATAGACACGAAATGATTGGGAGAGCCGACTCGATACTGTAAAAATAAGATGAAAGAAGCCATAGAGATAAATCAAAAATCAAAATGTAAATATCAAAAATACATATTAAAATGCAAAATTTATTTCGGTTAGGTATAAAACCGACGGCTGCTTGAGAATTTTTCCTTGAAAACATTTTTGAATTTTGATTTGTCATTTTACATTTTGATATTTGATTTTTACATTTCTATCTTCTGTAGTTATGGCTTTTGCAATACCGTTGGCTTTATCCGGAGGTTCTATGTTCAAAGACCTGTTTATTTGGTGGGAAGAAGATATCCTCCTGAAGGGGGCACTTGAGGGTGTAAAAGACATGATAGAAATTACAAAGGAGATGTTTGATTTTGCCACCGCCAGTTTTTTCGGTGAAGTGGAGGTGAAACACGACATATACGAGATGGATAAATCTGTAAATGTACTTGAGGTCGAGATAAGGAAAAAGGTTTACGAACATCTCTCTATGAACCCGAAGCAGGATATAACATCCTCACTCGTGCTCACCACAATAGTAATAGACATAGAAAGAATAGGGGATTACTCCAAGAATATATATGAACTATCCCTGATATACACACCGGAATCGGGCACCAGATGCTATGAGGAGGCGAAAAGACTCTCTCAGCATGTGAACGCCTTTCTCTCTCAAATAGGCAAAGCGGTCGAGAACGGAGATGTAGAAAGTGCGAGAAAATTGATGGAAGAGAAGAATTGGATATGTAAAAAGTGCGAGGGAATAATCAAGGAAATAGTCATAGATGAGGCAATAAAGGTGAGAGCGGCGGTGGTGTATTCTCTCATGTTCAGATACCTGAAGAGGGCATCTGCACACATAGGAAATATAGCGTCAAGTATAGTCAATCCGTTCTACAGAATAGGATTCAAACCAGAGTGAGAATGAGACGGCTATCCACGCCATCGAGCACTGTGCGAAATCTTCATCCCACGGAAGTCATCTCGCCTTTTCCAATTTCACTTTCATGAGTGCGAGGGACGCCGCAATTCCGAATAAAAGTGCAAGATAGAATGGATAGAACCAACCAAACCTGAATCTCATGTGCATTCCAAGGACGGGGCCTACTGAACTCACGAGTCCCGTTATCGACCCGAAAATCCCTATCATCCTTCCCCTTGCCCTCTCGGTCGCAATATCCGTTATAATCACCTGATAACCTATATAAAAGAACTGGCTGAAGAGGAAAGAGAGGATAAAGAATGGTAGTACACCTCCGCTGAGTACCCACAATACAATCAGGAGTGGGTGTAGAACAAGAGATACTCCCAGTAAAAGCTTGGTGCTATATCTGTCTATGAGCCGCCCCCAAAAGAGGCAGGAAATAGCAGAAAATAGTCCACCTACGGCAAACAGAAAGTTTATCCTGGAAGATGAAAAAGACAGAACCTCCTTCTGAAAGAGACTGAGAAACGGTCCATTTATGGTCAATGTCAAAACCAGAAATAAAAAAGAACCCGCAACGAGAAACCACATATAATTTTTTGTAATGCCCCGCCACACATCCATTCTCTCCATCTTCTCCGCGGTCCTTTCTTCTCTGAGGAAGAGAAAACGCGCCATTGCCGACGAAAATGTACCGAGAGCCGTGAGAAGAATGAGATTTTCTATGCCCGTCCTTTCCACCAGGAATCCCCCGAGGAGTGGGCCAAGGGCAATGCCAATGGCGATGCTGAATTCAAAAAAGCCAAATGCCCTTCCCTTTCTCTCGGTAGATTCAGAAAGCATGGATGTGAATGCGGGTATCTGAATTGCACTCAATATTGATGTGGCGAGATAATATATAACACATACCCACCATACCCTGGCGAGGGCAAGAAATAAATACAGAATGGGAAAGGCGTAAGTCGGCACCACAATTATAAACTTTCTGCCAAATCTGTCAGTTAGATAACCTCCCAGAATCTGGGCGAGTGTAAAACCGAGACAAAAAAGTGTATATGATATGCCTATCTCACGCTGGCTTGCTCCGAGTTTCTCGAGATGTATCGGAAATAGATAATACCAGCTATAGAAGAAAAGAAGGGTTCCCCCAACGGTGAGGGATAGAACTAATACATTTCTCTCCACCTTAAACATCGTACTACCTCGGGCTCATCTTGCTTTAAAAAGGAAAATCTGAGGAGGTTGTCAAATTCCACATCTCTCAAGTATGCGGGAGATGTTTTCCAGTATCCTCCCGTTGTCAAGGCAGGCATCTATCTCCTCGGATGAAAGATATTTTCTAATCTTCTCCTCTTTCATGAGTATATCCCTGAAGCTCCTGTGCTCGTCCCCGCTTCTGAACGCCGCAGATTGCACTATGGTATATGCATCATCGGGTAACATACCCTTCTCAATCAATGCGAGTCTCACCCTCTGTGAAAATACCACACCCCCGGTCATCTCAAGGTTTTCATACATCCTCTTCCCGCTCACCTCGAGGTTTTCCCCTATATATTTGAATTCGTTCAGCATGTAATCCAGGAGAATCGTGGAGTCGGGTATTATAATCCTCTCCACGGACGAGTGGGATATATCTCTTTCATCCCACAGGGCGATATTCTCCATTGCGGTGAGGGCATTTGACCTCACAACCCTTGCGAGTCCACATATCCTCTCCGAGAGAACGGGATTTTGCTTGTGTGGCATGGCAGAAGAACCCCTCTGGCCGGTCACAAACGGCTCCCTCACCTCTCCCCTCTCCGTTTGTTGCATTAGCCTTATCTGGGTCGCAAAGTACTCTAGAGATGAAGCCACTATTGCAAGCACAGAGAGATAATGTGCATGTCTATCTCTCTGGAGTACCTGTGTGGATACGGGTGCTTGCTTGAGTCCCAATCTCTCGAGGGCAGTTTTCTCCACCTCCGGCGAGAGTATCGGATATGTGCCGCACGCCCCGGATATCTTACCCACCCTCAACTCCTCTTTTACCATTCTCATCCTCTCGAGATTCCTCTCCATCTCATCCATCCACACACAGAGCTTAAATCCAAATGTTATCGGTTCTGCGTGCACTCCATGTGTTCTACCGACCATAATTGTGTCCTTGAATTCTCTCGCCCTCTTTCTCAAGACAGAAACAAGTGACTTTATATCCCCTATCAATATATCCGAGGCATCCTGGATAAGTAATGAGAGAGCGGGGTCCTCGACATCATACGATGTAAGTCCGTAGTGAAAGTATCCGGCATAATCTCCAATATACCCCTGCACATTCTTCACAAATGCGAGAAGGTCGTGACGAAGGGATGTTTCCAGCTTTTCTATCTCCCTTGCATCAAACGACGCCCTCTTTCTTATCTCCTCGTATACATCGGAGGGTATCTCGCCCAACACACCTCTCGCCTCAATCACGGCAAGTTCTACCAGAAGCCACTTCTTGTATTTTTCTTCCCTGCTCCATATACCCTTCATTCCTTTTAGCGAGTATCTATCAATCATAATATCTCCTTCTTTCTTCTTTTTCCTTTTTCCTTGACACTGCTTACTGCATACTGCTTAGTGCTTACTGCATACTGCTTAGTGCTTACTGCATACTCTCCACGCCATGCGCTTTGCGCCTTATTTTTTCAATTTTCAGTTTTCATTTTTCACTTTTCATTTTTCAATTCTCATTTTCCCTTTTTCATTTTCCATTTTTCAATTTTCATTTTTTATTTTTCAATTCTATCCCTCTCCCCATCTATTTTATTCAACAAAATTTCGAGGGAGTGTACACCCATCTCATCGGCATTCACGGGATTGCCAATCTTTACAACACATTTCGAGAAGGGAAGGGGAAGATTGAATTTATCCCAGGAGTGGAATTCATATTTCCTTTCCATTCTCACCCCCACGGGAACTATCGGGTAACCCGTGAGTTTTGCAAATCTCAATAATCCCTTCTTAATTCTACACCGTTCTCCTCTGGGTCCATCGGGAGTAATTGCAATTTTAGAATTAACCCTCAATAGCTCTCTCAAGTTTACAAAACTACCATCCTCTGAGGAACCTCTGACAACATTACATCCAAGCCTTTTGATTATCCGGGTAATAAATTCCCCGTCACGATGTCGACTGACGAGCACCGTTACACCTCTACCCCTAACCTTGTAAATAAGTGGAAAGAATTTGCCGTGCCAGCATATAAATATAACATTTTTTTTTGGATAATCTCCGAGAATTCTAATTCTCAATGTCTTGCCAAGTATCAAAACGATAAGGCTTCCAATGATACCAACCGTCTTAAATTTCTGTTCCGAAAACCCCATAAAAAATCAAATATTAAAAATCAAAATAAAAAGCCTCACCACAAAGGCACTAAGTCACGAAGTTCATAAAGTCTTGCTTATGATTTCCCGGCAATTGGCAATCCGATGTCCGAATTTTTGCATTTTGATATACAATTTTAATTTTTGATTTTTGATATTTAATTTCACCTAATTAGTTCCGCTACGATCTCCGCCGCTCTTCTCGACGCACCTTTCCCGCCGAGCATTTTCCTTACACCGTCCAGTTTTTCCTTCATCTTCTCCCCTTCACCTTCGAGGAGTCTCCTCACAACGGGCACAATTTTTTCCTCTATTGCCTCACCCTGTATGAACTCCGGCACTATCCTCTCACCCGCCACAAGATTTACAAGACCTATGTGGGGTATATCGACCACTGCCCTCGCAAAAATCCAGGTGAGGAGAGAGACCTTATATACGATGATAAGGGGGACACCGATTATGGCGCATTCCAGTGTCGCTGTGCCCGAAGCAGTCACGGCAAGTTTGGAACGAGAGAGAATTTCGTATGTTGAACCCACATTTACAGCCACCTTCGGATTTATACGCTCGACCAGCGAAGTTACAAAATCCCTATGTCTACGGGATGCAATGGGAATTATAAATTCTTCATCCGGGAAGACCTTGGAAATTGACAGAAGGAGCGAGAGCATGTTCTTGATCTCGCTCATTCTCGAACCCGGCAGAAGTGCTATAAATCTATCTTCCTCCCTTTTTTTATCTATTGCATCCAGGAGGGGATGCCCTACAAAGACGGTGTCTATCCCATGTCCTCTGTAAAAGTCCCGCTCAAAGGGCAATATTGTAATAATCTTGTCAACCCATCTTTTTATATACCTCACTCGATATCTTCCCCACGCCCATATCTGCGGCGGTATATAATAAACAACCTTCAAGCCCATCACATGCGCAGTCTTTGCGAGCGGAAGATTAAATCCGGGATAATCAACGAGAAGTACGACATCGGGGGGTACAGTTTTGAGTATCCTCCGCGTGCCCCTCTTTGCCCTCAAAATCGCCGGCAGTCTCCCGAATACCTCTCCTATACCGACTACAGAAAGATCATCAAGGTGAAAATATATCTGTGCACCCTCCTCTTTAAGTCTATCCCCACCAATACCGTATACCTCCAGTTTTGGCACCAAACTGCGAAGTTCTCTTACAAGCCTTGCCGCGTGATTATCTCCCGAAATATCGCCAGCGGATACAAATACCCTCATATAAGGAAAAAATCAAACCTGCCTGCCGGTAGGCGGGTATCAAAATGCAAAGATTAAAAATATTTTCAAGGAAAAATCGGACGCAGATTACCCATGATTTTTTTAATTGCTGTTTTCAGGAGTAATGTCATTGCGAGGCGAAGCCGAAGCAACCCCCGAAGCAACCCCCGAAGCAATCTTCATCTGACACATACTCGAGACTATGACTTGTTGTACAGTTTCCTATGCAATCAAGAAAAATTTTGATATTTGGCATTTGATTCTTGATATTCACATTTATTAATCAAATGCCCATAATTCTTCTGTGCTCATCCATACTATCTATTATTCTGTATGCCAGTTGAATTGCTCTCTCACCATCCTCTCCATTCACCACGGGAGAATCTCCGCATCTTACACATCTCACAAAGGATTCTATCTCTGCCCTCAATGGCTCCTTGGGTATTATTTCCAATTCTTCCTTCCTCACATAGGGTTTACCATCGATCTCTATTCTTTTCCACACATCCGCTTGATGCGATAGATAATCAACCGAGATGTACATATCCCTCTGGAAGAACCTTATCTTTCTTTCCTTCTTGTATGACACCCTCGATGTGGTGAGGCTCGCTATTGCTCCGTTTTCAAACTCGATTCTTGCATTGGCAATATCATACTCCTCTGACAGTATCGGAACTCCAATCGCCTCTACTTTTTTCACTTTACTGTGGAGAGACGCCAACACAATGTCGATATCGTGTACCATGAGGTCCAGTACTACTGCCACATCTGTTCCCCTCTCATTATAGATGGCAATTCTCTGTGCTTCGATGAACATGGGTTCTTTGATGAGGCTCGATACAGCAATTATCGCGGGGTTAAACCTTTCTATATGCCCGACCTGAAGAACAAGTCCCCTCTCTTTCGATAGACTTATAAGTTCTGCTGCCTCTTCTGGTTTTTCAGTTATCGGTTTTTCCACCAGTGTATGTATTCCAGAGAGCAATGTCTCCCTTGCCAACCTGTAATGCGTAACTGTTGGAGTGGATACACTTACCACATCAATTTTTTTTAGAAGTTCTGACGGAGATTCGAAAAAAGACACTCCAAGGTCGTTCGCAATCTTCATTCCGAGACTTCGATTGATATCGGACACACCGATGAGTTTCACCCCCGGTGTCCCACTGTATACCCGAGCGTGATGCTTACCGAGATAACCAACGCCTATCACCCCCGCCTTGATCAGTTCACTATTTCTCGTAATACCCCCTATTTCTATCTCGGCATTTTGAAAACCTTAAATACAGGGAACACATAGATAAATCAAATATTAAAAATTAAAATTCAAAAATACATATGAAAATTCAAAAATTTCTTTACATCCCGGTATATATTGCGAATCCC
>JGI24025J20009_10002139_pt1 | contig 14496 bp, 11 predicted proteins | sample Cruoilmetagenom3_FD_20009 | JGI IMG/M metagenome (IMG submission 20009)
CGCGCGGACAATCAGGAGGGGCTGGAGCGCAGTGTCAGAACTCCGGACGATCAGATCCCGGTACAAACCATGCCGGGCCAGGATCGACCTGGCAGGCCCTGGACCCCCTATCTGGGCGTTGAAAACAACGGATCGGTGCTGATCCACGCAGACAGTCTTTTGCCCGGAGGATCTGACGATTACCCGGCAGAGATCGTTCACACGTTCACAGCGCCCCGGATGATAAGGGTCGACATTATGGCGCATTTTGCCCCCGTCGCGCGCAGCAGTGACGGTATTTCAGTTGCGGTCCGCCTGGACACTGCCGAGCTTGCCTTTCACAGGGGGAAAGACCGATTTGATTACGTCGCGACGGGGCTGGAAATACCGCAAGGAGGCGTGCTGGAATTCGTTGTTGGCCCCAACAGATCAGCGGCGGGTGACGTGACTGCTTATCGGATCACCGTTACGCAGTCGGATTGACAGCGCAGGCCAATAACCGGTCAATCCCGCCCCACGCCTTTTCAAGCGTCTTTTGGTGCAAATCCGGGTCCAACCCCTGATGCAGGGCATCGACCGCCAGCTTGGCGACAGTTTGACCGTCAAGCGCCGCGTCCGAGGAAAAGAAGTCCTGGCTGCCGATCATGTCAAAAAACGACTCAAGCTTTTGGTCCCATCCCAAACCAACAACCGGTCGGCCATAACTATAGGCCACGATACAGGCATGAAGGCGGTGCGCGATGACCGCCTCGAATTCTGAAATCTGACGGGCCAGCGCAGTCGGCGTTTTCACGTTTGGGGCAATTGTGACCTGCCGTGATGCCAGAAATGTGGCCAGTTTCGGCGCCGCCGCGACTTTTTGCATCAACGCCAGATCCTCGGCAGCTCCGTTGCAAAACAGCGTGGTGCGATGGCCCAAAACCGCCAAGGACGCAGCTATGTCCACGTAAAATCCAACTGCCCCCGCGCCCGCCCCGGCAACGCTGCTATCTGCATGATGCGCCAGCAGGCCGAAATCAGTAATACACAGGCCAACCGCCTTGGGCTGGCTGTCACTTGTCCCATAACAGGCGGCGGCCAACAGGCCCGGATCCAGTGTTATTTCCGCAGCAGGCCCGCCCTGCATCTGGTCGGTCCATGCCACGCGCGAGCCTTCATCGCGGATACCAACCAGCCTCAGGTTGGTTCCCAGAACCGCGCGGAAAAGTTGCGTTCCCTTTGCCGACCAGTTTTTTGAAACCCCAACCGCATAGACAGCCGTGGGCGTGCCCGCCTCGGCCAACACACCGGCTGCGCGGGACAGTTTCACCGGAAAGTTCAGGTTTGCATCCGAGAAAATCTGCCCGCCGCCGATCACTGCCAAATCAGCCTGGGCCGCAATGCGCCAATCGCCCTCTACCTTGTCAATCACTGCGCCCAATTTCCACAGCGCTAGCCGATGCCGAATGGCCATCGGCAATCTGTCCAGAATATTAAGGATAAGTTCGCGATTACGAATAATCACTTCGCCGCGCGATGTTCTTGCTGAAATATCAACTTGCACGACCTCGGTTCCGGGTTGGCGCGCCTTAAGGCCGTAAGTCAGACAATCGGCAATGATACCGTCCCCAAGATTTGGGCTGTAGGTCAATCCAAATTGTACAACTTTCATGGGCAGAGCTTTCGCTTTCGAACAGCGCCATCAAGGCAGTCGATACAGTTCGGCCAAGGGCAATGGCACGATCCGGTTGCCGCCTGTCCCAGACCAATGATTAACGGCAGAAAGCCCCACCAAATAACAGCATAAGATAAATTGACCAGCGTCTATCTTTTCCCGTTTGCTGACACAGCTGCCTGTTTTTTGCAACTGCGGTGTCACGGGCACGAACACCAAGCCTGAGCTTTGTCCCTGTTCCCGGACATTGGGGACATGGTGGCCCCCCGCTACGTGATTGCGGCCAGTGCAGCACGGAACCGGACGAAGGCAAAGGCAAAGAACGCGGCTCCGATGGCTGCAATGATGGCGATCTGGGGCCACGACGACGACCAACCCATTCGCCCAAACCTTGGCCATCATGATTTCGACCACGGAAACCGGCATCGCCAACACATGCTCAATGGTGCCGCGCTCGCGCTCGCGGATCACCGCAGCACCGCTAAGGATGACGGCAAGGATCGAGACATTGTTGATGACCTGCATGACCGCCATGAACCAGGCGGAATCGAGATTGGGATTGTATTTTGCCCGGACCTTCAGGCTGACCGGTCCTTCGGGCACGCCCGCGCCGCGACTAAGGAAATCGACCACTTCGGCGGTGACGATGCTTTGGATGTAAAGCGCGCCATTGCCTGCGATGCTCATCGCTGTCGCATCGACATTCAACTGGATCACCGGGGCTTTGCCCGCCAAAAGATCGGCCTCAAGGCCGGGGGGGATGTCCAGGACAAAACTGTAGCGGCCCGCATCCATCAGGGCATCGACCTGATCCAGCGTTATCGCGGCGGGCGGTTTGAAGAAAGGTTGCATCAGGGCACCGGAAATGCGCGCCGACAGCGGGGATTGATCTTCGTCCACCACCGCGATGGCGGCATTGCTCAGCTCGGTCTTTACGCCCTTTGCGACGATATATATCGCCGCGCTGAAAGCGTAGAGGATCATCGCCACGGGGCTGCTGGGCGCGGGCACCCCAAAAACAACAACCATCATCACAACAAGACTGGCAAAGCTTGCCATGGCGACGGCAACATAGGGCATCTGCTTGCCCAGCAGAAATTCAATGCTGCGCGCCGGGGCTGCGTATAGATTCACGATCGAGCCCATCTCTTTTTCGCGCACCACCCCAAGGGCCGTCAGCATCGCCGGGATCAGGATCAGCAACAGCATCAGCACGCCCGGCGGAATTGCGTATTGCGACCGGAATGCCTGATTATAGCGAAACCGCAGCTCGACAAGTTGGGCGAGCGTCATGTCGGGCGCCACACCGGTTTCGCGCAACATCAGGTCGCGCAGTTGATTTTGCACCACGCCCTGGACAAAGCCGCGCGCGGTTTCAGCACGGACCGTGTTTGATCCGTCAAACCAGACGCCAAGCTCGGCCCCACGTCCGGCCAAAAGATCACGCCAGAAATTCGGTGATATCACCAGCGCGGTTGCGATCTGGCCTTCCAGCATGCGCTGATCAAGGTCGCCCAGATCGCGGATCGGTGGTTTCTGCAGAAAATAGCGCGAGTTGGCAAAGGCTTCATCCAACATCCGGCCTTCGCGGGACTGGTCCTGATCCAGCACGGCGTATGACAGGTTTTCGACGTCAAAGGTGATGCCAAAACCCATCGCAAACATCAGCGCCAGCGGACCAAGCAAAGCAAACCCAAGACGAATTGGGTCGCGCACAAGTTCCTGGGTCTCGCGCCGGGCAAAGGCCCAGATCCGCGCAAACGTCCCAAGCGTGTCTCTCTGTCCGGTCACGGGCGCGGGAAGGGCGGAACTTTGGGTGGCCACATCCCCATCGGCCCCCGCTTCGATCATGTAGCCGATAAAGGCGTCTTCCAGGGTGTCCTCGCCGCGCGCGACAGTCAGGTCGCGGGGCGCGCCCTCGGCCAGCACCTTGCCCGCGTGCATCAGGGAAATCCGGTCGCAGCGTTCGGCCTCGTTCATGAAATGAGTGGAGATAAAGATCGTCACCCCGTCATCGCGCGACAGTTCAGTCAACATGTCCCAGAATTCATCCCGGGCCACCGGATCGACGCCCGAAGTCGGCTCGTCCAGGATCAGCAGATCAGGCTTGTGCAGGACGGCGGTGGCAAGCTGAAGCCGCTGGCGCAGACCAAGCGAAAGAGACTTGGGCAAAGCATCGGCAACGTCGCGCAACCCAAAGCGGTCCAGCAATTCACCGATCCTGGCCGTGCGTTGCGCCCGTGGCAAGTGGAACAGAGCCGCGTGCAGGTCCAGATTGCCGCGCACCATCAGTTCGCCATAAAGCGAGAAGGATTGCGACATATAGCCAACGCGCCTGCGCGCCGCCATGCCATCGGCCCCCACCGGCACGCCGAACAGGCGGGCTGACCCGTTGGTCGGGGTCAGCAGGCCCGTCAGCATTTTCATGGTGGTGGTCTTGCCGCACCCATTCGAGCCGAGAAACCCGAATATCTCGCCCCGTGTAATGCGGAAACTCACGTTGTTTACGGCGGTGAAATCGCCGAACTGCATGGTCAACCCGTCGGCCTCGATCGCAGGCGGGCCATCAACCACCACATGCGGCGCAATGGTGGTCGGGCGATCCCCGTGACGCCGCGCCCCAGGTAAAAGCGCGACAAATGCGTCTTCCAGCGTGTCGGCCTCTGCCATCAGATCCGCCGGTGTCACGGCGGCGGCGGCAGATGTCGCTTGTGAGCGGCGGATATCAAGCGCCTCGGCGGTTGCATACCCGCGCTCTATCAGGGTCTCGGTGCGGGTCAGTTCCGAGCGCGCCAAACTCAGCTCGCCTTCAAACTATGCGATCAGGGCATCAGCCTGAACCAATTCCTGCTGTCTTTGCAAAGTCGCCGCCTGGGCGGCGCGCAACTGGGCCTCAAGCTCAGTCGCCTCAATCCGGGCAATCACGTCGTCCGCTTCGACAAGCGCGCCCTGTTCCACCAGCACCTCGGAAATCTGTCCGCCATATTTGACGGCAACATCAATCCGCGTCGCCTCTATCCGGCCATTGGCACGCGCGAACCCAGGCTGCAGGGCGGGTTCCAGTGATGTCCACCAAAGCCAACCGCCAAACCCGGCAGCAAGCACAACGACAGCAATCATCGCGCCACGACTGGCCAGTTCAAGCGGTTCTTACCCAAAATGTTCACGTCGATTTCCTATTTTGGTATCGTCAGAACCCGCCCTGAACAACAGTAGCTCGAATTCATGTTGGATCCCGTTTGATCCTGAACACAACAAGATACAGCGCCGGCACAAATGTCAGGGTGATGACCGTGCCCGCAATGATCCCCCCCATCAGCGCAAAGGCCATTGGCCCCCAAAACACCTGACTTGAAATCGGAATCAACGCAAGACTGGCTGCGGATGCTGTCAGAACAATTGGCCGGGCGCGGGTTGCAGTGGCTTCAAACACGGCATCCCAGGCTTTTACGCCATCTGCTCGCAATGCCTCGATCCGGTCTACCAGAATAATCGAATTGCGGATCAGGATGCCACCAAGCGCCAGAATGCCGAGTATCGCCACAAACCCCATCGGCGCTTTGAAGATCAAAAGCGCGGCCACGACACCGATCAGACCCAGCGGGGCCACGGACAGCACGATAAAGGCGATGCGAAAGCTTTGCATCTGCATCATCACGAGGGTGATGATAATAAGGATCATCAGCGGCGCCACGGCCGCAATCGGACCCTGAGAGTCGCTGCTTTTCTCGACCGCCCCGCCGACTTCAAGACGATAGCCGGACGGAAGCGTCGCGCGAAATTCCTCAATGCTGGCGGTCAGATCCTTAACGATAGTTGCGGGCTGATCCTTACTGGCAACGGCGGCTTCGACGGTAACGGTCGGCATGCGATTGCGCTGTATCACCACTGGCTGTTCTGTCTCAAAGCGAAATTCGGCCACGCTGGACAGGGGGATGGTACCGCCACTCGCAGTGTTGAGTTGCAGATTGAACAGGGGTTCTATGGACCGGGCAGACTCGGGGTTGCCGCGCGCAATGATGTCGATCAGATAGGTCTTGTCACGCAGCTTGGTTACAGAGATGCCATCATAGATCGTGCTCAGCGAAGTGGCGATGTCGCGCGCCGTCAGATTAAGCTGACGCGCCTTGTCCTGCAGGATGTCGACCCGGATCACCCGCGTCGGCGCGTTCCAGTCCAGGGCAATGCTTTCCAGCCGGTCGTCGCTGGCAACCACCGCCGCCATTTCCCGGCCCAGGTCCCGGACCTTGCCAATTTCCGGACCTGACAGGCGGTATTGTACGGGCCGCCCGACGGGGGGGCCAATATCCAGCAGCTTGACCAGCACATCGGTCCCCGGGAACTCGGCCTGGGCCACTTCGTTCAACTCGCCCCGCAGCTTGTTTCGCGCGTCGATGGATGATGTCTGTATGACGATCTGGCCAAAATTCGGTGCCGGGGACTTTGGTTCCGAGGGCAGCAGAAAGCGAGGTGCCGACCGCCCGACATAGCCGGACCAATAAACAACTTCGTCGCGCCCTTCCAAAAGGCTTTCCATTTGCGCGACCTGACGCGAGGTTTCCTCGATCGANGCATTCTGNGCCANGGTCATGTNGATGATCAATTCAGTGCGATCCGAATTGGGAAAGAACTGCTGTTCGACGTAGCGCATACCGTAGATCGAGGCGGAAAAGGCGGCGACGGTCAGGATCAATGTAGGCCAGCGCGCCCACATGGTCAGACGCAGGACCCGCTGAAACATGCGCAGTGCCAGACCCGGACCTGAATGCTTGTGCTCCATGTTTTTGGCCAGCAACGTCACCCCCAGCAACGGGCTAAACAGCACCGCCACAATCCAGCTGACCAGCAATGAAACGGCAATGACCACAAACAACGAAAAGGTGAATTCACCAGCCGCTGAACTGTTCAACCCGATCGGAATGAAACCCGCAACTGTAATTAAAGTACCCGAGAGCATCGGAAAGGCGATCGTGCGCCAGGCATAAGAGGCCGCTTCGCGCCGACCATCCCCGGCTTCGAGCCGGGAAATCATGGTTTCTACGGCAATCATCGCGTCATCAACCAACAGGCCAAGCGCAATAATCAGCGCCCCAAGTGAAATCCGCTGCAGGGTAAAACCGGCGTATTCCATCACGACAAAGGTGATCCCCAGCGTCAGTGGCACCGCCAGGGCAACCACCAGACCGGCGCGCAGACCAACCGCGACAAGACTGACCAGCATGACAATGCCGACCGCTTCGACCAGCGCCTTGGTGAAATGGCCAACTGCCTCGTCAACAATCGCCGGTTGGTCGGACACTTTGTGAATGTCGACACCGATAGGCAACTGCAACCGGGCGTGTTCGATCACTTCGTCCAGCTCTTCCCCAAATTTCAGGATATTGACCCCGGTGCGCATCCCCACGCCCAGTCCGATAGCCTCTTGTCCGTTGAACCGGAACAGCTCGGTTGGGGGATCTTTATAGCCGTGGCGGATAGTGGCCACATCTGTCAGGCGGAAAAAGCGATCATCGACGCGCAGGTTGATGTCCTCAAGGCTTTTGGCGCTCAGGAACTGCCCGCCGACCCGCACCAGCACCTGTTCGGGCCCGGAATCGATCACGCCGGACGGCACAATGGCGTTCTGCGCGGCAAGCGTCGCCTGCACCTGTTGCTGACTGACACCCAACGAGGCCATTTTTTCGGGCGAGAAATCAAGATAGATCACCTCTTCCCGGTCCCCGAACACGATCACATTGCCCGCATCGTCCAGTTGCTGCACATCGCGACGGATGTTCTCGACCAGATCGCGCACTTCACGCGGGGAAAACCCGTCAGAGGTAAAGGCATAGATATTACCAAACACATCGCCAAAGTTGTCATTGAAATTGAATCCGGCAAACTCGGGCGGAAATTCGCCACGAATATCGCCCATCATGTTGCGCACCCTCTGCCAGGTCTGGTCAATCAGCGGGCCGCGTGTCGTGGCCAGCAAATTGACATAGACGATGGTCCGACCGGGCCATGTGGTGGATTTTGTGTAATCCAGCTCGTCTATTTCCAACAGTTTCTTTTCGATCCGCTCGGTCACCTGATCCAGCGTTTCCTGCACCGTGGCCCCCGGCAGGGCCGCCGAGATAACCATCGTCTTGATGGTGAAATTCGGGTCTTCTTCGCGACCAATATTGATATAGGCCATAGCACCGGCAAGCGTGCTGATGATCATCAGATACCAGACAAATGACCGATGCTGCAGGGCCCAGTCGGAAAGGTTGAACCGGTCTTTCATCTGTCCACGCGCGGGCCGACAATCTGCCCGTCCTTGATAGAGTGTATGCCCTTTACGATGACTTCCTGGCCCACGCTGATACCCGAGGATACCAGCACCCGGTTGTCCAGTTCCTGGCCAAGGGTAACGGGCACGCGGTGCACTTTTCGGTCAGGATGCGAGACCAGCCAGACATGCGGACCATCCTTATCCCTCAGAATAGCCGAGCCGGGGATAACGATGGCGCGGGACCCGCTGCGCGGCGGCAAAACGCGTACCAGCGCCCCGATACGAAAACTGGGGGGTGGGTCAACAATCGAAAGATGCACCCGCCGGGTGCGCGTCCGGCTGTCAGCCACCGGATCAATGGATTGCAGGCGGATGACCGCGCTAGAGTTGCGAACCGCCAGCAACCTTGCCTCGAATTGGGCGTCTCTCGGAAGGGCGGCCAGTTCGACCTCGCTAAGATCAATCACGACTTCGCGTTTCTGGGTGTCGGCCAGCCGTACAACCGCCTGTCCTGTCGACACCGAGGCTCCGGCCTCGACCTCAACTGACGTGATCACCCCGTCAAAAGGTGCGCGCAACGTTGCAGAGTGCAGCAGATCCTCGGCACGGGCAAGGGCTGCCCGCGCCTGCGCCAGCCGGGCAAGGGCCGCCGCATGTGCGCGTTCTGCATCCTCTAGGCGCGACTGGCTTTCGACGCCACGTTCAACAAGGGTCCGTTCACGCTGCATTGCGTCACTGGCCGACGCAAGCTGTTGGGTGGCGACCACAACGCTTGCGCGCGCGACCCAGGCACCGGCCTCCAGCGTTTCAGGATCCATTTGCGCCAGAATATCGCCCTGGCGCACAGTATCGCCTAGTTTGGCAGAGCGGGTTGCGATGGTGCCCGAGACCGGAAACCCCAGATCAACCTCGACCCGCGCCGAGACCATACCAACATAATCCCGCGTCGATTCAACCGTTTCGCCGACAATGTGGCTGATCACCGGACGCGGTGCAGATGCATCAGTGGAATCCGGGGTATCCCCGGCATGCCCCATCCCGGAAAGGGTGCCCGCCAATACCAGCGCCAGCAGTAAACTGTTCAAAGACATCAATCGTCCTCTTTCAGGCGGACGATCCGTCCGGGATACAGCAACTGAGTGCCGGTGGTGACTATATGCTGTCCTGGTTCGATCCCACTTTCGATAATGACGTAGCCATCGACATGCCGGGAAATGGTGATAGGCGACAGGGACACAGCATGCGTGTCCGGGTCTATCACCCAAACTGCGGGCCTGCCCCCCACGGCGGTCAGCGAGCCGTAAGGAACAATGAAACGCGGCGGGCCGGTTACAGTGAAAACACCGCGCACGGCATCGCCATAAATCGCCATCTCGGGTGGGGTATCTAGGCCCAGGGTGATCTCGACCGTGCCTTTGCGCGGATCCACCAGTGGCGAGACCTTGCGCACCACCCCGGTGAAGATGATTTCCGGTTTGTCGAGCAGTTCCAGATCAACTTTCACCCCGCCCGGAGTGTCGACTGGTATCGCTTCGGGTGCATCAAAAACGGCATCCAGTTCCCTGCCCAGCGCCACCTCCAGGATCGGGCGGGCTGCGGTCACGACTTCACCCGGGTCGGCGAAACGGTCGATGATGATCCCCTCAGACACGGCATATAAGAATGTGTCGGCAAAGGTTTTTTGCGCCCGCTTCAATTCGGCCCTGGCGCGTTCAACATTGGCCTGCGCAATAGAGAACCGACGCCCGGCTTCGTCGCGGCGGATGCGGGTTGTCGCACCGCGTTCCAGGAATTTGTCCTGCCGTTCAAATTCTTCCTTCGCCTGAAACAGATCGGCCTGGGCCGCTTCCAGCGCCGCCTCAACCCCAAGAAGGGCCTGTTCCTGTTGCACCGATTCAAGCCGCGCCAGCTCCTGCCCTTTTGTCACATGGTCGCCTTCACGCACAGAAATTGACAGGATCCGCCCGCCCATGGGAAAGGACAGCCCGACCTCTTCGCGCGCAACGATTTCCCCGATCAGCGACAAAACCTGCTGATCGGGCACCAATTCCGCCCGGACCGCATGGACCAGCAAGGGCGGTTCCGCGCGGGCCGGGCCCGGAAAGCCCGTCACGCAAGCCAGTACGATGGCCAGAAGGGCCGGTCGCAGGCCGCAAGCCTTGTCAGACAACATCCTGTTCTTCCTTGTGCGGTAATTGCGATGCCATGGCCGCCAGTCTTTTCAGGCACGCGCCCAACTGGCTCCGACCTTCTGGTGCCAGACCAAACACGTCAAAATGATACAAACCTTCAAGCGCGCTCCAGATAACGAATGCTTCGTCCGGGTTGCTGGCTTCAGATTTCACAGCCTGCCAAAGCATGTCGTATTCCGTGCGTACAGGTCCAAGCAATGCCGGGTTTTCAGCGCTGGCCGCCAACAGAGCAACCGGAAATGACACCGTTCCCTCAAGAGCGTCGCCAAAGACGCGGATCATGGCCCCCAGCGTTGGGCTGGAGCTGCCTGACGCCTCGGCAATGTGGAATTCAAGCCGGGTGCGAATCTGATGAATGGTACGTGCAATCAACCCCTCAAGAAGGGCTGCTTTTGACGGGAAATGATACAACACCCCCCCTTTGCTCAGGCCAGTTCTGACGGTCACCGCGTCAATGGTCAGATGGCGCGCCCCCTCGCAAGAGGTAATGTCCATAGTCGCCTCCAGAATTCGATCTTTGGTCGTTTTCCCGGGGTTCATGGTTTATCCGCAAATTCTGGGCCGCCAGGCAGTGGGCCGTGCGTCGCGCCAAATATACCGTGGGCCGTGCGTCGCGCCAAATATACCGTCTAGTCGGTTTAGTCAAACAGGAAAAGCGCATCGCCCGGGGCCGCTGCAAAACCTGAGATGAGGCATTCGAAATCTGACAATGTGACTGCGGTCCAGGCCTGGGCTAAAATGCGGCGTTTTGACTATTCCGCAGCCAAACCACCCTTTTCGAACGCGCCTTCTGTCTGCCAGCGCTGTGCGATTTCGCCTAAGGAATCGAGCACCTGACGCAATTCCTCGCCGCGGCAGGTCATTCCGTAGGTGACAGCGGGCGGAATCGTTTGTGCCTGTTCACGCCAAATCACCCCGGCCGTCTGCAACATCCGCAATCGTTCGGTCAGCACACGGGTCGAAATTCCTGGTACCGCCCGTTTCAGCGCCCCGAAACGATGCGGTCCCTGATCGCTCAGAACCCAGAGAATATACGTGGTCCACGGCCCCATCAACAGGCGCAGGATTGAGTCCATGGGACATACGGGGGCTATTTTCTGCTTCATTTTGCGGTTGCCAAATTGTAGTTACTTTTCAGTGCCTACTTTCCATTTAAAATCAGACTGCATAATGAAACTATAGCAAAAATCAAAACCAGGCAAGAGGCTTGGAAATTCGCCTGGAACAAGCGAAAGGACGCAGTACATGACCCGGATGCCGACGATGTTCATTCCACATGGCGGAGGCCCGTGCTTTTTCATGGACTGGGACCCGCCTGAAACCTGGAACCGGCAGCGCCAGTTCCTTGCGGATGTACCGGCATCATTGCCCGAAACACCCAAGGCGTTGCTGGTGATCTCAGGCCATTGGGAAGAACAACAGTTCACGGTGCAGAAAAACCCGGCCCCACCGCTGTTGTTCGACTATGGCGGATTTCCGCCCCACACCTACAAATTGACCTGGCCCGCCCCCGGCGATCCGGCGCTGTCCGACAGGGTGCAGACGCTGATTGAGGGGGCCGGGTTCCCCTGCCCCGTCGAAGAGGCGCGCGGTTATGATCACGGCGTGTTCATTCCGCTCAAGGTGGCCTTTCCGCAGGCCGACATTCCCTGTGTGCAGCTTAGCCTGCGCAGCGATCTTGACCCGGCTGCGCATCTGGCAGTCGGTCGGGCACTGGCCCCGCTGCGCGACGAAGGTGTGCTGATCATCGGGTCGGGCAATACCTATCACAATATGCAAAAGATGATGCGCGCGATGCAGGGCGGTGCCACCGGCGCCGTGAACGGGCAGGAATTTGACCGCTGGCTAAGCGATGCCACCACCCGGATCGATCCGGAACTGCGTGACAAGATGCTGACCCAATGGGCCGCNGCCCCCGGTGCCCGCGATGCAAACCCGCGCGAAGAACACCTGATNCCGCTGCATGTGGTCGCGGGGGCNGCGCTTACNGACCANGGCGTGAAAACGCTGGAAGATCAGGTGCTTGGCGGCATTGAAAGCGCCTTTACCTTCGGCTAATTCCACCAGGGCTTGGCTGACTGACCCATATCACTCCTGCCGTCGGCACCCCGTCACGGCAGGTTTTTCCCGACAACCCAAGTAAAACACAAAATGGAGAAACCCATGACGACCACACAAAACGGTCCTTTCATCGTAACCGGCGCATCCGGCCAGCTTGGCCGCCAGGTCATCGACAACCTGCTTGCCGCCGGTGCCGACCCGATCATCGCCATCTCGCGCTCGCCGGAAAAGCTGGCCGATCTTGCAGATAAAGGCGTCGAGGCCCGCAAGGGTGATTTCAATGATCCCGCATCGCTGGGTGCGGCCTTTGCCGGTGGCAAGCGTCTGCTGATCATCTCGACCGACGATCTGGAACCGGGCAAGCGGTTGGCGGCGCATAAAAATGCCATCGCCGCCGCAGCCAAGGAAGGGATCTCACATATCGTCTATACCTCGCTGACCAACCCGGTCGAGGAAAGCCCGATCACCTTTTCTGGCGACCACCGCGACACAGAGGCGATGATCAAGGATACCGGCGCCAGCTATACCATCCTGCGCAACAACCTTTACACTGACCTGGTGTTGATGGGCGGCGGGCAAAGCATTGGTATGGGGAAACACTTCGCTGCTGCCGCCGAGGGGAAGACCGGCTATGTCACCCGCGCCGATTGTGCCCGCGCCGCCGCGACGGCCCTGATGCAGGAAACCGGGTCCAGCGTTCTGGACATCACCGGCCCCGCGACACTTACCCAAGCCGACATCGCAGCCATCCTGTCGGAAATCGCGGGCAAGGACATTCCCTATATCCCGATTTCCACCGATGATCTGGTTCAGGCGATGGTCGGCGCGGGCCTGCCAGAGTTCATGGCCAAGGTTTTTGCCTCCTTCGACGAGGCGATGGCCAAGGACTATCTAAGCGTTGCAACCGGCGATCTGGAAAAACTGACCGGACAGGCCGGACAATCGGCGCGTGATTTCCTGATTGCCAACAAGGCCGCCCTGCTGACCCCGCCGCAGCAATAAAGAACCACAACCGCGGCGATGTATTTCCGTCGACACCACAATGCCAAGGTGCCGGTGTTGGTGGACGGGGATTTCGTGATCTGCCAAACGTCGCGGCCTGGATCGAACCGCTTTAGGCGCGCACCTCGTGGAAGGGTGCGTTAGCACAGGATCAGGCCCTGTTTGGCGACCAGGGTTCACAAAAATACCTGCGGGGGCGAGCCATTCGCCCCCGCCCCCTGAAAAGAAGGCTATATCGTGCAAATCGGAATATACACATTTGCGGAATCGGGCGCAAAATCGAATGCTGGCCGGGATGGCAACATCAGCCCGTCCCAAAGGTTGCGCAATCTGGTCGAAGAAATCGTGCTGGCCGATCAGGTCGGGCTGGACTGGTTCGGCCTTGGCGAACATCACCGCCCCGACTATGCGGCGTCAAACCCCGCTGTGGCGCTGGCGGCAGCGGCCACGCAAACCAAAAGCATTCGCCTTTCCAGCGCCGTCACGGTGCTAAGTTCCGATGATCCGATCCGCGTCTTTCAACAGTTCTCGACGCTGGACAACCTGACCGGGGGGCGCGCCGAGATCATGGTCGGGCGTGGTGCCTTTGTTGAATCCTTTCCGCTGTTTGGTCATGCGCTGGATGACTACGACACACTCTTTGCCGAAAAACTTCAGCTATTGATGGCGGTGAACGATGCGGAACACGTAAGTTGGCCGGGCACAAAGCACTTGCCTGCGGTCAGTCATCGGGGCGTCTATCCGCGCCCCTATCAGGACAAGCTGCCGATCTGGCTGGCGGTCGGGGGAACCCCGCAATCGGCGGTGCGTGCAGGCACACTTGGCCTGCCGCTTGCGCTTGGCATAATCGGCGGGGAACCGGTGCGCTTTGCCCCATTGTTCGATCTTTATCGCGACGCCGCCGCCAAGGCCGGGCACGCCCCTGCTGACCTTGAAACCTCGCTGAATGTGCATGGGTTTGCCGCCGAAACCAGCCAGGCCGCCCGCGACATTTACAGTGGTCCGCATAACGAAGTCATGACCCGCCTTGGCGCGGAACGCGGCTGGCCGCCTGCCACCCGCGCGCAATTCGATGCCATGAGCGGCCCCACCGGCGCATTGTTCGTCGGCGGGCCGGTCGAATTAACTGACAAGATCCTCGCCCATCATGAGATTTTCGGCTTTACCCGGATAACCATTCAGATGGCGATCGGGCAGCTTGACCACAAATCCCTGATGACCGCGATCGAGGTCCTGGGAACCCGCGTCGCACCGGATGTGCGCAAGGCGCTGGGATCCTGACCAATCAAAACAGAAAGGCTGGAAATGTTTGAACTGACACCCCGCAAAGGCCCGCGACCAGAAACCACCGA
>JGI24025J20009_10002141_pt1 | contig 14484 bp, 13 predicted proteins | sample Cruoilmetagenom3_FD_20009 | JGI IMG/M metagenome (IMG submission 20009)
AGTTGAGCGATTAGCTGTTAGCCATTAGCGTTTAGCTTTGAAAAATGGTTCATCACGGATTACCACACTAATCCGTGATGAACAGCTATTAGCATTTAGCTTTTAGGTGTTAGTAACCTATTTGGAGAACAGCAGCAAATTAACCGCTAACAGCTAATACCTAATTTTGTAATAGCAAAACATCCTGTAATCATTAAGCTAATAGCTAACCGCTAAAGGCTAATCGCTCAATTTAGGTATACCTCAACCTGGATAAAAGGCGCTTTTCAGGGCTGCTGTCTCCACCTGCCAGGTGATTCCTTGTTGCCACTCCTCTCCCGGTTCAAGTATCAGTTCTTGATGGGCCATGATGGAAATAGCCTGAATGGTTTTTTCATAGCCGCTCTCTGACTGGGCTACTGTGTTTACCGGGAATCCCCAGATAGTGCTGTCCTGGCCAAGGTCAATATGGAGTTCTGCGCCTATCGCCTGATCCACAAAGGTTATCTTATTCCCTGTCTGCTCCCATGGAGAACTGAAATTCTGTTTTTGTCCTCCCACAAGGATTCCCCCGTTTCCTAAGGCCAGAAATGCCGGAAAGATATTCCATTCTACACCAAATCGGCAGTTTATCCGGTCAATAGAATCGTTTTTAAGGACGTATTTGGCAGTGATTGCCATGCCCCTATTCTTGAAAATGAAGCTCTTGGTCAGACGAACAGGCCTTTTGGGGGAGCCGGGCACATAGAGGCCTCCATGTCTCACAAGAATAAGAGTTCCCTGGTCAATACGGGATTCAAAGGGCTGGTTGGCAAAATCTCCCCATTCTCTGAAATCGCACCTCTTGAAATCATCGAGGATGGCCGTTGGGTCGAAAAAGTGATCTATGAAGGAATTCTTCCTGTACCAATCGTATGTGAGCTCATCCAGCATGGAAAGGTCCACGGTCTTTGTGAGCTTGTGGATGCTTGAGACACCTTCACTTAGTTCTCCGTTATTGTCGTATGTGCCATTCTCCAGGGTTTTTCTCAGGGCCTGATGGTATGCTTCAGGCCTCCTGGTCAGAGTGTTGCAATAGTTGTTAGGATGGTCGAGCAGGGAGAACTCAACTAATTGTCCACCAGAGTGTGGTTCAAAGACCAGACAGGCATCTCCGGACGAAATGATGACCTCCGGGAGGCCATCTTTATTAATATCTGATTCCTCGATTGAGAGGTCTTGTCCTTTGCGGAGTCCGGCCTCGGCCTTGAGTATTGACTGCCATACAGCATTTCTTAAATGTGGAAGATAAAGACCCCCGAAGATACCATGCCAATAGGCGTCATTACACTGGGCCGAAAGGATATAGTCCCTGGCCTGTCTGTCAGGTAAGCGGGTATTGAGACTCATCCGGCTTACAGCAGCAGTGCGTTTGTGCATGTGGTTTGACTCCGGGTACTTCACAAAGAAATTTTTCCAGTGCCCTCCACGCAAAAATGGCCTGTAGACCTCTTTGGCCTCCGGTCCCAAGGACTTGATCAATTCCTGGAGCTTCAGAATATTGCCTGCAGGAAGAGCCCACTGCTCCATCTCCTCATAGGATGCGTTGGGGAGATAGCAGATACCTGACGCGGGTACCTTGTCCATGACCTGTGAAAATGTAGTCCAGTCAATAAATTCCTCTTTCCATCGGGAAGTGGACTCCAGAAAATTATTAAGCCATCCGTCTTCATAAACCCACTTATGAGTCCCGGGCCAAGCGCCGAACTTTTCTCCGTCGTCCACATAAATAGCCATTTCCCCTTTTGCAGCAATCTGTCTCAAGTATGCCTCAAGCTCGTTCATTGGCAAAAAGGGGATAAGATAACGTAAAGTCTCATCTATTGGGAAAACCGCCAGTGTCTCTCCACCTGACTCTGTCAGATAGTAGCCATAGAGGTCTTGTTTATTAAAACCTGTTACAAGGAAATGCCGGTCATCTACGATAACAAATTGTATGCCGGCATCCAACAGATCCTCAATTATCTGGTTTTCCCATACCCTCTCTGTAAGCCAGACTCCTTTGGGCCTTTGCCCAAGACGCCGTTCAAGGTATTCACTGAGTTTTAGTATTTGTTCTTTTCTGTCCTCTCGGGATATGGTGGCAAGGACCGGTTCATAAAAACCACCGCCCAAAAGTTCCATTTGTCCTTCATCTGCCATGCCGCCCATGAGGTCAATAATTGCAGTGTCGTTGTCTTCCCACCATGAAAGAAGAGTTCCGCTAACATGGATGGAAAATGAAAGCCATGGGGCATTGGAGATGGCCTGCAGAAAAGGGCGATAACATGTGTTGGTCAACCTCTCTACAACTTGGTGAAAGTTGCCAAGGGGTTGGTGGTTATGGAGACCGAAAAGGACAGGCAGTTTGGACATATTATGTCCTCCCATGAGTTGAATAATAATTTTTGGTTAACAGCGGCAAGCTCAGGTGTCAAATTAAAAAACCATTTACATGCACCTCTTTACTTGATTGAGATAGTCTTATTTGTTATCAATGGGATCACTTTTTTAACTTATTTCATTCTATAATATGGCTGAAGCTCAAAAAACTCTGTTAGAGTCTGCTGGTGCAAGAGACCCTTTGTCTCCTCTTAGGTTGAGCAACAAAACCTTGGTATTAGAAATTGATGGCCTTAGAAAGGTCTTTACAAACAACGGACTCAAGGTGGAGGTGCTTAAGGATCTCAAGTGTTCGATTTATTCTGGTGAAATTGTTGGAGTAGTTGGGGCTTCAGGGGTTGGGAAGACCACCTTTCTTCACATACTGGGCACTCTGGATTGCCCTACCAGCGGTAAGGTTCTCCACTTTGGAGAGGATGTGTTTTCCTGGAATGATACTAAACTCTCCAGGTTTCGTAATGAAGAACTGGGGTTTGTCTTTCAGTTTCATCACCTGTTGCCGGAGTTTTCCGCCCTTGAGAATGTTATGATGCCGTGTTTTGTGGCTGGGGAATCCAGGCCCAAGGCCAGGGAAATGGCAAAGGATATACTGGCTGAAATTGGTCTTGAAAAGAGATTTGATCACCGCATTGGTCAGCTCTCAGGTGGTGAGCAGCAGCGAGTAGCCCTGGCAAGGGCCATGATAAGAAAACCCAGGTTGCTCCTTGCTGACGAACCTACCGGAAATCTTGACGAAAAGACTGGAGAGAAGACCGCGAAATTAATTTTTACCTTAAATAGACGATACGGCACAACCGTGGTAGTTGTTACCCATAATTTGGCCTTGGCAAGCCGTATGGACCGATGTATCGGGTTGGCGGAGGGCCGGGCCGTTGAACTCAACGCCTCTGAACTTAAGGATTCCGGTGTTGGGCGTATATCTTGATGGTGATAATTTAATTTTATATGGAAAATAATAAATGAAAACCTCTAATGTCCTACGAAGACTGATAGCCTCTATATACAGATCATTTTATTTGTTTGCCGTATGTCTGGTTTTGTCTCTGTCTTTTCAATTTATTCCGGTCTCCAGTACCATGGGGAGCATTTCTCTTCCATCGGCAACCATTCTCGGGGCATCATTGGCTTATTATGGACCAAAAGACAAGTCATGTCTGGCAGATGAGGTAAGGGAAGGACTTTCCAAACGTCTTGAGTTTCGTGGATATACGGTGCGTTTGTCAAAAGACCGACCACCAGAGTCTTTGGATAATGTTATTAAAGCTGGAAAGGCCCAACAGGTTCAGTTTGCGTTTTATGGGAGTATTAGCTGCCTTGGAGAGTGGTTGGGCCTGAATTTAAGGCTCGTTGACCTGGAGGATGCTGCTGGTGAGCCAAGGATTCTTTTTGCCAAAGGGGACCGGCGCGAGATGAATATGCTTCTGGATCAGATGGAAGCCGAGATGGTAAAGGTCCTGGCTGCCCCTTATCTGGTGGCGGAGGTATGTGTCAGTGGTAACAGGAGGGTGGATACCGACGCAACCCTTCAGGCCGCCAGGACCAGGGCCGGCGATTTTTTCGATCCTGAGATTATTGCCTCTGATATTAAGAGCATATATAAGATGGATTTCTTCAATGACGTGCAGGTGGATGCCACTGAGAGTCCTTCAGGTCGCATCGTGACCTTTATTGTGAAAGAAAAGCCTGCCATACAGGAAATCAAATTGTCCGGCAATAAAGAAATTTCAGAGGAAAAGATACGCGAAATCATAGATCTTAAGCCATATACTATTATTCAGGAAAAGACCCTTCAGGAAAATGCCGAGAAGATCAAGGCCCTATATATGGAAAAGGGCTATGCTGGAACCAGTATTCTGGCCTCGGTGGAACCGGTGTCAGGGCAGGCAGCCGATGTGGTATTTGAGATTACGGAAGGAGAGCCGGTCCGCATCAAGGCCATTGAGTTCCAGGGTAACCAGGCTTTTTCTGATAAGGAATTAAAAGAATTGTTGGAGACCTCTGAGAAAAAACCTCTCTGGATTCCTTCCTGGAGTAATATCGTGGCCCTGTTTAAGGGGGACCAAGCTGTCCTAAAGCAGGATGCCCTGGAGAGAGATCTCGGAAGAATTGCCGCCTATTACCATAATCGGGGTTATGTGGATGCCAAAGTGGGCCGTCCTGCGGTCCGGAGGGAAGATGCCTGGCTCTATATCACGATTCCCATAGAAGAGGGAAGTCGTTATGGAGTAGGTCAGGTAGATATAGAGCAGGACTTTTTCAAGGACAAGGAAAAACTTCTAAGCGAGCTTGAGATCACTCAGGAGCCTGTTTTCAGCCGGCAGGTACTTCGCCAGGATATATTGAAGCTCACAGATATATATGCAGATGAGGGTTTTGCCTATGCGGATATTACTCCGAGGATTGAAAAGGATTCGGAGAAAAAGCTGGTAAACATAACATTGCTGGTGAATACAGGCCCAAGTGTAAAGTTTGAACGAATAGAAATAGTTGGAAATACAAGGACCAGGGATAAAGTCATCAGGAGGGAACTCAGGGTCAAAGAGCTTGAGCCTTTCAGCGCTTCCGGGTTCAGAAAGAGTAGCCAAAGGCTGAACAGGTTGGGTTACTTTGAGGATGTAAATCTTACCCCCAGCAAAGGGAGCAGCGAAGAATATATGAACCTCAAGGTGGAGGTCAAGGAGCGGGCAACCGGTACCTTCAGCATAGGGGCAGGGTATAGCTCAGTGGAAAATTTAATGCTCATGGGGGAGATTAGTCAGAGGAATTTCCTTGGGAGGGGTCAGACCCTGAGTTTCAGGGGTATACTTGGCTCGGAGACTAATCGATACTCACTGAGTTTTGTCGAGCCTTATTTCAGGGATACTCGACTTTCTCTTGGTATTGAAATGTACAATTGGGAGCGGGAATATGACGACTACACAAAGGAAAGCACGGGAGGTGCGTTGCGTTTTGGCTACCCCCTGAACGATGATCTCAGTACGTTTATTAAGCTGAGAATGGATAATACTGATATGTCGGACGTTTCTGACAATGCATCAACAATCATAAAGGATTCACAGGATATCCATTTTACCAGGTCTGTAGGCGCTGGTTTCACCTATGACACAAGAGATGACTACTACAATCCCTCCCACGGCTGGAACAACAAAATCTCAATTGAATATGCAGGGGGAGTTCTGGGCGGTGACACCGCCTTTGTGAAACTGGAAGGCGGTGTCAGCTATTACCATCCCATCTGGAAGTCCATCATCGGCCACGTGAGAGCTGGAGCCGGCTATGTGACCGAGGGGGGCGGAGGGAAACTCCCTATTTACGAACGCTTTTTTCTGGGCGGTATCGACTCTGTCAGAGGTTACAAGTATGGCCGTATAAGTCCTACAGATCCAGAGAGCGACGATGACGATCGTGTCGGCGGTAATTACATGGGTTTTATGCAGATTGAGACCATCTTTCCGCTGTTGAAAAATATGGGTCTGAATGGTGTAATCTTTTTGGATATGGGGAACTGCTGGGACGATGGTAATGATTACGACAATCAAACTACACGCATCTCTGTGGGTCCCGGCATAAGGTGGCTGTCTCCCATAGGGCCCCTTCGCATAGAATGGGGTTTCAATATAAATAAAGAGGAGGGAGATGATACAAGCAACTGGGAATTCAGAATGGGGGGAAGCTTTTGAATTGTGTGATTTGGTGATTTGGTGATTGGTAAACTATGAAGACGCTTGGAGAAATAGCACTTTTGATCGAAGGGGATCTGAAAGGGTCAGAGGATTTTTCTGTATCAGGCATACAGGCCTTGATGGCTGCAGGGCCGGACGAAATAAGTTTTGCTGTCGGATCCCGCTATGGGGAAGAGGTGGAGAAGAGCATGGCAGGGGCCTTGATACTTCCAAAGGACTGGCCCTATGTGTTGGATCGTCCCTCTATTCTGGTTAAAGATCCATATCTCGCCTATGCCTTAATAGCATCTGCCTTTTTGGATAAGCCTTTCTGTGCGTTGGGGGTGAGTCCAAAGGCACATGTGGGCTCGAATTGTGAAATAGACAGGAATGTCAGCATATATCCCGGAGTATTTATTGGTGATAGGGTGCGCATTGGTCCATATGTAACACTCCATCCAGGAGTGTATGTGGGAAATGATGTATGTATTGAGGACAAAACAGTCCTTTATCCCAATGTAGTATTGTATGAGGGCTGTCGTCTGGGGAAAAGGGTGGTAGTACATGCAGGGACGGTGATTGGAAGCGATGGGTTCGGTTATGCCAGGTGCGGTGAATCCCATATAAAAATTCCCCAGATCGGCATAGTCGTGATAGAGGACGATGTAGAAATAGGTGCCAACGTCACCATAGACAGGGCAGCCCTGGGAGAAACCCGTATAGGCCGGGGCACCAAGATCGATAACCTCGTACAGGTCGGCCACAACGTGTCTATAGGGGCTGACTCATTGCTCGTGGCCTTTGTCGGTATTGCAGGGAGTACCCGTATAGGTAAGGGAGTGGTGTTGGGAGGACAGGTCGGTGTGGGGGGTCATATAGAATTGGGAGATCGGGTCATGGTAGGTGCGCAATCCGGAGTTGTCAAAAGCTTGGCAGCAGGCGAGGTGGTTACAGGGTCTCCTGCAATGCCTCACAGGTTGTTTTTAAGGGTTGCAAGCGCACTCAAGCGCCTTCCTGAGATGGTAAAGCAAGTCAGTGATCTTAAAGGACGTATAGACAGACTTGAAGACAGGTTATTAGGAAAAGAAAATGGAAACGATGCATAGCCAACTCCGAATACAAGATATATCGGCCCTGTTGCCTCACAGGTATCCCTTTTTGCTGGTTGACCGTGTTTTGAGCATTGAACCTGGTGTAGGCATCAAATCACTTAAGAACGTTACCATAAACGAGCCCTTTTTCCAGGGTCACTTCCCCGGAGAGCCTATTATGCCAGGGGTCCTTATCCTGGAGGCCATGGCACAGACAGGGATCATTTTTGCCAAGAATACAGATCCAGAGGGTCTTGAGGACAAGCTCATGGTGTTTGCAGGGATGGATGAAGTACGATTTAGAAGGCCGGTGGTCCCTGGCGACCAGTTGATTATGGATTTAAAACTCATAAAACGTAAATCGATTATATGGAAGATGGAAGGTAAGGCATCTGTCGATGATAAGGTCGCGGCAGAGGCTGTGCTTATAGCGGCCGTTCAATAAATTAGCCGCCTGCGGCGGGACTCTGAATAATGAAAATTCCTATACTATTTAATTGTAGTGCTTGGACAATCTGATGATTATCGAGAGAGATATACACCCAACAGCCATAATTTCCCCGGATTCAGAAATTGCAAAAGGAGTAAAGATAGGGCCCTATGCGGTTGTCGGACCTGACGTCGAGATAGGTCCGGGGACGGAAATAGGCCCCCATGCCGTAATTGAGGGCCATACCCGGCTTGGAGAAAAGATAAAGATTTTCCAGTTTGCATCTATTGGAGCCCCTCCTCAGGATCTGAAGTACGCCGGCGAGCCCACAAGGGTTGAGATAGGCGACCAGACTATAATCAGGGAGTTCGTCACAGTCCACCGCGGGACTCAAGGTGGAGGCGGTATTACAAGAGTCGGGAAGCAGTGCATGCTTATGGCTTATTGTCATGTGGCCCATGACTGCCAAGTCGGGGACCATGTGATCATGGCAAACGGAGTCACTCTTGGGGGACATGTGGAGATAGGAGAGTTCGTCATCATCGGTGGACTGTCAGCTATCCATCAGTTCTGCCGAATCGGTGCCCATGCCTTTCTGGGCGGCATGTCAGGTGCAAATAAGGATATACCTCCTTATGTGAAGTACTGGGGCCAAAGGGATCATCTCTATGGCCTGAATCTGGTGGGGCTGAGACGGCAAGGGCTTTCGAGAGAGGTTATTGATGCCCTGAAAGAGGCTTATCGAGTGGTCTTTCAGGGAAGTAATACTGTGAGAGATGCCCTTGCTGTCGTGGAATCCCGTTTTGGGGCCATGCCCGAGGTAAAAAGATTTACTGAGTTTATCAGGTCTTCCAAAAGGGGTGTGCCCATGGCTTCCAATGGAGAAGAGGAACCTTGATGCAGGACCATCCTTTGGGGCTGGTGGCAGGGGGAGGACAGTTCCCTCTGATGTGCGCCAGAGCTGCGAGAAGGCAGGGCCGCGGGATAGTGGCGGTAGCTCACAAGGGGGAGACAGATCCCTTGCTTTCAGAGGAAGTGGATCAAATTGAATGGGTTTACCTGGGGCAGTTAGGCAAGCTCATAAAGACACTTAAAAAAGCAGGGGCGTCAGAGGCCATATTTGCAGGTTCTATAACAAAGACCAGGATATTTAAGGACGTCCGCCCTGATCTCAGGGCAATAAACCTATGGCGACGCCTGGACAACAGGCTGGATGACGGAATATTGAGGTCCATTGCTGCGGAGCTTGAGCAAGAAGGCATCCGGATTCTTCCTTCCACCGTTCTTTTGAAGGAACTACTCCTCCCTTCCGGTGTGTTGACCCGTTGCAAGCCCTCAAAGAACCAGTGGGAGGATATTCATTTCGGCTGGGAACTCGCAAGGGAGATAGGACGCCTTGACATAGGCCAGTGCCTGGTAGTCAAGGACCGCGCTGTACTGGCTGTCGAGGCAATTGAAGGAACAGATCAGACCATCCGGCGGGGCGGGCAACTGGGTGGGTCGGGTGCGGTGGTAATAAAGGTCTGTAAACCCACACAGGATACCAGGTTTGACCTTCCTTCCGTGGGAGTTGGAACCATTGAGCAGATGATCCTGGTCAAGGCATCAGTCCTGGCTGTGGAGGCTGGCCGCACCCTGTTTTTTGACAGGGATTCTACCATTGGTCTGGCTGATAGGTCGTTAATAGCCGTAGTAGGCATTGACGGAGATCATTCCATACGGCACTCGTAGTAAAGCACTGTTTGCCTTTGTGTTGTGCAATATTAACGGAGAAACACATTGATTCGGACAGCAGTCATAGGAGTGGGATATCTGGGGCGGTTTCATGCCCAGAAGTACGCGCAGATGGAGGGAGTAGACCTTGTCGGAGTAGTGGACGTATCTCCTGAGCGTGCACAGGACGTGGCCAAAGAGGTGGGGACCGATGCCTACACCGATATCCATGAGATCATAGGAAAGATCGATGCGGCATCAGTAGTTGTCCCCACTATTCATCATCACGAAGTTGCCAAGATACTGTTCTCCCATGGCATACACTGCATGCTTGAGAAACCTATCTCTACCACTGTGGAGGAAGCGGATGAGCTCATCAGCTTGGCAAAGAAGCAAGACCTGATACTCCAGGTGGGCCATTTGGAGCGATTTAATCCTGCCATAAAGGTGCTTGAGGCAAAGGTGACGCATCCCCTCTTTATAGAGGCCCACAGGCTGAGCGGCTTTAAGGACAGGGCTACTGACGTGGATGTGGTCCTGGATCTGATGATTCACGATCTGGAAATAATACTGGCCCTGGTGCACTCACCCCTTAAAGAAATAAGGGCAGTGGGTGTGCCGGTACTTACCCCAAAAGTGGATATTGCAAACACAAGGCTCATTTTCGGGAATGGATGTACTGCGAATCTTACTGCAAGCCGGATTTCTCTCCAAGATATGCGCAGAATCAGGGTTTTTCAGCCAGGGGCCTATATCTCTGCGGACTGCGCAGAACGTAAGAGTCTTGTTGTAACCAGAGACTTGAGCGCAGGCCCAATGGCCGCCATCAGACCTGAATTCAAGACCCATAAGGGAACAGATATGCTCTATGACGAACTTGAATCATTCGTAAGGGCAGTGCAGGGTCTTGAAAAACCAAAAGTTACAGGAGAATCGGGCAGGAGGGCACTAAAGCTCGCTCTGGATATAAATGCCCGGATTATGCAAGGACTCAATACCCTGGACCTAGGCTTTTTTGCGGTATAATCAGCTATGAGGAATTAGTGGGTGCAGGTATTTGTCATAGCTGGAGAGGCATCCGGCGACCTTCATGGTTCAAACCTTATCCGTGCCCTTAAGTCCAGACTGCCCCAGGCAAGATTTGTAGGCATTGGCGGTCCAAAAATGGAGGAGGCGGGGCTGGAATTACTGTTTCCAAGCTCTGATCTCGCGGTGGTGGGGGTGGTGGAGGTCATCGGTCAGATCAGACCGATTTTAAAGGCCTTTGGCCGTACCACAGCATGGCTCCGCAAAGAGAGACCGGATTTACTCATTCTCATAGATTATCCTGAGTTCAACCTCCAGGTGGCAGGCAGGGCAAAGAAGCTGGGAATCCCCATATTTTACTATATCAGCCCCCAGGTATGGGCCTGGCGTCAGGGCAGAGTGAAAAAGCTTCGCCGTCTGGTAGATCGAATGGCTGTAATCTTGCCATTTGAGGAAGCCTTTTTCAGATCTCGCGGCATGGAAGTGAGATTTGTGGGCCATCCACTTCTTGACGTAGTCAAGGCCGAGGTTTCCAAAACCGAATTTTGCAGAAAGGCAGGGCTCAATCCTGAAAAGCCGATAGTGGGACTTGTCCCCGGCAGCCGGAAGAGCGAGATCTCCAGGCTATTTCCCGTGATGACAGGTGCTGCCGAGAGGATCTTTCAAGATAGGCAGGATATCCAGTTTGTGGTACCGCTTGCTCCATCCCTTGATCCCGGAATTCTGGAATCGTTCAATCATCGAACAACTGAGTTAATAATCACAGACCCGCACAGACAATTACAGACGGACAAATCTATCAATCACCAAATCACCAAATCACCAAATCACCAAATTATTCGAGTGGTGAAGGGGCAGACCTATAATGCCATAGCCGCTTCTGACCTGATACTTGCGGCCTCTGGAACCGTCACCCTTGAGGCTGCCATTCTGGGAACTCCCATGGTAGTCACTTACAAGGTGTCACCTGTTACAGGTTTTCTGGGAAAATGCTTTATAAAGGTGCCTTTTGCATCCCTGGTAAACCTGGTGGCAGGACGCCGGGTAGTAACTGAGATAATTCAGCAAGATGTCACTCCTGAGCGACTCTCTCAAGAGGCGCTGTCTCTACTCAGAGACGACGCCGTGAGGGAGAATATGATTAAGGACTTGAAAGAGGTAAAAAACGCCCTGGGTGGATCAGGAGCGGCGGAAAGGGCGGCAGACCTCGCCATGGAACTGATTTCCAGCACGTGTGTAGCTCAGTTGAGCCAATGAAGAAGCATCCGGCGGCAATTAATCTTATTTGGCTTTTTATGATACTCTTGGCTACCGTGGTCGCCTCTTACAACGGCAGAATGAAGCAACTGGTTGATGCTTCATTCGAATCCGCAAAGAGTTCCGTCAATCTGGCGATCGGCTTGATCGGGATTATGGCACTGTGGCTTGGTCTTATGAAAGTCGCTGAAGCCGGGGGCTTGATGCGTCTTATTGCCCGCGCCATCCGTCCTGTCATGCACCGCCTGTTTCCTGATGTGCCTGCCGAGCATCCGGCCATGTCGGCCATGATTATGAATATGGCCGCCAACGCCCTGGGACTTGGCAATGCCGCTACACCAATGGGAATCAAGGCGATGATGGAACTCGACCGGCTGAATCCGAACAAGGGAGAGGCTACCAATGCGATGTGCCTGTTTCTGGCGATCAATACATCGAGCGTTACGATCCTTCCGCTGGGCGTAATCGGCGTGCGGGCAGCCGCCGGTGCTGCAGAACCCGCTTCCATTCTTATTCCTTCACTTATTGCAACAATCTGCTCTACCACAATGGCCATTATCGCCTCAAAGACCTTTGTTAGCTTCAGTAATCACAAAACACCCATAGAGACAGTGAGCGAAGACCCTGAGGATACGGAACAAGACTCTGCCACTGTCTACAATGGAGAAGAAGTCGATGAAGAACTTCACCCGCCCGGATGGGTCGGCAGGTGGGCGGTCATACTGATGGTCCTTGCCTTTGCTGGTGGAGCCGTGTTTCGTCTAATCACCGGCACTGATTGGCAAGATTTAGGCAGAGAGATTCTCTCTTACTGGTTGGTCCCTGTAATTATGTGCAGCCTTCTTTTGTTTGGTTATCTTAGAGGTGTCAAGGTATACGAAGCTGCTACCGCAGGCGCAAAGCAAGGGTTCCAGGTGGCAGTAAAGATCATCCCTTTTCTTGTAATGATCCTGGTTGCCATCGGCATGTTTCGGGCTTCAGGCGCTTTTGACCTGATGGTATCAGCATTCCAACCGCTTACATCAATGATCGGAATGCCGACGGATGCCCTTCCCATGGCCTTTATGAGGCCCCTTTCAGGCTCCGGGGCGTTTGGAATCATGAGTGAGGTGGTGAGCCGTGCCCCGGACAGCTTCTCATCCTTTTTAGTCTCCACAATGCAGGGTTCCACGGAAACCACTTTCTACGTCCTGGCAGTATATTTTGGTGCTGTCGGCGTGGTTCGGACCCGACATGCAGTAGCGGCTGCCCTGCTTGCAGATATAACAGGAATTATAATGGCGCTCGTTATGTGTCACATGATGTTCTAAGGTATGTTAAGCGATTAGCTGTTAGCCATTAGCGATTAGCTTTTCAGGATAAATATGAATAAAAAACTGTCCAACATTGTTTTGATCGGGATGCCTGGGTCAGGCAAGAGCACGGTTGGCGTCATTTTGGCTAAGCTGACATCATTCGACTTTGTTGATACGGATGTCCTTATCCAGATATCACATGGTCGATCCCTGCAGGACATAGTAGATACTGACGGCCACATGGCCTTGCGTAAGATCGAGGAGGATATCCTCCTTGGTATAGACTGCCGGAATCACGTCATCGCTACAGGAGGAAGCGCTGCTTACAGTCATGCCGCCATGACTCACTTTAAGGCAGCGGGCATAATCGTCTTTCTTGATGTGGATCTGCCGACACTGGAATCGAGAATAAATAATTTTGACACAAGAGGCTTGGCAAAACGCCCGGATCAGAGCTTTGCTGAACTGTTTGATGAACGCTTTATCTTGTACACGAAGTATGCAGACGTCACAGTGAAGTGCGCCGACCTTACACAAGAAGAGGTCTGTGGAAAAATCATCAATGAGCTAGGTCCAGCACCACTTCATCCTCAACAGCCTCATTGAACTTATAGGTGTGGTATAGAGGCTTTCGTTGTAGTTGTTGGCGGTAACCCGCAGTTCGTACAGTGCTTTGGTGATGTGGGCCGGACTGTAGCCTTTTTTAGTGCGGCTTGTTAGCCTTTTTTCTTTTTAATGCTTTTTCTGGTTAGCTCTTTTTTGGACATGTTTGTAAACTTCGTTCTTGTTTCTTTTGCCAATAGCAATAACAAGTACACATATTTCGTCATCAATGACTTCGTAGACGAGACGATACCCACTTGCCCTTAATTTGATTTTATAATGATTTTTAAAACCGCGGAGTTGGCTACCGTGTAAATGAGGACTTTTGAGACGCTCTTTTAATTTCTTTTTAAGCTGAGTTTGAATGGTGTTATCAAGCTTTTTCCATTCCTTAAGAGCCGTTGGGAGAAATTTCAGTTTATAATTCATCTATATCCACTTCTATGGCTGAAATTTTCTCGTTTTGTCTTTCTTTTACTATAATTCCAAGCTGATAATCTTCGATACTCTCTAATAGCTCTTCATATGTTTCTGCAGGGATAAGGTACGCAGTTGGCTTATTATGGTTGAGGATAGCAATGGGTTCACCATCGGATTGGTTGATGAGTGCACTAGGATTTCTTTTTAATTCTGATATGCTCGCGGAGCAGTTTGCTAAGACAGCTTTCATTTTGGCCACCATAAAATAGATTTAATTTCAGGTCTAAAATATGGTTATAATTTAGAACTAAATTGTGGATTCGTCAATGGTTTTTTTGAGGCGTCGCGGTAGGACGGCCAGTTACCCGACCGCCCCTGCACAGATCCAACAATTTTACCACGCGGTTTTGCGTGATTCGCTCAATATCACCAACATTTCCCTTGGCTACTCCTTTATTATTTTCCAGTAACCGCCTTTAGCCGGACCAATGCGTTTCAAACGGCCTTCTCCACGCAGCTTCCTGATGGCCCGTTCTACAGCGCTTTCTGATTTATTAATCCTTTCTGCAATTTCAGGGATGGATAAA